>Ga0172381_10001941_pt1 | contig 23600 bp, 29 predicted proteins | sample Leawel6488metaG_FD_119754 | JGI IMG/M metagenome (GOLD analysis project Ga0172381, IMG submission 119754) | Leachate microbial communities from a municipal landfill in Southern Ontario, Canada - Leachate well 64-88 metaG | ecosystem: Engineered > Solid waste > Landfill > Unclassified | place...
GACCCGGACCACCTTGCCCTCGAAATCTTTGACGATCTGCGGGTTTTTGGTGTGGTTCAGGAAAACGGTGTTCTTGGGTTCTGCGGGCATTTTATCCTCCATGGTAACGAATACCCCAGGGGGCGCCGGTTAAGGCAACCCCCGGGGCGTTAGGGCAGCTTAGGCCGCCCAGTTGAAGTACATCACTTCGGGGACGCGGTATATGATGGTACCGCTGAACTGGCCGAGGCCGACGCCGTTCCAGTTGTAGTTGTCGGCGGTCGCGGCGGGGTTCAGTATGAAGTCCACCGGGATATCCATTTTCAGGGTTTCCGGGTCGCGGCGGTACAGCACGTACCGGTTCGAGCCGTTGGCGGCCCAGTAACCGGCGTTGTTCACCTGGTCGCAGTAGGCGATACCCACGATCTTGAAGTTAGGGTTCTGCGTCGCGCGCTTGAACGCCTTTTCAAGGTAGTCCAGCATGGACACCATGGGGAACTGCGGGGACACCGGGACTTCCAGGCCGAGGTAGTCTATCTGCGGGATAGCGAAAGTATCCGGCAGCTCGGTGCTGTTGCTGTTGGCGAAGTAAGCGGCCATGAGGTTCTTCACGAACGTAGCGAAGTCCGTGTAGCTCAGGGCGCTTATGTACCCGGTGATGGTCGTGGTGTCCACAGTAACTTCCGAGTTCGACAGCAGGCCGGGGACGTTGCTGTTGGATTTCAGGCCCAGGAAAGAGGTTTCCTGCAAGCCGAGGTCCCAGTTGCGCTTCAGCGCTTTCATCTTGCTGGAAACCACGTCCCAGTTGTTCGAGGCCAGAGCCTTTTTAAGCTCGACCAGGTTGTACTGGTAGCCTTTGGCCCAGGTAACGATCGCGGCGGTCTTGGGGGACGTGCCGACCGTAACCTGCGCGACCTGCGTAGGACCGGACGAAGTGCCCTGTATGCCGGATTCGAACGAGCCCGCGGAGTCGTAGGTCAGGTTCGTCTTGATCTCTTCGAGGAACGCGCCGGTGCCGACTTCGACCGGTATGTATTCCGCGAACGGGATCTTGTAGAACTTCTGCTCGATGACCTTGGCCCTGATCAGGGTCGTGGTCTGTATCGCGTACTGGTAGCCGAGAGAGGTATCGGCTACGGCGCCGTTGGCGTTTTCCAGCGTCATGCCGGGCTGCCAGGGGATTTTGTTGATGTTGTCCATGATTTATTCGTTTCTCCTTGTCTGAGTTTACGCCTGCAGCGGCATGAGGGTAGCGATACGGACGAAGCCGTTAAGCACCCCGGGATCCAGCGCGATACCGTAGGTCGATCCCGCGGCCTTGGTCTGGACGAAGCCGGAAGCCATTTCCACCTTGGCGCCGGGGGCGATAGTCGCCGCGGCAACCTGATAGACGATCGGGCCGACGGAGGTAAGGCCCTCGATAACGTCGCCCTTGACGTATGCGGACTGCTTCACGGTGTAGCCGATGGTGGCGAACGCCGCTTCGTTATCGGCAGCCGCGACCACCTGGGGGAAAGGCATGGGCGCCGTAATGGTCGAGTCGAGCTTTACGCGGGAACCGGCGTAAAGGGTCCCGGACTCGTTCGGGCTGATCTGCATGGAAAGGCAGCCGGAGCCGGAAACGATACCGAGATCGCGGGAACCCCTGACCGGCGTCTGCCGGAAAAGGTTAGTATTCTGAGAGGGGACAGTAGGCATAGTGTTGTGTTTTCTCCTTGCTTATTTTTTTTCGGCGCTGATTTCGCCGTACTTCGTCTTGCCGCGGGCCAGCTTGTCGTTCGCGGAATCGTAGCCCGGCAGCTTGATTACTTCGCCGCCCTTTTCATGGGCGTTCTTAAGGTCCTGAAAGTTTTTCTCGTCGGCGTTGCGCTTTTCCTCGGCAGCCTTTTTCTCAGCCTCGGCCTTTTCAGCCGCGGCCTTTTCAGCCGCGTTCTGTTTTTCGTCCTCAGCCTTTTTCTTCTCGGCCGCCTCTTCGGCGTTCTTACGCTCCGCCTCTTCCTTTTCTTTCTTGGACTTCTCTTCGGCCTCGTCCATGGCGTTCTTGCGCATAGTAACCGCCGTGTGGGCCGCTTTGAGGTCCTTTACTGAAACCTCTTCTCCGTCTATGGTGATAATGGAGTCGTCCCCCATTGCCTTGACGGAGTTCTCTAGCGCCAGCTTTTCTTTCTCAGCCTTTTCAGCCTTGAACGAATTGACCAGCGATTCGAGAGAAATCTTTTTCCCGTCCATGTCCACTTCGAGCTTGTTGTCCAGCTCCTTAGGTTCGGGTTTCCCGGTTACTGCGTTGACTATTTTCAGCCAGAGTCCTTTCATTGTCATTCCTCCTAACGAGTTTGCGATTATCAGAGAGCGTTCGTATCGCGGGTTGTCCACTATTGCCATGTGCGTATAGACGCCGCTTATGATCTCCCCGTCATACGGTATATTATGCCATATTCCGGGCTCGATTTTAATATCCGTCGGGACATACGCGCAAGAAAGACGAAATCCTTTGTCGCAGTTTTCCTTGGTGGCAGCGTCCCATACCAGGAATTCTACCCAGTCCCACCCGTCGTCAGGGTTATAGGACGCGCCGGTGATAATGCCGTCGGCATTTCCCTTTTTGAAGTCGTCAGGCTTTACGCCTTTGTGGTACCAGTTTACGACCGGCTTACCTTTGAAGCTGGCGCGCATTTTGTCTATCGCCTCTTTGGTCAGCAGCAGCGTCATTCCCTTGGGCTTGCCGCTTACAGGATCCTTTTCGCCTATGTCCGAATAATGGACCAGGCCGGGTTCCAGGTGCCGCGCGCGATAAGACTTCGGCCAGGCGTTCTCGCCCTCGTTCTTAAATTCTTCCTTGGAGTAATACGCGGGATTCTCGTCAAGATGGTGAAGAACAATGACGCCGGCCGTGGCTTCGTCGTCCGTATGCTCTTTCTCTATTTTAAGGCCGATATCCATTTCGGCCATAAGAGATTCTATGGAAACTCCGAATTTCTTGGAAATGGCTTCCATGGTTTGCGGGTCTTTAAGGACGCCGACGAAATTGGTTATCGTTTCAGGCATTTCAGGTTCCTACCGCTACCGGGTCAAGTACCGGTTCGTCTATACATTGGCAGCCGTAGTCCTGCCCGGGATTGCCGCGCCGGCCGGAAGCCCTGTCCACGATCGGGGGATCCGAATAAAAGAACGTGCGGCCGTTCAGGCGCTTATGGTCCGGCCGGACGCAGGGCTTACCCGAGTCGCGCCAGATATACCGAGTTATCCCGGCTTCTGAAAATCTGTTTTTCCTGAATTCGGACATGAAAAGGGAAGTTTCCTGGCGCGCCAAAAATTTAGCCTTATTCTCCGAAACCTTGTATCGGTCCTGGATTTCCTCGGCCAGCTTGTCAAAGCGATAGCCGGCGGTGGCGTTCGCCTCGGTCTTTTCCCGGAGATCCTTTATGGTTTCTTCGGTAAACTTATTTATAGAGAGCTTCATGTTCTCCGAATATTCTTCCCTCATAATGTTTCGGGAAGCCTCGGTAAGCTCCGGCATGATCGCCAGCGACTTCGTAGTTTTGTCGAAGCCCTGCTCTACCGCGGCGATCGCTGCGCTGGAATCGAAATCGAAAAGCTCCATGGTAGGAGCCAGGTTGTCCTGAATCTCGTTGAGCTTCCTCAGCAAGGTTTCGTGAATAGACTTGGCGTTGACCTCATAAACCGCGGCCTCGGACTTGACGCCCATAGGGACTTCGATATCCTTTATGCGGTAGGTCCCGGTCCTGTCATCGAAAGCGGCGCCGATATGGCGCAGGCCCGCGGAGATCGCGCGGGAAAATTTACCGGAGAACACGCCGGCCTTGTACTGGACTATGCCGGTGCGCAGCGCGTACATGAGGGGGGTAACGGAGTCGTTCTTTAATTCCGCGGGGATCTTGCCGGCGGTTATTTTCGTGAACTGGGAGTTATACTCTGCCGCCACGTCCAGAAGCGGCTTAAACAGAAGTTTCTGAAAAGCCTGAAATACGAGTACAGCCGTAGGCATGTAATCTTTTTTCAGCAGGACTTGTGGCGGCAGAGTTTTCATCAGCGTTAAGTTTTCAGTTTTTCATCACAGGATATAGTATCGGACTTTTTTTTTATTTTGTCAAGCCCTATCAGCTCTTTTTGCTGAACATGCCCGCGGCCGCCTTGACTATGGACGACTCCTTGGGCTTGGCGATAAGGACCTGGGCCATGCCGATCATGCCGAGCTGCGTGATCTGGCTCGGAACGTTCGACTGAACGCCGAGCTGTCCTTTGGGGTCCAGCTTGACCAGGACGAAAATCTCGCCCTCGTTTACTTCGATAACCGTTTTCTTCATGTCCGCCATTGTGTTATTCTCCTTTTTTCTTGTACTCGAATCTGCCGGATTTTAATTTCCGGCGCAAATTTCCGCTTTTCGGGGAACGCTGCCAGGCGCTTGCTCCGCTTTCGCTTTCCCCGGCTTCCCCGTCCGCGGCGCCGGAGCCCATGGCCGGGACCAGGGGGTGATCTTCCAGCTCCCCGCGCTGCGCCTTGGTTTCTATGGCTATCAGATCTTCCTTGTGGAGGACTTCGCCTACTTCGTGGCTATCCAGCAGCCCGCGGTCGTACAGCTCTATGGCGCGGCTCTGTTTCGAAGCCTTTATGTTTTCCTCGTCGGTGCTGGTCATCATGCGCAGCGGCTTGTATTTGTATTTCAGGTTGTAGTCGTCCCCGAAGAAAGCGCGCGCGCAGAGTTTTATAAGGGAATTGAGCTCGGGCCGCGCGGGCTCCCGGATCTCCGACTCGACCATGGCGTTATAGTTCTCAATGTCGTCCTCGCCGCTATTGAAGCCGGACGCGCTCAGGCCGAAAAGCTTGGTGATAGGCATACGGAGCGCGGAAGCTATGCCTATGCGATTCTCTTTCATAATCTCGGACAGGCCGGAGAACGAAAGCTGTTTCTGCTCGTACTCGTCGTTCTTGTCCAGGATAAGCGCTTTCTGGAAATTTTTAAGCTGGTTCGTGAGCTGTATTCGTTCGTTGACCAGGGCGGTACCGTCGGCCGTAACCAGCGACGCGGAATATCCGTCCAGGCGGTAAATGTCCAGCTTGGCTTCGTCCAGGATTTCATAAAGGACGTTCTTCGTCTGCAGGTAAAGATTGAAGTCAGCTATCATGCGCTCGACTTCCGACATGCCCCACCCGGAAAGCTGGTTTCGGATAAGGAACGGCGCGCGCTTACCGGACATGGTGAGGACGCGGCTCTTATCCATGCTGACGCCGTAAATATTGTAGCTTTGGGCTTTCATGGACTGGGACCCCATGGCGGGATTGCGGGGATCTTCGGCCATGAGCTCCCACCGGCAGGCGTCGTAAAATTCGAGCATGTCCGGGCGCAGGCGCTTGTAGTCCAGGGGGGACTTAGGATCCTGGCCGGCGTTCACAATGAGCGCGCTGCCGCCGAATAGGCGCTTCCAGATTACGGTGTTGCTGAAACTCTGTAGGACGCCTTTTTCTTCCAGCCAGTCGCAGAAATCTTCAAGGTCGCTGGAATCAAGCTCCATGCTGGAAAATTCCAGGCCGCCGCGGAAAGCGTCGAGGACCGGCATATCTATTGCCGTCTGGATAATGCCGTGGGTCTTGTACATGTACATCAACATCGTGTAATTCAACGTTATCGGGTAATAGACGTTGTTCTCGATGATCGGGCTGATAGAGCCCAGGCGGGACTGCATGACGGCGCTCTGTACAAGGGTCGTCAGGGAATTGGTGAGGTTTGCCGGCGCGGGATTGTTTTTGGTGGCTTCGGAAAGCTGGTTTCTTAGGCTCTGGATTATCTGATTTTTATTGCTCATACCCAATCCCTCCAATCCTTTTCCTCGTCGAGCGTAAGAAATAAAGCGTCGCGCAGGTCGTCTTTGTTCGGGTGATTGCAGGTAAGCTGGTAAACAAGGGTGTCTTTCATGGCCTGGGGAATATTCTTGTTCAGTTTGACCTGGCCGAATTCAAAATATTTGCTCTTTGTTTCCAGTACGGAGATCTTGTCCGCTACCCAGTTGACTTCTTTGACCGGGATATTGGTTCGCCTTTTTACCTCGGAAACGTAATCCTGAAAGCCGGATATGCCCTCTATCTTGGCCCATCGAATTTTTCGCGTCCCTTGATATTGCGCACAAATATACTGCAATTTTTTAATACGCTCGTCAAGCGAAAATTTGTCCTGGGTGATAAAATCAATATAGTAGTTCAGCTTGTTCCCGTCCACCGGCCGCCACTTGAACACCACGGCGAACGCGCAGAAGTCGTTTTCGTGCTTTTTACCGATCGAGGGGTCGTTGCCGACTATGACGGATATAAGCATTTTGAACCGGTCGAAAGTCAGGCTGTCCGGGTCGTATTCCCAGTCCGCCAGCCAGGACCGCTTGATTTTGCTGGTGCTGTCGTCCAACCGGTCGTTCTGGTACTCGCGGAAGAAAATGAGGGAACCCATGTCCTCGCGGTCGTTCATCAGATCTTCGAACGTGTTATGCTTTTTCCAGAGGACGGTTTTCGTTTCCCAACAGGTGATCGCCTTAAACGTGCGCGTCTTTATGCGCTTAGAGGTCTTGGCCTTGTTCATCAAGTCCTCTTCGTTTATGGCCGTACCCTGGACCTTTATACAGTTCCGCTTGCCCTTGGCGCGCGCTGGGTAGAGAGCGCCCCAAAACCAGTTGTTTTTCTTTATAGTGGAGTCGGTATTGTGAATGTCGTCGTCGTTGTAGAGGTCGTCGACCAGTATGTAATCGGGCCGGATCTGCCGGTAGTTGATACCGCGGATTGACTGGCCGGCGCCGATCGCGGAAAAGACGACGCCGTTTTTAAGGGCGAATTGCCCGGTCGTCCATTTTTGTTTCGTTACCTGGTCCCCGTACATAGCGCGCAAGAGCTGGTTTTCTTCCAGCTCTACCATGATCGAGGAATTTATTGAAAGGGCTTTATCTTCCGTGGACTGGACGTTCAGGTAGTGCTGGTATTTCCAAGGCTCTTCCAGGGCCGTAAAGAGGGGGATAAGAAAACACTTGATAGTTGTTTTTGCATGACCCCGGGGGGCCTCGTCCGCGGTGAACGCCGTGTCGCGCTCTTCGCAGAAATAATCGTGCATTTCATGGCAGAATGGCAGGAAGAATTTTTCTGGAAAGAGGACCTTTCCCCATTCGAGAATAAATTTCTGGTTTTCTTTGAGCCCGGTTTTTACCAGCGCCGCGTAGTGCCGGGCAAGATGAACGCTGGCCTGCAGCAGCAACGCCTCGCGTTCTTCGCTTTTGAGGTCTTGAATCCTCATTCCGTGTCGGCTTCCTGGATATTGGATTTCGGCTGCCGGAGGGCGTCTATGAGCGTTCGGAGGTCGTCGGCGGTCAATCCAACCAGGGAGATCCCCGGGGGCAGGGCGCCGCCAGGCGCCTCCGCGGGGGTTTTTTCGAGGCCTTTAAGCTTGATAGCCCGGTCAATGAACTTGCCGCGCTGCTCATGGTCAGGACGTTCCTCGCCCGTTATGATATCCCCGTCTTTCGTGCAAAATTCCTTTTGCGTCGTGGCGTCTAAGCCCTCAGCTATCCGAAGCGCTATTTTTTCATCAGTTACGCCAGCTTGCCAGAGGATTTTCCTCATGTACTGCTGGACCGCCGGCAATTTTAACGTGAATTCAGCCGTTTCATAGCTGATCTTCGCGTGTGCCGCCGCCTTGACCGTCCCCATTTCAGGCGCATGACGTAAAAACGTACATTGTTTCTTCGTAAGCTCGACCGCGGAACCGGTTATTTCGTCTACCATCAGTCGCGGAATTTTTTTATACTTCTTCTTCGCCACTATCAGGTCATCTGAGGGCTCAGGAAGAGGCTTTACGGGGCTTTCGTCGCTCATGCCTCTATTCTACCTTGCCGAAATTGCCTTGTCAAGATTATGACCCTTTTTCTTAACCCTTTTTTTATAAAAAAATTTTTAAAATTGCCATAGAAAACATGCTACGGGTTAGCTTAGGGCTTAACCGGGGGGTGCGCGCATGGGACCCTTTTTTCAAGGGGGGGAACTGCTGCCCATAATGCCGCGGCCGTGGCGCCTGCCTGCCTGCTGGCTGAGCTTGGCAATGGCTTAGCATGTACGCGGACGCGCCCAAAGAAGCGCGCCTATAACGCAAGCGGGGGGCCTTGCTGAGCTTGGCCGCGGCTGTTGATAACTTGGCTTTGTGTTGCTGCTACTATGGGCTCATAGGCAGCATGGGCTGGCTATTATCAAATAACGCTTATTATATATAGCTTTATTTAATCAAGTAACGATAATATCTATTATGTTAACATATTGTGTTAATAAGTCAAAAAGCGCTTGTTATATATAGGTTTATTGCGCTATCTGGCATAATACGCGCGCGCGAGGATAGAGGGCGACGGCCGGCGCTGGTCCTTAGCCCTATCACGCCCCCAATGATATCTATATGAGGGATAACGAAACGCGCAGGAACGAAAGAGGCGCGCGGCTTAAATCCAGACCGGCAAGCCTTGGAAATAGTCAAATATGCCTTGCTCATAGTTGTCGAAAGGCTTTAACCGTCTTTTACGTTTTACTTTCTTTTTAACTGTCATAATTTATAATTGGGGAATTGTTAATCCCCCCATAGTCCCCCCGGCCGCGGGCGGGGGAAGCCCTGGACCTATTAAGCCGGCGCGCGCCGCCCATTGCCAAACGCCTAAAAAGTCCGCGGGCTCTATAATTAAAAATACGGGAACATTCCAGGAAAGGTATACTTTCCCCTGGCGGCTATTCGGCCAGGACCGGCGGCGCTTCTCAGGCTGGCCGCTGCGCTTTATTTCGCAGATCGCGCGGATCTTGCCGGCCTTATGTATAACGGCGTCAAAGCGCGCGCCTGGGCTCTCATTCCAGCGGCTAGGGTATTCCAGGAATACGGACAAGCCGCGGGCCTTTGCCTGGCTGTAAAATTCGGCCTGTAAATTTGCCTCAGTCTGGCGGCGCGGTAGAAAGTCAACGGGGCGAACGCTGGCGGGCTCAAATATCATGTTTAAATTTTGCGTTTTTTTGCGGCGCCGTGTCAACCTGGCGACGCGCGCGCACGTTGTAAATATAGTTATATACGCGCCTTTTGTTTTGTCCTGGTTTGTATCTTTTCCGATAAGGGGAAAAAGAATTAATCCAGAAAGAAAGAAAAGAAAGAAAGAGAACGCATAGCCCTCGCATTGCGTCGGATATGCGAACGCATAGCGAACGCATAAGCCGTATTATTCCCCGTCGGTTTCACGTCGGAGAAAACGCAACGCGACATAATTTTGTCGGGATAACTATTAGCTGCGCTTCTTTTGGTATTAGAATTATTAATCGTTATTTCCTTGTATTATTCCAGATTAGGCCTTGACATATTATATCAGTCTGCTATAATATAGGTATAGCGGACACTTCACAAAAGGACGGAATACTAAAATGAAAAAGACAAAACGCGGGACGCCTGAAAAGCTGGTATGCGATTTTTGCGGCGCTGTCAAAGAGGAAATAACTTTTATAATAGGCGCTTGCTCTAAGCCCGGATCTGATTGGTGTATGATATACGGCACCGGAAAAATGGCCTGCCCTGCCTGCTATGTCCGCGCCATGGAAGAGGCAAAGAACAAAGGCCGGGAAATGGAAGCGCGCCAGGCTGAGCCCAAAGCGGCGCCGGCCGCGGCTGCTGCTCTTTCCGTGGCGCTGGTTAATAATGGCCTTTCCCTGGCTCAGGCGCCCGCGGCGCCGGTAGAGCCTGCCGCCTGCCAGGATTGCACCAGGAAGCGCGGCCAGTCCGGGCCTTGCTCAGATTATGGCGGCTTTGGTTGCGGGCTCTATTTCGAACAGCACCCGGAAACGCATTTTAAGGAAGAGCCGGCAAAGGTCCAGGAAGTAGAGGCGGAAACGCTGCCGGCCGTGGCGCCTGCGCTTAACCTTTCCGCGCTGCCATCCATGAAAGACGACGCCGGAAACGTAAAGCCGGAATACCTGCCGGGCGGCGCCGCTTATCAGGTAAAGCCCGCGCCCGTTGCGGAAGATATCGCGCCGGGATCTTTTGAGAGCAAGGACGCCGCGGCCGCGCTGCGCCCTATTCTGGACCGCGTTATAAAATCGGTTTACCTGCCGGAATACCGCGCCAAAGTTACGGACGCGGAAGCGCTCGGCGTCCTGGTGTCAAAGTTCTTTAAATGGGACGGAGGCCAGGTTTTAGCCGTGGCTTTTTCCGGCCTGGAAGATTCAAACTTTCACGCGGAAGCGCGCGCCGTCGAACGTATGCAAAACGGCGAGGACTTGGAAGCCAAAATAAAAGAGCTTTCCGCGGCGCTGGCTGTACAGCTTGCATACTGCGAAAAGCAGATTAAATACAATTCGGAAGAGGCGGCCTTATGGACCCAGGCGGCCGAAAAAGCGCGCGCCGCGCTGGACAAAAACAAGGGGGATAAATAACCATGAAATACCAGGAATTCACCGTAAAAATAGAGCTAGGCAATGCGGCTATGATGGATTTAGACGACGTAGCCCGCGCATTGCGCCGCATAGCGGACCGCCTGGAAGCAGGCAGCGACGGCGGCAAGGTAATGGACACGAACGGGAACAGCGTCGGCACGTTCTCCGCGGACTAAACCAAAAAAGGAAAGGTAAATAATATCATGGAAAACACGAACACGGAAGCAAAGGCGGGAAACATAGCAGCGGCCGCGGCGCTCATTACAGTAAAGCGCGCGGACCTGGCGGACGCTTTAAAGGCGCTTAAATTTAAACAGGGGAAACACGCCATACCCATATTAAATTTTGTCGCCGCGGACGTGGCGGCCGGCGCCCTCACGCTCAAAGCAACGGACCTACAAACTGCCGTTACCTACAAAATAAAGGCGGTAGAGAATACAGCATATAAGGGCGGCTCTTTTTGCCTGCAATTCTCGGACCTGGAAGCGGCTATAAAAGGCGCGCCCAAAAAAGGCGACATAGAGCTAAAATATGCGGCCGGATCCGCGGCGATCTCCTGGCCTGAGCTGTCCGGCGGCTCTTTTTCTATTCATTGCCAGCCGTCCGAGGATTTCCCCATTATCCCGGACGCCAGCAACGAAAAAACCGAAACGCTGCGCGCCTGCGTTGACTATCACAACATGCAGGGACTTTTTAACGCCATAGGCTTCACGGCGTCAACGGAAGATGACCGGCATTTTTTAAATGGCATTTTCTTTGACGGAAAAGACGCGGTAACAACGGACGGCCGGCGCCTGGCGGTCCTGTCTTTCCCCTTTACCTTTACGCCTAAGGACAAGGAAAACGGCGTTATAATTCCTACTGAACCGATACGCCGCGCGGCCAAAAACAACGCCGCGGGAAAGCTGGTTATTTATTCAAATATGGCGTATTTTGTAACGCCTAAAATGACCATAGCCGCGCGCCTGGTAGAGGGTAACTTCCCGGCCTATAAACAGATACAGCCTAAGACCTGGGAAAGCATTGCAACGCTGGACGGCGCCGCGCTTCTGCCCGTTCTTTCCGCGCTGCCTGGGATTAATAAAAGCCGTTCCCTGGGCGTTACTTTCCTATTCACGGCCGCGGGCTATGAGCTCTATTTTAAGAATGAAAAAATAGCCGCTTTCCCCCTGCTGGCCGGCGCCAGCCATTTCAAGGAAAAGGCGTTTAAGATAGCCTTTCAACCTGCCTTTGTCCGGGATATCCTGGCCGCGGCGCCGGGTAACGTGCAAATAAGGCTTAACACGGCAGCGACGCCGGCCGGCGCGTACAATGGCAGCGGCGCGGAATATATAATCATGCCTTTGCGGACCGAAAACGCCGGCGGAAGCCTGGCCGCCAGGCTGGAAGAGCTGGCCGCGGCCGAAAAGCCCGCGGAAAGCGGCCAGGACGCGCCCGCGGAACCGGAAGCGCCGGAAGCCCAGGAAGAGGCGCCCGCGGCCGTCCAGGACACGCCAGCGCCCGCGCCTGAGCCCGTCCAGGTCCAGGAGATCGCGGAAGCGCCAGCGGTTACGGCTGCGCCCTGGTATGCTAAAAATAGCCCGTCCGGGAAACAGGGCCTTATTATTTCCGAAAAAACCGGGGAAACGGTTGCGGTAGTATACGACAACAAAAATTCCGGCCCGCTTTCGGCCGCGCTAGATCTGCGCGACGCCCTGGCGGCCTTGCTGGAAGTATCCGGCCGCCTTTTGCCACAAGGCGCGGACGCGGACGGGCTGAACAACTGCGACGCGCTGGCGAACGCGCGCCGGGCTTTACAGAAAGCCAAAGGGGAATAATACCATGTATATCATAACCGGAATGAAAGGAATATTCACAGATAATCAGGGCATAGATCACCCGGCGATCGCATTATGGGACGAAGAAAGTTCTCTTTTGATTGGCGCTGTTTTTGAGCGTTCAACAACAAAACAAAAAAAGCTCATAGCTTCCGCCCCTAAAATGGCAGATCATATAATAAAAATAGAAGCTATTAACCGGGAACTTCTGGCCGCGCTGGGAATGGCAGAAATGCAATATACAGCGTTCGTGGAACAAAGCAACGAACCGGGGAACATGTTTCACGCTAAACAGTTATCTAAAATACGCGCCGCCATAGAAAAAGCAAAGGGGGGCAAATAATCATGCAAAAGCCCGTCCCTGGCTTTCCGTCCCCGTTCTTTCATAGCACCAAGGCAACGCGCCGGCGGGAACGCCTGGCGCGCGTCCTGGGCTGTTCCGCGGCGCTTTTCGGAGCTGCCGCCTATTACGTGTTAATCTGTTTCTTTTTCGCATAAAGGATTATTTATGAAAGATAACCAATTCTATCCTACTCCCTGGCGCGTCGCGGAACAAGCCGCGGCGCTGTTTAAAGGTCCTGGCGGGTTGCTTTTGGAACCGTCCGCCGGGCATGGCGATCTATTAAAGCGCCTGGACTATAACAGGCGCGGCCAGGCCTTTACAGTTAAATGTATCGAAATAGATCCGGACAACGTGGCAGTATTGCGCGCCGCCGGGCATGATACAATACAGGCGGATTTTTTAGAGATACAATTACCGCGCATTTACGACGCTGTATTAATGAATCCCCCCTTTAACGCTGGCGCAAAGCATATATTGAAAGCCTGGGGGCTCTTAAAGCAAGGCGGCGAGCTTGTCGCCGTAATTAACCGGTCCGCCCTGGATAACGATTTTTCCGCGGATCGCCAGCTCTTGAATACCCTGATAGAGAAGAACGGGGAAATTATGGATATCGGCCGCGCGTTCGAGGGCGACGACGCCGAGCGCAAAGCCGCGGTAGACTGCGCCATTATCTACATGCGCCGGCATGAATACGAGGATGACAACATAGACACCACCGAAGGCCTGAGCAAGGGCCCGGAAATGCGCATAGAGCCGGACCAAATGCAGGAATACGGGCTTATAAAGGCGGACTTCATAAGCGCCGCTGAAGAGGACTACCAGCGCGGGATCGCGGAAGTGTTCAAAGGAATGGAAAGCATAGAAAAGGGCTGGAAGATATTAAACGCGCGCTTTGGGTCCGCCTATGACCAGAATGTAAAGCGCCTGGACGACGTTTTCAATTCGACCATGGAAAAGATCGCCAGCAGGTCCGACGAAAGCAAGCCGCTGGCTACAATAAAAGAAGAATTTGTCGCCGGCGTCCGTACCTTGTCCTGGTTGACCGTCCTAGACAAAACGGAAGTTGAAAAGCTGCTATACAGTAACGACCGGGACGCCTTTATAAGCCAGATAATGACGGATAGCCGCGGGATCAGCTTTACAAAGAAAAATATTGTAGGATTTGTACACAATATCTTTATGAAGCGCAACGAGATTTTCACCGGCGCAGTCAAAAAACTGTTTATAGAGCTGCGCCGCTACCATGATAATAATTTCTGCCATACCGAGGGCTGGAAAACTAACAAGTCCTGGAAGGTCCCGGAAAAAATCATTCTGCCTTACGGCGTCCGCTTTGAATACGGGCGCTTCAGCACCAATTACCGGCAGGACTATCTTGACGACTTAGACCGCATTGTAAGGGTCCTGGACGCTAAGCCCGCGGACTTCGGCAAAACGATAAAGCAACACCTGCAGGACGCCATTTTTGCGGCCTGCGAGGGGAAGCGCGTCTATTCGGACGAGATCGAAACGCCGTATTTTATCCTTAAATATTTCAAAAAGGGGACGCTGCATATCACCTTTAAGAAAGAGGCCGAAGAGATCCGGAACCGGATAAACATAATCGGCGCCGACGGCTGCAACGATATCCCGGACATGAACCAGTAAGGGGAATCTATGAACGACAAACAAGCGGAACACGTCGCGCAGATATTCAGGCAGCAAAGCCTTGGGATAAAACTTAGCGCCTGGGAAAGGTCCTTTCTGCAGCGGATCCTGGACCGCATGGACGCGGCCGAGCGCGCGGGGATAATTTCGGCAATAATTCAGATAATGTTAAAGGAGAATTGAGCAATGAAAAAGTTTAACGCTGGACACATAAAGGTAATGACGTACATGCCCCCGGAACTGCGCGACAAAGCCCAGGAATACGCGGCCAGCAAGGGCCTGAGCTTTTGCGCGCTGGTACGGCAGCTCTTAAAAAAGGAACTCAGAAAGGGGACGGTATGCCCGAACAAGTAGAGGAATTTTTTGCGCTTTCGCTGGCCGCTTGTTTTATCCTAATAGCGCTAGGCATAGCCAAGATCTGCCAGCAGCGCGACACGATCGCGCAGCAGCAAACCCGGATAGAGAACTTTCAGAACATGGTTAATTCTATCCCCGCGGACTACAGGACGCCGGAAGGCAAGAGGTTAAGGCCATGACACCCGAACAACAAGCGCGCGTAATGACGGAACTGCTGGACCTGCGGGAAGCCGCGCGGGCTGAATATTTCCGGTATCTCCGGCAGTATCAAGCCCTGGACCTTGCAATAAAATTGCAACTGCTTCCCGAAAGCCCGCCGGATATCCTGAGCAACGGCGCGGAATACAAATACTGCCATATAGAGATCCCCCGACGACACGGCAAGAATACGCTGCGAAAAATTATCATGGATGAAGTAGTCAATAAAAAGCGGAAAAAAGAACTTGACAAAAAAGCCTTGCACAAGAAAAAGTAATCTGGTATACTGGAATTAATCTCCTGGCGGGGATTCAAAACAAACGATATACAGAGCCGCTTCTCGGGCTAGTACCCCATCCCGCCAGGACGCCGAGAAGCGCGCCCAATTTGTTCTTTTAAAATTTGCTGGCTTTCCATAAACCAGCTAAAGCGCGGCGGCATGAGTGGAAGTTTACTGCCCCTAGACGTGCAGGTATGGGGGACCGTTACAGGTCAAATCTGCAGCCCGGTAATAATCCGGCCCGCGCTCAAATTTGCCTGGCTTCGGCTCAGCGCAAAACAGTAAGCCGGCGGGCGCCCCCCTAACCCAAACCCCTAGCCCGCCGGCTCCAATTTCCCAAGGCCCGCGGAGAACCCGGCGACACGTCCGCGGGGGAAGGCATAGGGACCGTCTTGACCCGAACGGCCGGAAGAGGGATGAAAAACTCGGGTCCCCGGGCGCTTTAAAAGGAGCAAAGGCCTATGCGCCCCCGGATAGTGAAAGCGGGGACTATAAAACAAAAAGAGGCGGGCCGCCGAACACATGCGGTAGCAAGGCCCGCCCAATTTAGAGGATAGACAAGGAGAATAAAACAATGGCTGATATCATGGAACTCTCGGACGAAAAGTATTTTAAGATCCCTGCGCTCAGCAAGAGCCAGATCAAGAACTGGGACCCGTACAACCCTATGGCCTTCTGGCTGCAGTCCGCCTTCAACCCAAACAAGGCCGCCGAGGAATTCGGGGACTACCTGGTTACGGGCAAGCTGTATCACATGATGTTGTTCCAGCGCGACCTTGTGAAAGACAATTTCGAAACGAACGACGAACTGGGCAAGTCCAGGATAAACAAGAAGTGGCAGGCCGCGCAGGCCGCCAGCACAAAGCTCTTTGTTTCGTCCGAAGAGCTAAACCAGGCCGAGAAGATGATGACCGCAATTTCCCGGCATGAAATTTTGCGCAAGCTGCTGGCCGGCGGCGTGATCGAGAAGCCCTTTACCTGGCAGGAAGAAGCCTGGGGGATCCCCGCGAAGGCCCGGCTGGACCTGTTTAAGAACACCACCGAAGGCATTTACGTGGTGGACTACAAAACCACGTCCAAGGACATGCGGCTTAACTTCAACTACATAGACCGCGGCGGCTTCCAGTTCGATATCGGCACCTACAACAAGGCGATAAAGGCCAAGTACGGGCAGCCGATAAAGAAGTTCGTTTTTGTCTTGCAGTCCACGAACGAGAACGAAGAGAACATGATCCGCCTGCTTATCGTAGAAGGCCCTCAGATAGAGGCCTGCGAGATAGCTACGGACCTGGCCGTAAAGCAGATAGTCCCGCGGATAAAGGCCTGGCAGGCGGCCAGCGCCGTAATCTGCGCGGAAGTGGACCCGGCCAAACACGCCGAAGAGGTAGCGAAGCGCGAGGACGCCATGCTGCGCTGCTGGCTGCCGGAGATCGAGGCGGAATCCTGGGAGGTTTCGCCGTGGTTCGACAAGGCGATAGCCGAGAACGTACACAAGGGGGAATAATGCCTAAGCCTAATCCTAAAACAGTTAAATTGGCTAAGGACATTTCTGAAATGCCCGTTAGCCTGTTGCTTTCAGCTCCGGACCTGTTAGAGGCGCTGCAGGTCCTTGTTGATAGCATATCCGACTGCCCGCCGAACACAATGATTGGCGCAGCCGTAGACCGCTGCCTGCTGGTAAAAGCCCAGGCTGCTATTGAAAAAGCACAAGGGAGATAAAAACAATGACACAGAAAATAACCAAGCTGGAAGTTACAAACTTCATCGGGATAACCGAGGCCACGATTGAGCCCAAAAAGATGACGGTTATCCGCGGCGAGAACGGGAAAGGCAAAACGTCCTTCATCCAGGCCATCCTTGCCGGCTTCAAGGGCTGCGGCGCCGATAAGATAAAGGTGGGCTCCGACAGCTCTACGATCTTCTTAAAGACCGAGGAAATCGAGCTGCGGCGCCGGATCACCGCAAAGGGCAGCTCCATCACCGTGAAGAAAGACGGCATGATAATGACAAAGCCCCAGGCGTACCTTGACGGCCTGATAGGGGACTTCTCTTTCGAGCCGGTCAAGTTCTTTACCATGAAGCCCGAAGAACAGACCGAACACCTGTTGAAGGCTATCCCGGTCAAGGCCACGCTGGAACAGCTTAAAACGTGGACCAGGGGCCTGCTGACGGCCTTAGAGGCCTATCTGCCGCTGCATGGGCTGGAAGCCATAGCCAAGGCAGAAGAAACGCTCTACGCGGCCCGCGCGGCCGACAATTCCCGCGTAAAGACGCTGGAAAGCGCCATGAGCGAGATAGAGAGCAAGATACCGGCCAGCGCCAAGGAATTCAAGCCGGAAGAGCTGCAGACCGTCATGGATCAAATAAGCAAGTCAAAGGAACTCAGACAGGAGCGCGCGCGGCTTTTAGCCAAAAAGGACGAACTCACCGGAGAAGAGGGCTTAACTTCGGAAGAGATAGAGTCCATGGAAGCTAAAATAGACTCCAAGAAAAAAAGCCTGGCCCGCATGGAAGAGGAACACGCCAATATTAAGACCGTGGACCTGGGCAGCATGGAAAAGGCCCGCGCTGAGCTGGTAGAAAAGCTGCGCATAATAGAAGAGGACATATCCCGCGCGTCGTCCAGCAATCAGAAGAAAGCGGACGCGGCTACCCATATTTCCTACCTGACCAAGGAAATCGAGGAAACCGGGAAGTATCTCGGCAAGGCTCAGTCCAAGATGGAAGATCTGAAAGAGCAGCAGAAGAACCTGGACCTCGCTGCGACCGCGATAAATCCGCTGGAACTGGCGCCGCTGGAAGCCAAACTCAGCCAGTTCAGGGAAGCGCAGAGCTATCAGCGCGACCTCGGCCGCCTGGAAGATATGCGCGCCGAGCTTAAAACCGTCAGGGAGTCCGCCGAGGCCAAGGATAAGGCCGTAAAGACGCTGCAGACCGCGGCGCCCGCTGAAATCCTTACCGCGGCTAAAATGCCGGTGGAAGGCCTGGCGTACAGCAACGGCCAGTTCACGCTCCGCGGCGTACCCATCCAGAACCTAAGCACCAGCGAGAAGGCCTGGCTGGCCGTAGCCGTTACCCGCTACCTTAACAAGGACTACCCGATAAAGGCGATCTGCCTTGACGGCTTCGAAAGCCTGGACAGCAAGACGCAGAAAGCGTTTATGGAAGAGGCCGCCAAAGACGACTTCCAGTATTTCATCACCTGCGTAGGCGACAACGAACTGAGCGTTAAGACGGAATAACCCATGAAACGCAAGCGAATGTATAGGCCCGGGAAGGCCATAAGAACACCGGAAGCGTTAGAGCGCCAGCAGTTCGTTTATATGCTTGCCAATGCCTATCCCGGGCCCGCTTACAAGCGGATAATAACCGTGAAGTGGGTAAAAAACATGAATTACGCGGTAATCATGTACCGGCTCAGAATGGGCCTTATTTGGAAAGCGATAAAAAACTAAGAGGGAGAAAACTATGTCAAGCACAGCACTTGCAGTCATCGAGAAAGAGATCCGCGGGAATGAGGTCATGGCCCGGATATCCAGCAGCTTAGGGAAGCCGGCAACGGACCCCGGCGTTTTGAAGTTCATCAACGGCGCCATCATGTACATGCAGTCCAAGGTCGGCCAGAAAGGCGACGTGTCGCATTGCACCAAGCAAAGCATTATAGACAGCCTGGTAAACGCGGCCACGGTCCGGCTGCCGGTGGACAACAAACATTACGCCTGCCTGGTCGCCTACGGGACCGTCTGTAACTTTCAGCCGGAATGGCGCGGCTACGTGGCGAAGATCAAAGAGGCGGATCCTTCGGCCGTCGTTACCGTGGGCATAGTCTACAAAGACGACGTGTTCCTTTCTTCCAAGACCGACAACACCGCGACCTATACCCACAAATCGGCTAACGAATTCGAGGACGACGAGAAGAAGATCTCCGGCGCCTACGTTTTCATAAAGACCGACACCGGCTCCTACCTGGAAAAAATGAGCAAGAAGGAACTGGACGACGTTCGCAAGGCGTCCAAGGTGGGCTACGATTATATCTGGAAGGCCTGGCCGCTGGAAATGTACAAAAAGACCATCATCCGGCGCGCCTGCAAAGTGAAGTTTACCGAGGCCGTGTCCGAGCTGGACGCCCTGGACAATAAGATGTTCAATGACCGCAACCAGGGCAAGGAGCGCCCCGCCCTGGCCGACACCGCGGCCCTGCCCCCGGAAAAGCCCATCATGGAAGCCGAGATAGTCAAAGACGAAGAAAAAAAGGATCCGGCGCCGGCCGAAGGCACCGAAGATCTGGCTAACAAGGCCGAGGAAGCCAAGGCCCGCAAAGCCGCGCTGGAAGCCGAGGAAGCCGCCAAGAAGGGCGATCTCAAAAGCGTTACCGGCCTGGTTTCTTACCGGACCAAACCCAACGGCGGCGGCTTCGTTAAGTACGCCATCGAAGGCCAGCAGGACGGAAAGGGCAAAGACATGATGTTCAGCACCAAGGACGAGGGCATAATCTCGGACCTCAATTCGGCGCTGGAAGCCAAGAAGAAGGTCAAGCTGGAATACCGGGTTGCCGTAAACGGGGAGTATACGAATTACGATATCGTATCCTTTCTCCTGGTAGATTAAAAGAGGCAGGGGGGCGTCCTGGAATAGGCCAGCGCCCCACAAGGACACCATGAAAGTATTATGCGCGGCAAACGAATACTGCGGGAAACCGGACTGCTTTCACGCTACCCCTCACGAATTCAGCATAGGGCAGGGCTGCGGGAACAACAAGCAATGTTTCACGCTGGACGCCGTAAAGAAGGGAAACCCGGACTTGGCTAACGCTACGCCCGGCTGCGAAGAAATCATACAAAGAGAGGAAACTAACCATGGCGGATAAGAGAGGCGTTAAAGTGGCGGTGGACTATCTTAACTCGTTCTTCCCGATCAAGCTGGTCGCGGAAGAGCTGAAAGCGCGCGCCGTCTGCACCTGCATGACCGACACGCTGGCCCGGAAGCTGCGCGACAACACCAACCGCGAGGACGACAGCAAAAAGACCCCGGACGGACCGTTTAAAGGCCGCGTCGTCGTGTTCTACGTGCCTGACGCGGACGGCCGCAACGACGTGGCGTACTACCAGGGCAACAGGGCTTTCGTGGCGCCCCCGCGTAAGAAGAAGCGCGAAGATACCCCGGGTGTCAATCCCATATACGTGAAGCGCGCGCCGGCCGTGTTCTTCTTCGAAACGCTGCAGAAGCCTGGCGTTTACAGCCCGTACTACACCAGCCGCGCGGTAATGCACCAGGACGCGCTGGATAAGGGCTTAGAGGCCGTGTACTTCACCGGCAGCCATGAGAAGCCGGTAAGGCTTGGTCTAAGATGAAATTTATACTGCCGGTAAAGCCCTTGTCTATCAACGATTGCTTTCAGGGCCGTCATGTCCAGACCAGGGCTTGCCGGCAGTATAATAAAACGCTGGACCTGCTGCTGTTGCAGTTTAAGCGCGAAGTAGTCCGCTGCGAATGGTACGAAGTGTTCTATAATTTCTATATAGTAAATTTCATGCTCACGGACTGGGACAACATGGTTAAGGTTCTTCAAGACGGGCTCACGCGAAACGGATACTTCTCAGACGACCGGAAGATCAAGCGCGCTCACGTCGAGAAGTTCAGGAGCGAGGTTGACCGCGTAGAGGTTGAGATAATACCTTACCTGGGAGAAGTAAAATGACTCCGCGCTGGCAGCTTGAACTTTACAGAAAGCTTTTCTTTTCCTGCCTGGCTCTCGTCGTAGTTTTAACAGCGTTGCTGATATTGGAAACGAAAGAAAACATTGAAATTCAGAATCGGTTTCAAAATAAACTATTGACAACCGAAAAGTAAATAAGTTTTAATATTCACATGGACCGCGAATCCACCAAAAATATAGTGCCGTCCCTCACGTCATCACGTCGCGGTCCTGGCGTTGTAGGGACGGCCCAATTTATTCTATGACTGAACACCTGCTCAATAAAGTAAACCTGGGCGACTGCCTGGTTGAATTAAAGAAGCTGCCGGACAACTGCGTTGATAGCGTCGTAACAGATCCGCCTTACGGCTTACAGTTTATGAATAAGCATTGGGACTACGACGTACCGAAAGCCGAGGTATGGGCGGAAGTCCTGCGCGTATTAAAGCCCGGCGGCTACCTGCTTTCGTTCTTTGGCACCCGGACGTATCACCGCGGCGTTATCCAGATAGAGGACGCCGGCTTTGAGATACGCGATCAACTGGCCTGGATTTATGGCAGCGGATTCCCGAAATCGCATAACCTTACTGGCGAACACCAAGGCAAGGGGACGGCCTTAAAGCCCGCGCAGGAGCCTATTGTAATGGCGCGCAAGGCCCCGCAAGGCATAATAGCCGATAACGTCGCCAAATGGGGCACCGGCGCCCTTAACATTGACGCCTGCCGCATAAAGATAGACGAAGCCATAGACGCGGGTCAGCTTCGAACCATGAACCGGGAAGCGCGCGAGGGTCAAGACGGTTGGGGCATGTCCACCAAAGGCGGGGATACCCCGGAGGTCCTTAGCGCGGCCGGACGCTGGCCGGCTAACGTGCTCCATGACGGCAGCTCGGAAGTCTTGGCGGCCTTTCCTGACGCCCCGGGCCAGATGGCGACCAGTCGCGCGGACGGCGCTCCCATGAATAACCAGATTTACGGCGCCTTAAACCATGGAACGGTCCCTATGGAGCCTCGAGAGGATTCAACGCAGTCCGCGGCGCGCTTCTTTTATTGCGCTAAGGCCAGCAAAAAGGACCGGGACGAAGATCTGGCGGGCCTGCCGGTCAGGACCATAGCGAGGTCCGGCGGCGCGCAGGGCGCAGAAGCCGATGGCGAGGACTACGAAGCCTGCCAAGGCATAGGCCTCAATAAAATCGTCAAGGCCAAGAACCACCATCCGACTGTCAAACCCACGGAATTAATGCAGTACCTTTGCCGGCTAGTTACCCCCCCCCATGGAATAGTTCTGGACCCATACGCGGGCAGCGGGTCCACCGGAAAGGCGGCGCTGCTCGAATGTCTGTCTTTTATAGGCTTCGAACGCGAGGCGGAATACATAGAGATCGCCAATGCGCGCATGAAATTTATAAAAGGACAGGATAAGCTCTTTTAATCATGCCTACGCTAATCAAACTCGAAAAACAATATTTCCCGCATGACTTGGGCGCGCGCGGCGACGAAAACGTTGTGGCCCTGATCTGCGAATATGGCATGGCGGGCTATGGGCTGTACTGGTGCCTGGTTGAAAAGCTCTACGAGGCCGACGGACACTTGGAAGCCAATTATAAGCTGCTGGCGTTCGACCTGCGCGTAGACGCGGCTATGATAAAGGCTGTCATAGAAAAGTCAAAGCTCTTCAAGGTCAAGAACGGTAAATTCTTTTCAGAGTCCGTTCTTCGCCGGCTGGAAATACGCCGCAATAAATCCGCCAAGGCTTCCATGTCTGCAAAAGCGAAATGGGAGAAAGAGGACCACGAAAACAACGGCTTCCGCCAGTTCTGGAAAGCGTATCCGAACCAGACAGGCCCGGACGCAGCGCTGGCCGCCTGGCTTGAAAAGAAACCGCCGCTGGACAGGTGCCTTAAATCCCTGGCATGGCAGGTAAATCAGGAGAAGTGGAAAGAGGATAACGGCCGCTGGATCCCCAAGCCTGAAACCTATATCCGCGAGGGGCGCTGGAAAGACATTCCCTCCGGCCACGAAGAGGCGACCTGCCCGAAGTGCGGCAATACCGGCATCTTAAAGAAAGGGCACAAGGGAAAAGTTACCTGTTCCAAATGCGGCTATGAGGATATAAGACAATGATAACGGAGAATAATCATGTGGATATTACCAAAAAATCTGAAGTTACCTGTGTTGAGTGGTTCCACGGGTATGGTGGAAATGCTCTCGGGCTTAAACGAGCAATCCCAGGCTTGCGCTCAATCGCTGTCTGTGAGAGGGACGCCTTCGTCGTTGCGAACATGGTCAGCAAAATGGAAAAGGGACTCTTGGACGCAGTACCTATCTGGACGGATGTTACGGACTTCCCCACAGAGCCTTTTAGCCGTGGAGTCCTTGATATCTTCGTGGCTTCCTACCCCTGCCAAGGTTTCAGCCATGCCGGGAAGCGCCTCGGGGTTGATGACCACCGACACCTCTGGCCCTATTGCCGAGGATTTATCAGAACTGTTCGGCCCGGATGGGTCTGGCTCGAAAACGTCGAAGGACACGTTTCGCTTGGACTCTCCACAGTCCTCGCCGACCTGGAAGAAGATGGTTATACAGCGGCGTGGGGAATATTCAGCGCGTCTGAAATCGGCGCGCCTCACCAGCGAAAAAGGGTGTTTATCTTGGCGTACCGCAACGACGGAGGACTCAACAGACAGAGCATTTGCCCGGAACAGCCGTGGGGAGCCGAAGCTTTCAGCACAGGCGAAGGGGCTAACGAAGATGTGGCCGACGGCGCACAGCAGTTGCGCGACGGGACCGGGGAATTGTCGGCAGGGCGGAGTGAATCTACAGACGAAAGTTCAGAACTGGCCAAC
>Ga0172381_10001942_pt1 | contig 23587 bp, 23 predicted proteins | sample Leawel6488metaG_FD_119754 | JGI IMG/M metagenome (GOLD analysis project Ga0172381, IMG submission 119754) | Leachate microbial communities from a municipal landfill in Southern Ontario, Canada - Leachate well 64-88 metaG | ecosystem: Engineered > Solid waste > Landfill > Unclassified | place...
CTAAGCTGCGGACAGACCGGGTGGCTGAAATCAATATGGCTGACAATCCCCCGGTCAAAAAAACTCATTTTCCTGCCCTGATTGGTGCGGTCCACAAATTGATCCACTACCACAAAATCCAAAGGCTTAAGCTCTTCTTTCAAACTCCCACAAGCGGTAACCGAGATAATCCGGTCAACTTCTAATCTTTTCATCGCCCAAATATTAGCGCGATAATTTATTTCACTCGGAGATATACGGTGGCCGAGCCCGTGGCGCGGCAGGAAAACCACTTCCTTGCCTTCCAGCTTTCCAAGCGTAAAATTATCCGAAGGCTCTCCAAAAGGGGTTTTTACCTTCAACTGACGTATAATCTCCAACCCCTCAATTTTATATAGGCCGCTACCGCCGATAAGACCAATCCTTGACATATTAGCTCCTCTTGCCTAACTGATTTGCGCGTTCCAAAGCCGCCTCGACCGCGCTTTTAAGTGAACCGCCCGAATTCAAAACATCCAATCCCGCCTGAGTTGTTCCTCCCTTGGAAGCGACCATCCTGATTAGCTCCTGACAGGATAGATTCTTTTCCGCCAGTATCGCCATCGTACCGTCAACGGTCTTTTCCGCTAAAGTCCGGGCAAATTGCAAATCAAAGTTAACCTCTACTGCCGCTTTTGCCAACATCTGGATAAATTCATCGCGTTTATTAGCCGCCTCCGACTTATCTTTAATATAATGGCAGAAAAAAGCCGGGCCGCTACCGGATACCGCGGTTGCCGCGTTAATCATCTTCTCTTCTGCGATCTGCAAAGCCAGTCCCACGGAACTCAATAAATGCCAAGCCAGATCTAAATCTTTTTCGGTGGCATTTTTATCTTTAAACAAAACGGAAGCGCCTTGACCCACCTGGGCGCAAAGATTCGGCATCACGCGGATAATCCGGGATTCTTCCCCTAACTGGTTTCTCAGGTAATCCGTGGTAATTCCGGCGGCAATACTGATAATTAACTTTCCTTTAACCAGAGGCTTAAGCTCAATCAACATTAAATCAAAATCCTGCGGTTTAATCGCCAGGATAATTACTTCGGACTGACAGGCCAACTCATTAAAACTATTAACCGCGTTTATGTTTTCGGAAGAGACTTTTTTATTCTTATCGAAAACATAGACCGTATATTTATTCTTAATGCGTTCACCGATGGCCTGCCCCATGTTTCCATAACCCACAATACCCACGCCAGTCATATTTAGCCCCCGAATATCTTTCTGCCTAACCTGATCATATCGGCCCCTTCTTGAATGGCTACCTCAAAATCATCCGACATCCCCATCGAAAGCAACCAGGAAGGATTTAATCCATCACGCAACAGCCTAAGCTTGGAAAAATAGGGCCGAGCCTTATCCGGAACCTCCCCCCAAGGAGCGATCGTCATTAACCCTTTAACTTTCAAATTCTTTAATTTCAGAATTTCCTCGCAAACCCCTTCCAGCGCTTCCGGTTTAATCCCGAATTTACTGGCTTCCGGGGAAGTCTTGACCTCAAGCAGGACATCCTGGACTTTATTGATCTTAAGCGCCTGCTTATCAATTTCCCGCGCCAGTTGCGCGCTGTCAACAGAATGAATCAAATCGAATATTTTTAAGGCATCTTTAACTTTATTCGACTGCAAATGCCCCACCATATGCCATTGCGCATGAACTAATTTATACTTCTGGAGAGCCTCCTGCACCCGGTTTTCACCCAATTGGTTCAGCCCGGAACCTACCGCCTCGGAAATCTCCTGAATACTCCTGCCCTTAGTCACGCAGACTATCCTGATTTTATCCGGATCCAGCCGAGCCTGGCTACAAGTTTCGAATACGCTTTGGCGCGCTCTTTGAATATTCTCTTTAATCATTGCCTTAAGATTATTATATTATACACAATAAAACCAAGTAAACAAGAAAGGAACTTCGCTAGAAATATTCCTGATAGACCTCTTTAAAGCGGTTAATCAATTTCAGCAACAGATTTTTGGCAGGTTTAACCAAAGTCGGACTCCCTACGGTTTTATTCTCCAGATTTTCGCAAATTATCCCTAAACAAGTCAAATAAGTCAGGTACTTTTGGCCGGATAAATCATTATTCTCTTTGACTAAAAACGAAACTTCCGGATTATTCACCCGTCCGATAACTACCGGCAGGCCAATCACACTCTCCATCATTTCAATAAAACCTTCGGTCAATAAAGTCTTACCCACCATGATAAAATGGTCGATTTCATGCAGCCTTATTTTTTTCTCCACTACTTCCTTAATCTGGGTACAAATCAAACGGCTGGAATTAGTCACCATTGAAGCGACATCGCGTTGTTTTATCGGCTTATAAAATTCATCCTTCTTAACTAGGATTTCTTTGTCTTCCGGGATATTATTGATCTCGCCGATAATTCCGTAGGAACGTTTAATGTCCTCAGCCAACTCAAAATTAATTTTTAAACCTTCGGAAAGATGCTGCGTCATACTATTGCCGCCTAAAGGCAATATTTGAATATTCTGCAGGAGGCCGTCTTTAAAAATCAACAGCTCCGTCACATCGCTTCCCACATCGCAGAATACACTTGTGCCGCGCTTCTCTTCTACGCCGAATACCGCTTTACTCGTGACCAGCCCCGAAAAAGAAAGGCTTCTGATCTCATACCCGGACTGGCTCACCACCCGGCTCAAACTCTGCAGCGAAGCAAGCCTGGCGCACACTAAATATAAATCCACCTCTAAGCGATGGCTATATAAACCGATCGGATTAATCACATTGCTTTTAGAATCAATAGAGTAACTGGAAGGAATCACATGGATTATTTCATCTTCCAGATTGGAGCCCAGGATACGCGCCTGTTGATTGGCGGTGGCGATATCGGTGGAAGTAATCACCTTATTGCCGCGTTCGGCAAGCGGGATAATCGCCTTGCTATGCTTAGTCGAGATATCCTTGCCCGAAAAATTGGTATGAATATATTTTATTTTAATTCCGGATTTAGCCTTAAGGCTTTTGAGGATTTTGGTCAAACAGATAACCAATTCGGTGGCATCCACAATTATGCCCTCTTTGACCCCGCAAGAAGCAAGAGAATCAAAAAAAATATCGGTTATTTTATTTTTTTTAACCAAAACCAGCGCCGCCGATATTTTATTCGAACCGATATCGATAGCGCAAATATAACTATTATTTAACATTGTTTAATTTAATTAACGGTTCCTTAAACCTAAGATCGATATATTTAATATTGGCCCACTCTTTACGCCCCTGGATCACTAACCCACCCAGGATCATCATCTTCTGCCTGATATTTCTTGAGCCGGTGCGCACTTCAAAACCTAGCCATTCTGTCTGGGGGACAGCTAAGGTATAATTAACCGTCTGCCGGGGCAGAAGCATAAAAAATCCGGCGCTCTCCGGATCGGAGACATCAATTCTTTTTAAAGTAAACCCGCTAAAAGCTTTATTGGCTTTGAATTCATTGATAATACTTAAGGCCAAAAAAAGCTCAGGGCATTTATACCCTACTCCCGGCTTGGGAGCGAAAATCCTTGTTTCCAGGCCGTAAATTACCGGCAGCTCCAGCTCTTCGGCGCTAAGGGTAGGATAGAACAAAACCCCCTGCTCATCCACGGAAAAATTCTTATAGAATTTAACTAAAGCTACCGGCTTGCGTTTTAGAAAATCCACTACGATACAATTAGGCAGGATCCTGGTAAACCTGACCTTACGGCAATCCGGGCATTTTAAATAAGCCTTCCAGGCCTCATTGTTTAAATTCAGATTGAGTATGTTCCTGCCTTTTAAATACTCAAATTGGCTATCGGAATTCCTGACCACTACCTGCTTAACGGAAAAAAAATCAGCGGTAGTCAATACTTTCCAAATATATCCTATAATAAAAAAGATAGCAAGTAAAATTATCAGTAGAAAACTGATGCTTTTTACGGGCAGATTAAATTTTTGTTTTTTCATCCCGCTCTCCTGCCTGCCAACAGGCAGGCTTTCTTAATTAATTCTTTAAACCGTAAAACTTCAAGATTAGGAAACCGGAGGCTCATAAGCTAACTCCAGTAACCTCAAACAAAGCTGTTTAAAATCAAGGCCCTTAACCTTAGCGGCTTTAGGCAAAAGACTGGTCGCGGTCATCCCGGGGATAGTATTAATTTCTAGAACATACGGGCAGCCTTCTTTAGTCAGTATAATATCTACCCGCGAACAACCATAACAGCCTAAAAGTTTATGCGCCTGTAAGGCGGTCCGCTGTACCGCAGAAAATGTCTCTTGATCCAAGACCGCCGGAACAATATATTGGGTTAAACCCGCCTGGTATTTAGCCGCGAAATCGAAAAACTTATTATGCGGAACGATCTCGATTACCGGTAAAACCATCTCATCCAAAATACCCACGGTAAGTTCACGCCCGGAGATATATTCCTGCACAATAATATGTTCATCAAATTTAAAAGCCAGCTGGATTGCCTCCGGCAAATCCTGGATACGCTCGACCATCGACAACCCGATGCTTGAACCATGATTGGCCGGCTTAACTACCTGTGGAAATTCAAAATGGTTTTTAAAAAGCTTGCTTTCGGCAAAAATAGGGTTTTTTTCGTAAGCGGATTTTTCGATAAATTGAGATTTCGGCACATACAAACCGCCCCGTGAAAATGCTTCCAGCGAACCGATTTTATCCATCGCCAGTTTACTGGCTTTAACCCCGGAACCGGTAAAGGGGATTTTTAACCCTTCAAGAATACTCTGGATCCCCCCATCCTCACCAAAACGCCCGTGTAAAGCGATAAAGGCGCAATTCAACTCATAACTCCTTAATAAATTTATATTTTCCTGAGAATCCTCGCTGGTAATATCGATGGCTATCGCTTCGACCCCCGCCTCCTTAAGCGCACAAAAAACCGCCATTCCGCTTTTTAAGGAAATCTCCCTTTCCGAAGATGCCCCTCCCATTAAAACACCCACCTTGCCAAAATTTTTTATTTCCATATTTTTATCTCGGGTTTTAAGTCAATTTTAAATTTTCTTTTTACTTCTTTTCGCGTTAAATCCATAAGCGCTAAAACATCTTTGCTCTTTGCCTTGCCGTTATTTAAAATAAAATTCGCGTGGCGCCCGGAGATTATCGCCTTACCTATGCTCCTGCCTTTTAAACCGCAGGCATCGATTAGCCTTCCGGCGGAATCCCCGGTAGGATTTCTAAAAACACAACCGGCATTGGGCAGATGGTTAGCCTGGGACCGCTTACGCCGCGAAATATAACGGTTTATTTCCGAGTCAATTGATTTCTTCGTTCCCGGGCGTAATTTAATCCTGGCCCAAATAATAATATATTTATTTAAATTCGACTTCCGGTAAGCGAACTTAAGCTGCTTGGATCTTAAAAGCTTAAATTTTCCGTTGCCGCCTAAAACACCGACACAATCTATCAGTTCCCCTAAGGATTTACCCCAGGCTCCGGCATTGCCGATCAACGAACCGCCCAGTGTTCCGGGTATGCCAGTCAGAAACTCCAGCCCGCTTAAATTTTTCTTGCTGGAAAATAAGATCAACGTATTCAATTTTAAACCACTTCCGGCAATAATGCAACTGCCTTGACAGATACATCTTTTGAAATTGGCGTTATTCAGCCTGATGACCAGAGCGTCCAGGCCTTTATCGCTAACCAAAAGATTGCTACCGGCTCCCAGGATAAAAACGCGCAGGCCGGATTGCCTGGCAAAGGCCAAAACCTGCCGCAGGTCCTCAAAGCTCTCCGGTTCAAAAAAATACCTTGCCCGGCCCCCGATTTTAAAACTGGTATAATCTGAGAGCCTGACTTTGGTCTTTATTCTTTTACTTAAGCTCTTGGGCCAAAGCATCGCTAATCCTCACAATATCCCCTGCCCCTAAAGTCATCACCAAATCGCCTTCCTGAATTATGCTTAAGAGATGGGGCAAAATATTTTCCCTGGGCAGATAAAAAACTAATTTATCCGGAGCGGATTCCTTTATCTTATCCAATAAAACAAGGGAATTTATCCCGGCGATGGCTTGTTCGCTTGCCGCGTAGATATCGGTAATAATCAAATAATCGGCTTGCGAGAATGACTGGGCAAAATCACTTAAAAGTAATTGCGTCCGGCTATAACGATGAGGTTGAAAAACAATGATTTTGCGCCTTGCCCCTAAATTAGTTACCGCGTTCAACGTAGCCTTGATCTCCGATGGATGATGCGCGTAATCATCGATTACCAGATATTTATTATTCTGAAATTTAATCTCCAACCTGCGTCCGGCACCCTTATACCCCTGAAGGCTGCTGTGGATATATTTCAAATCGATTTCCAACTCTAAACCCAGGGCAATCACCGCCAAGGCGTTTGAGATATTATGTCTGCCTCCTAAGGCTAAGTGAAAACGCGAAATAAATTTCCCCTTAAAGAAACAGTCGAAATCCGAAGTCAGGCCATTATAGATAATATTCTTGGCGTAAATATCGGCGGATTGATCTAAACCAAAAAATAAACTTTTCCCTTGATAAGCGCGCATTAACGCCAGAAGGCGCGGGTCATCAAAACAGGCAAAAACACAGCCTTGCGGCTGAGTCCCCTGAATAAAGGTATTGAAAGTTTCCAATTCATGATCGAAATCACGATAATAATCCAGATGTTCCCGGTCGATATTGGTAATGATGGAATAATTCGGTTTATAGCTCAAGAATGACCCATCGGATTCATCAGCCTCGGCGACAAAGAACCGGCCTTTTCCTAAACAGGCGTTGGTTTGGATATTTTTCAGAATACCGCCGATAGCCACCGTAGGGCAAAGACCGGCTTCCATCAACAGGTAAGAAACCAACGAGGTAGTTGTAGTCTTACCGTGGCTACCGGCAACGGTAATCACGGTCTTTTCCCGCATCAGCTGGGCTAAGGCTTCCGCCCGTTTAATCAAAGGTATGCCTAAAACCTTGGCCTGGACCACCTCGGGGTTATCCGAACTAATCGCCGAAGAATAAACTACCACATCCTGATCCGACAGATTATCCGCGCGGTGTCCTAAAAAAATCTTAGCCCCCAGGCCGGACAACTGCCGTGTGACGGAATTTTCTTTTAAATCTGAACCGCTTACCCGGGCTCCTCCCTCAAGCAAAAGGCGCGCGATCCCGCTCATTCCGATACCGCCGATTCCGATAAAATGATAGTATTTTTTCATTTTAATATATAGCTTTTCCAGGATTCTTCAAAATCCTCAAAACTCTTAAAAGAATAGGCCCCGCTCAAAGCAACCATCAGATTACGCCTATCCCGCAGGTTACGGCAGAAATCCACAAAAGCATCTTTACCAAACGCCGAAACAAGATACTTTACCAAGCTATAGGATTCCATATAAAACAGTTCCACCTCTTGAGTGGAAGCATTTTTTACGTTAAATTTATTTAAAGCCTCAAGCCCCAAAAATCCGCCCTGCCTTATTCTGGCGGCTAAATCCGAGTTAACCGAAGAATAAGTATTTCTCTCCTGGTAAGTAGCCACGCCTTCATGCAGCCAAAGCGGCACCGCCGGATTATTAAAACCCACCATTTCCATAAAAATAATATGCGCTAATTCATGGGGAAGAATACCCTGTAAGAACCCGGGAGAGCCAACATAGCTTTGGATCAGTTTGGTACTGGCAAAAACCTGCCCACCCGACCAACCGAAACTTTGCGTGGCCAAAACATATTCATCCTGGTTATCATATAAATAAATCTTTGCCCGGTTATCCCAAGTCCAGAAATTAAAACGATTAAAACCAAAATCATTGGCTATCGCCTCATAACATTCTTCAGCCTTCTGAATAAGCGCGTTAAGATCACTTTGTGAGGCATGTTTATAATAAACAATAAAGTGCGTGCTTTTTTCCACCTGCCAGCTTTTTTCCTGAGCGAAGACCGAGGCCGGCAAGAACAGGATTAACCAAAACCAGATAATTTTTCGCATAAACTTTAATTAAACCTATATTTCAGAACCCAAAACTTTAGTTACAAACTAAACAGAGTTCAAAACCTCCTTAGCCAGCATTACGGCCGCCTCTTGTTTCGAAAACTGCCGATATCCTTGACGCATACTTTCCAATTTAAGCGGATCGGCTAAAAGCTCATTAAAACAAGCACTAAGCTTCTCTACCGACAATTGCCGGTCATCGATAATCAAAGCGGCCTTAAGCTCGCTTAAAACCCGGGCATTAGAAAATTGATGCGCGTAGGCAAAAGGGTAAGGAATCAATACCGCCGGGATTCTGAATTTCCCTAATTCCGAAATTGTCGTTGCCCCCGCCCGGCAGACCACCAGGTCGGCTGCGCTATAAGCATATTGCATCTCCTTCAAAAAACTAAAAATCCTGAAAGTCAGATCCGTCCCCTTATACCTATTCTCAAGCCAGCCGAAATCCTGAACCCCGGAGATATGAATCACCTGCAGCTCAATCCTCTTACGGTAAGCCGATAGCGTTTCAAAACATACGTCGTTTAACCTATGCGAACCCTGGCTGCCTCCGGTAACTAAAATCGTGAATTTACCATCTTTAAGCCCAAAAAAATCCAAAGCTTCTTTTTTACCCACCCTGACCATCTCTTTACGCAAAGGATTACCGGTTAGAACAATCCTTTCCGGACAGATATTCAAGTATTTCCGGGTTTGATCAAAAGAAACCGCCACTTTGTCGACCAACTTAGAAAGCAAGCGGTTAGCCCGGCCACAGACAACATTTTGTTCATGAATAACCGTTCTTTTCCGGAAGATCCAGGCCCAGAAAATCAAAGTTATCGTGTTCAGGCTTCCAAATCCAACCACCACATCCGGATTAAATTTTACGATCAAACGCAGGGATTCCCAACCACCCCACAGAAATAAACAAAACTCAATCAGATTTTTACTACTTAACTTAAGGCTCAAATTAGCCGCCTGAATATATTTTATCTGTCGGGGATCAACCGGGATATTTCCTTCCCGGCTCTTTTTCGGCAGAACCAAGACCGCTTCCTGGCCCTGTTTGTTCAATTCCTCCCATAAAGCCATCGCCGGAAAAATATGACCACCGCTGGAACCGGTAACAATCAAAACACGCATTTAATTGAGTCTCCGGTAAATAATTAAGGGTACTCCCCGCAACGGGCGATATTGATTAAAATACCTAAACTTACCATATCGAAAATAAATGAAGAGCCCCCGTAGCTGATAAAAGGTAAAGGCAGGCCTTTAGTCGGAAAGATCCCGCAAGAAACCCCGATATTGATAATCGCCTTAAGCGAGATCATTAAGATCAACCCTAAGGCCAGAAAGTATCCAAACCGGTCCTGGGCATTTTTGATAATTTTAAGGCCCTGCTGAATAAAAATCATAAATAAAATAATTACCCCCAAAGTGCCAAGCATCCCCAATTCTTCTCCGATAATTGAGAAGATAAAATCCGTATGCGCCGCCGGAAGATAAAAAAGTTTTTGCTGAGAATGGCCCAATCCCCGGCCAAAGAATCCTCCCGAACCAATGGCTACCTGTGATTGGATAATCTGAAACCCCATCCCCTTAGGATCAAGCCAGGGATTTAAAAAAGCCATAATCCTGGCCCGTCGGTAAGGAACGCTAAAAACCAAAAAATAAAGTGCCGGCAGGCTGCAAAGTATCAAGCCTAAAATATAACCGCTTCTGACTCCGGCGACAAAAAGCATAATCAAAATTACGCTGCCTAAAGCGATAACCGTGCCTAAATCCGGCTGCATCAGAATGAGCAAGGACGTTACCCCCAGCATCGATATCGCCGGTATAAAACCGCTTAATAACAATTTAATTTTATCTTCTTTACGCGAAATAAAATCGGCGATATAAACAATCAACGCCAGATTGGCGAACTCCGAAGGCTGAAAGCTGATAAATTTAAATCTAAACCAGCGGCGGGCTCCGGAAACTTCCCGGCCGACACCGGGGATCAACACCAAAACCAGGGAAATCAAAGCGATCCAGATCATCCAATGAGCGTATTTTTTAAAAAAACGGTAATCAATAATCATCGCCAAAAAACCCAAAATCAGCCCGACACATAAAAAAGATAAGTGCCGCTTCAAAAAGTAAAAACTATCTCCGTATCTTTCCCAGGCATAGATGCTCGATGAGCTATAAATCATGACAATACCGATACAAATCAATACTACCGAAACAGTAAGTAAGTTAATCCGTGTTTTTCTAACCATTAAGCTTAACCTCTTCCGCCAAATCCAGGACTATTTTCTTAAAAACCCTGCCTCGTTCTTCATAATCCGAAAACATATCATAACTTGAGCACATCGGAGACAATAACACGGAATAACCCGGCTTAGACCGGCGGTAAGCCCCGATAACCGCGTCCTTTAAGGTTTCTACCTTTTCTATCCCGAAATTCCCTCCCCCAAGATCAGAAGCGATTTTATCCTTAGCCTCTCCGATCAAAAACGCGTACTCGACTTTATTTCCAGCCGCGTCCAAAATTACCCGGTAATCTATGCCTTTATGCCGGCCTCCGGCAATCAAGATAACCGGGCAAAATAAGTTACTTAAAGCCCAAATCGCCGAATCCGCGGTAGTCGCTTTGGAATCATTGATAAACTTTACACCATTAATTTCGGCGACCTCTTCCATCCGGTGTTCCAGGCCTTTAAATTCTAAAAATACTTTCCGCACATCATTTAGATCCAGCCCCAGGATTCTGCCGACCGCCGTCACCGCGCCCTGATTAGGATTTAACCGGCCTTCTTTGGAAAAAAATACAACTTTCGACTTGGCCTTGGAAGCCGACGCCCTTAGGATAGGATCATCGGAATTTAATACCAAAAAATCATTTTGGTCCTGATTCATAAAAATACGTTCTTTGGCCTCGGAATATTCCCGCATATGATTATAGCGATCCAGATGGTTCTGGGTTAAATTCAAGATAACCGCGACCTTAGGCTTAAAATCCTTGATTGTTTCAAGCTGAAAAGAACTAACCTCTAAAACCACAAAATCACCTTCACGCATCTTCTGCACTTCACCGCAAAAAGGATTACCGATATTACCGCAGACAAAAACTCTTTTCTTAGCCGCTTCCAGGATCTTGCCGATTAAGGTGGTTACTGTAGTTTTCCCGTTTGAGCCGGTTACCGCGATAATCCGCGCCGGGCAAAGAATACTGGCAACCTCAATCTCGCTGACTAATAATTTATGGGATTGCCTGGCCCAGTTAGCGCATAAAGAATCCAGCGGCACACCGGGGGAGATTACCACTAAATCCGCCTGCTCTATCCAATCCCGGCTATGCCTGCCCAATTCCACTTTTATCTTATCCGAACAAAGTTTGAGGGAAGCCTGACGGCTCTGCGGTTCATCCTTAATATCGGTAACCCTAACCAGCGCCCCTAAGCTATGTAAAAGATTAGCGCAGGCGACTCCCGAACGGGCCAAGCCGACAATCGTAACTTTTTTATTTTTAAAGTATTCGCGGTTAAGCATAGATTAAATTAAAATAAAACCAAGATAGTTTACCTGATCTTTAAAGTAACTAAAGTAAGCAAGGCAAGCAGGCTGGCGATAATCCAGAACCTGACAATTACTTTATTCTCAGGCCAATTCAAAAACTGGAAATGATGATGTAATGGGGCGATCTTAAAAATACGTTTTTTGGTCAGTTTATAAGAACCTACTTGCAATATAACTGAAAGCGCTTCAACCACAAATATCCCCCCCACGATTACCAGGAGTATTTCTTTTTTAATCAATAAAGCTACAGTTCCGATCGCCCCGCCTAAAGCCAGTGAACCGATATCCCCCATAAAAATCGTGGCCGGATAACAGTTAAACCAGAGAAATCCCAAACCCGCTCCGATAATGCTGGAGCAAAAAATAGCCAATTCCCCTGCCCCCTTGATATAAGGAATAAATAGATAGTGGCTTAAATTGACGTTGCCGGAAACATAACAAAGTATACTGAAAGCCACCGCCACCATCACCACAATGCCGATCGCCAGCCCGTCTAAACCATCGGTAAGGTTGACCGCGTTTGAAGAACCGGCGATAACCAGGACTACAAACAAAATATATAATCCGTCTAAATTAAAGTTCACTCCCTTTAAAAAAGGAATCTCCAAATTCACATTATGCTGGCTATAAACCAGTATCCCGCCTAAAATTAACCCCAAAACGACTTGGCTGGAAAATTTTAACTTAGGGGATAAACCGCTGGCTTTCTTTTTTACCTGTTTTAAGTAATCATCGGCAAAACCGGTAATCCCCAGCCAAACCGTGCTGAATAAAACGATCCAGATACATTGCTGGCTGATATCCGCCCAAAGCAATGTCGAAATAATCACCGTTCCTAAAATCAGTATCCCCCCCATCGTAGGGGTACTTTGTTTATGATGATGCAAATCATCCAGTTTCTGGCTGTCGGCTTTGTTTATTTTCTCACCGATATTAAGCGTTTTTAATTTATTAATTAACCAGGGGGCAAAAATCAGGCTAAGCACAAAAGCGGTCAAAGCGGCCATCGCCGCGCGGAAAGTAATGTAGCGGAAAATATTAAAAACCGAAATGAAATCCCTAAAAGGATAGAACAGATGGTAAAACATCAGACTTTCAAAACCTCTTCCATTTTCATCGAACGAGAACCTTTAACCAGGACCAGGTCCCGGGCATTTAAGCGTATTTTTTTAAACAATAAATCTCTTGCCTCCGAAGAACTCGCGCAGCAAAATACCTGCTTGGCGCCAAAACCGTTCTTCCGGCAAGAGGAAGCGGTAATCCGGGCCAGATTGCCCACCGCGACTAATAAATCACAACTATTAGTTATACTCCAAGCGATTTGCCGATGCAATAACTCTTTTTGTTTACCCAATTCCAACATATCCCCCATTACCAGGATTTTTCTGCCTTTGCAAGGCAGAGAAGCTAAAGCCTCCATCGCCCGGCCCAAAGAAAGCGGATTGGAATTATAAGTATCATCAATAAAATTTAACCCCCGGAGCCTAACCGGATTAAGCCTGCCTTTAGGAAACTTAAACGCCGCTAACCTGGCGCGAATTACCTGATAGCTCATTCCCAATACACGCCCGACAGCAATCGCGCCTAAAGCGTTATAAACATTATACTGGCCCGGGCTGGATAATTCAAATCTGAATTTGGAATTAACCTTAAACTCCACCTTCCCATTATTTAACTTAATATCTGAGGCGCGAAAATCGCATTTTTCTTTAACCCCGAAGCTGAAAATATTCTGCTTTCTAAATTTCCGGCTGAGCGAATCCCGCAACAATTTATCGTCGGCATTAAAAATCCCGATTCCCGGAGAAACCAGGTTAGAAAATAACGCCATTTTCTCCTTGGCTACGCCTTTTAAATTTTTCAAGAACTCCAGATGGCTGTGGCCGATATTGGTAATGACCCCGATATTCGCCCTGGCGATCTTAGAAAGATAATCCACCTCTCCGAAGTGATTAGTGCCAATCTCGACCACCGCGTAATCATCATTTTTGGAAAGCCCAATTAATGTTTGCGGAAGACCAACCTGATTATTTTTGGTCCCTTCGTTTTTAAGCACCTGGGACTGCGCCGATATGACCCAGGAGATCATCTCTTTAGTCGTGGTTTTACCGTTAGAACCGGTAACGGCAACTACCGGTAACCCTATTTTCTGTCTCTGAAAACGGGCGATATCCCCTAAAGCTAAAGTAGTATCTTTAACTTGGATCACCGCTACATTTTCGGGAAGCCGAAACCCGGGTTTCTTTTCCACAATTATACAGCCAACTTTTCTTTTTAAAACTCCAGCGATGAAATCATGACCATCAAAGTTTCTACCGATTAAAGTTAAAAACGCCTCAGTGGCTTTTATCTTTCTGGAATCGGTAGAAATACCGGTCACCTTCCCGGACTGATTACCCTGAATAAGCTGACCTTTAGTCGCTTGGACTATTTCATTAATTTTAAACATTCACAAACTACCTTTCGATCGCTGAATTTTAATGTTCTATTTTTTAAAACCTGATAATCCTCATGCCCTTTACCGGCGATCAAGAGACAATCCCCCTCCTCAGCCAAAGACAATCCTTTTTTGATCGCTTGCCGGCGCTCAGGAATCGAGCAAAAGTTCTTTTTCTGTATACCTTTCCGGATATCCTTAATAATCTCTTCGGGATTTTCAGAACGGGGGTTATCACTGGTAATGATCGCATAATCGGCAAGCTCCGTTACCACCTTACCCATTAGCGGACGTTTAAGCTTATCCCGTTCCCCGCCGCAACCAAAGACTACAATAATCTTCCCTCCGACTAACGGCCTTAAGGCCCCGATAACATTCAAGAGCGCATCCGGGGTATGCGCATAATCCACGAAAATTCCAAACCCTTTAGCGGAATCCACCGCTTCCAGACGCCCAGGGACATTTTGGAATTCCTCAATCGCCAGTTTAATTTTTTGGATAGGGATTTTTTCGCTGATTGCCCAACTTACCGCGGCCAGAAGATTATAAACATTATAGCCTCCGCTCAAGCTGGTCTTTATCCTGGTATTTAAGCCAGGGGCGATCAAAGAAAATTCCGTAGAATACAAACCAAAATTAATTCTTTTAGCCATCACATCGGATTTATTCTTGATGCCGTAAGTCAGTACCTTAGCTTTAGTTAATTGTTTAATCCGCCGGCCATAGGCATCATCATTATTAATAATCGCGCTGGATACCGGAGCTAAAGAACGAAAAAGTTTAGCCTTGGCCAAAAAGTAATTCTCCAGGTTTTCATGATAATCAAGGTGATCCTGGGTAAGATTAGTAAAAATCGCCTGTCTGAAATTAATCCCTAAAACCCTCTCCTGATCTAAGGCATGAGAAGAAACTTCCATCGCGCAATATTTTATCTTTTGCCCGCGCATCTTCTTAAGCAGGCTTTGCAATAATCCGGCTCCGGGGGTGGTATTCCCGGCGGCCAAGACGCTTCCCTTAAAACGGTAGTTAATTGTACCGATCACCCCGCATTCAAAACCGGATTTTTCGGCGATCGCTTCGATTAAATAAGAAATTGTGGTCTTACCGTTAGTGCCGGTGATACCGACAACCTTGATTTTATCTGAAGGCTCCCCGTAAAATTGATGCGTAGCCTGAGCGAAAAATTTCCGGCAATCATTAACAATCAGATAATTAACCTTGCCCGGAATTTCTTTCAACGGCAAATTTTTCTCGACAACGATAACGCTGGCGCCCCGGCGGATCGCTTCTTGGATAAAACGGTTGCCGTCCTGACGGCTGCCTTTAATCGCCACAAACATAAATCCTTTTTTGATTTCTTTGGAATTAGAGGTTATACCTTTAATCTTAAAATCAACGATTTTAATCATTCTCTGGCTTCCAGGGGTATCTGGTTCCCTTTTAAGTAACGGATAACATCGCCGGCAACTTTTTGAAATACCGGAGCGGCGACTACACCGCCGAAGTAATATGGATGGGGTTCATCCACCATTACAACAATAGTCAACAAAGGATCTTCGGCGGGAGCAAACCCGATAAATGAAGCGACAAATTTACTATGCGAATAACTACCATTAGGTTCAAGCTTCTGGGCGGTACCGGTTTTACCGGCAGCGCTAAACCCCTGGACTTTACCTAATTTACCTGTCCCCTCCTCAACTACCCCGGTAAGAATCTTCTTTATGCGCATTGCCGTATCCAGAGAAATAACCTTACGCACCAAAACCGGCTTATTCTGTTTCACCAGACGGCCTTGATTATCACGCACGGAATCAATAACATAGGGCTTCATCAATTGGCCCCCGTTAGCGATTACCGAAATCGCGCTTGCCAACTGCAAAGCCGTAACCCCCACCTCTTGGCCGATGGGTATAGCGGTAATCGAGGTCTTTGACCAGTAACGCACCGGGCTAATCATCCCGGATATCTCTCCGGAAAGATCAATTCCGGTTTTAGACCCAAAACCGAAAGACCGGATATAACGATAAATTATGTCCGCGCCTAAAATCTGGGCCACCTTGACCGTACCGATATTGCTGGATTCTTCAATTACCTGTTTAAAAGTAAGATTGCCGTGCGAGGTATGGTCATGCAAAATCCGCCCTCCGACCCTGTAAGCGCCATTTTCACAAAAAAACACATCTTCTTCGCTCACTCTTTTTTCCTCCAGCGCCGCCGAAGCGGTAACAATTTTGAAAACCGAACCCGGTTCGAATAAATCGCAGATCGCCCGATTACGAATCGTGTCTTTACTGACATTAGAATGGTCATTTAAGTCATAAGTAGGCCGGTTAGCCATCGCCAGAATTCTACCGGTATGCGGATCCATAACCACAATACTAGCGCCCCGGGCATTATACTTCTTAAAGGCCTTATCCAGCTCCCGCTCGGCGATATATTGAATCACCTCATCGATGGTCAAAACCATATCCAGACCGTCTTGCGGCAAAACCATTTTTTCCCAAATATCCAGTTTTTTTAAGCGGGCATCGCGCAAGAAAATCGCCCAGCCGGCACTTCCTTTTAAATACCGATCAAAACTCCTCTCGATACCCTCCAGCCCCACATTATCCATACCGCTAAACCCAATAAGGTGGCTGCCTAAATAACTATTCGGATAAATACGTTTGGTCTCACGCATAAACCCCAGGCCCTTGGCCTTTAATGCTTTAACTTTCTCAGTCTTATCCGGGGGAAGCTTACGCGCCAGCCAGATAAAGGATTTTTTACGATTCAGTCTATCCAGAAGATAATCGCGATCTAAACCCAGAATCGAAGATAATTGACTTGCCAGACCCTCCTTATTCTTGACGATATTCGGCTCAGCATAAAGAGACTCCATCGACATATTGAAGGCCTGGGCTTTGAGATTACAGTCGTAGATTGTCCCCCGGCGCGGCTCAAGCTCCACGAGCTGATTGTGTTGTTTTTTAGCAACCGAGGTAAGATAATCCGAACGGAAGAATTGAATGAAGAAAAGACGTCCTACGCAAAGCAGGAGAAAAATAAAAAAAATCAAAAACACCGCCTCGCATCTTCGGCGATAGTTACTGATATACACTATTTTCCTTTAGGAATAATAAAGATTAGGGGTTAATTGTTTTCGCTTGCGCTTCCCGCTTCAAACTAAAAATTTTAGCCAATAAACTTTCCTGGCCACTGTTCTGATTCGCCAACTTCAAACCTTCCGGCGAAGCAATAAACTTCACAAAACGGTAATTATCCGGCATCTGGAAATCATTGGTGGTGCTGATCCGCGCGCCGATATTAACTAAGGAAGAACTTTTATTAATACTATACCTCAGGGCGGTATTTTTATCCAAGAGTTCGGTGTAAGTTGCCTGCTTCTTTTGCCCCAGATAAGCCAAGCGAAAGATTTCGCTTTGCTGGTAAACATAGAGCACGGAAAAAGAAGTGATAAATATTACCGCGGAGAAAAACTTTGTCAGCTTCATATAATCTATATCCTTTCAGCAACCCTGAACTTAGAACTCCGACTAGAGGGATTCATTTCAATCTCACCAGGAGTGGGAGTCAGGGGCTTAGCTGTAATAATCTCAACCAGGCCTTCAGCTTTAAGCGCGCGAAAAGTATGCTTAATGACGCGGTCTTCCAAGGAATGGAATGAAATTACACATATTCTAGCTTTCTTTTCTAAAATATCAACAGCTTTCTTAACCGCGTTTTCCAAGATCTCTAATTCCCGATTTACGGCGATGCGCACAGCTTGAAAAGTACGCGTCGCCGGATGAATCCGGTAATAACTTCTGCGATAACGATAGGGAATAGCCCGCATCACAAGATTCGCCAGTTGCTTAGTGGTGGCGATTGGTTCGTTCCTGCGTTCCTGAACCAATAAACGCGCGATACGGTTATGCCAACGCTCTTGCCCGAAATTCCAAAGCATCTGTGAAATTTCATTTTCATTAAGATTATTCACCAGGTCATAAGCGCAAATATAACTATCTTTATCCAAACGCATATCCAGCGGCCCCTCCTCCTGAAAACTGAAACCTCTTTGAGGATCAAGTAACTGATAACTGGAAATACCCAAATCGAAAACTATACCGTCGATACTTTTAATCCCTAGCCCGGAAACCACCTGGTCTAAATCCGCGAAATTAGCGTGCACAAATTCCGTATTCTCTTTGAATTCCGCCAATCTTTGCCGACAAACGGCTAAAGAATTTTCGTCGCGATCAATCCCGATCAACCTGCCGCCGGGAGTAATTCTTTTTAATATCTCCAGTGAATGCCCGCCGGTTCCCAGGGTAGCGTCAACAATTGTTTGACCCGGAGCTAACTTCAGGTAATCCAGTACTTCCTGCAACATCACCGGTACATGCAACTTCTCGTCTAACATTTATACATCCATTAATTTTTCTGCGATTTCTTCAAAAGATTGACGGCTGTTGGCATAAAAATCATGCCATAAGTCCTTGGCCCAAATCTCAATCCGGTTAGAAACACCAACAATCATCACATCTTTTTTAATCTCGGCAAAATCCTTCAGGTACGGAGGAAGAAGAACTCTGCCCTGCTTATCAGGATTGATATCCACCGCCCCGCTAAAAAGTAAACGATTAAAAATACGCGACTGCTGTTTGGTAAAAGACATGGCCTTAAACTTATTTTCCTGAGAACGCCACTCTTCTTCCGCGAACATAAAAAGACATTTATCTAAACCCCGCGTCACAAAAAACTTTTCCACGAATTGATTTTTGGCCACTTCGCGAAATTTTGCAGGCAGTATCAAACGCCCCTTGCGATCTATAGAATGTTCGAATTCACCGTAGAACATTTTTTCTTCCTTCCACTTTGCTCCACTTCTATCCACTTATGTAGTAAGTATAGATAAAGTTCCTCCTTTTGTCAAGAAAAAAAATCTCCTAAATACTGTTAATACAATCGATTGTGTACAGGGGCAGGGAAATACCCAGAGATTGTGGTGTTAGCGAAGAAATTACAGAATCCTGCGGCAAGCGATGATATCTTTCTGAATCTGGACGGACAAATCTTGTAAATTGTTGAATTTTCGATCAAGACGGATGAGTTTGATAAATTGAATTTCCAGCGCCTTACCATAAATATTTTTATGGAAATCGAAAATATGCACCTCGATACGTGTATCCGGATGTTTAAGAGGGATAGTCGGCCTCTTACCGATATAACAAACACCTTTGTATTTTTTTCTCGAGAATACAATTTGCACCGCGTAAATTCCTGCCGGAGGGACAACTTCATGGTGAGGATTAATATTCGCGGTGGGAACCCTCAGCAGTCTACCCAGCCTACTGCCCTTGATTACCGTACCCAAAACGCTTACCCGACGACCAAGCAGCCTTTCAGCTTCTTTAATTTTAGCTTCTTTGATCAGTTTTCTTATGGTTGTGCTGCTAATGATTAAAGCCCCGCTGCGGGCAACTTTAAAAACCTTGACTCCGAATCCATGCCTGGAAGCCTCTTCCATTAAGAGCTTATAATCACCGGCAGCCTGCCTGCCAAAATGAAAATTTTTTCCGATATAAACAAAAGCCGCGCCAATCTTCTTAACCAGTATTTTAGAAATAAAATCCCGAGGGGAAATTTTAGCGAAACCCTTGCTGAAATTAACGACGATACACACATCGATCCCAATTTCAGCGATCAATCTTAAGCGATGTGTTAAAGAGTACAGACTCTCCTTTTTTTGCGGATGAGGGAAAAAAGTCAAGACCAGGCTCCGACCCTTAATCTGGCGGGCTTTTTCGACTACGGATCGCAGGATCTTACGGTGACCAAGATGAAGGCCATCGAAAACGCCTAAAGCCACCACCGGCCGACGCAGTTTCCTGATTTTTTCTACTCCATAAATAATTTCCATAAAATATCCCGGGATAATACTGTTTTATTTTAAAATCCGGCAAGCCTTAAAAAGACTATTTAAACCCCAGATAAACTCTGGCGATAACTTTCCGCTGAACTTCTGAATTATCACCGGATACCGTACAACCGGCAGCGGTTTTATGACCTCCCCCTCCGAAAAAAGCGGCGACCTTATTTACATCGACTTTACCTTGACTTCTTAAATTAACCCGCACCTGGGATTTTGCTCCAAAGACGTTCCTGAATAACACTACAACTTCAACCCCCTGGATCGCTCGGCCAAAGCTTAAAATCTGATCGGCTAAATCAATACGGGTCTTTTCTCCTTTGAGCATCCCCGAATCAATCTGAAAAACGGCAATCTTCCCCCGGTTAAAAAATTTAATTCCCGATAATAATTTAAGCAGTAGCTTTGCTTCTTGAGAAGGGATATTTTCATAGGTATAGCGATAGACCATCGCCACATTAATTTTAAACTTTAAAAGCTCCGCCACGGCTTCAAAGGTAGAGCTGGAAGTATTCGAATAACGAAAAGACCCGGTATCAGTCATTATCCCCGTATATAAGGCTAAAGCCGTCTCTTCATCCATCTTCAGGCGCAGGCGTTTATACAGCTTGTAAACCATCTCTGAGCAGGAAGAAGCATTGGCTTCTACCCAGTTAAGATCGCCGAAGAATTGATTACTGATATGATGATCGATATTTAATACCGGCTTATGGTTATGATTCAGTTTATAAACTCTTCCCGTGCGGCTTAAATCCGCGCAATCCAAAATCACCAAACAATCAAATTTAGTCTTCTTAAGAGACCGGCCTAGGCGGCGAATATGTTTTATCCCGGGAAGAAAGTCGTAACCGTAAGGTATTTCATCGTCGCTAATAATCGTCGCTTGTTTGCCCATTTTTTTAACAAGATTATAAAATCCCAGCTGGCTGCCTAAGGCATCCCCCTCCGGACTGACATGAGCCGCGATCAGAAAATTATCATATTTCCTTATACCCCGACAAATCTCATTTAGCCCCATCGTTCTCCTTTATCTGATTAAGTATCTCCTGGATTTTAACGCTATATTCGACCGTGTGGTCTTCCTGAAACATAAGCTCAGTGGCAAAACGCAGATTAATCCTCTGGGCAACCAGACTGCGGACATAGCCTAAAGCCGAGTCCAGGGCGATCTTGGTTTTCTTGCCGGCATCTTCTTTGCCTAAAACACTATAGAAAATTCTCGCGTTTCTTAAATCCTTGGATAGCTCCACTCTGGTAATCGTGACAAAACCTATACGCGGATCTTTAAGTTCATCATGAATGATAAGACTGACTTCTTTTTTTATCGCCTCTTCAACACGCTCATGCCTGGACATCTTTATACACTCCGTTTCTTTTTATCAATCTGTACTAATTTTTTAATCAGAGCTAATTCAGTCAAGCGGTTCTTGACCTGACCGTTAAGTTTAGCCGTTAACACTTTAGCGAAAATTCTCTGGTAAGCCGGACCCGGTAAGACGCCCAACCCCCCCAAATCTCTTCCGGAAACACAAAGCCGCATACCGTTATAAATTTCAAAAAAGTTTTTTAAATGTTTTTTGCATTCCTTACTCCTGCAAGAGGCACTCAGTAAAATAATCGTTTCATAGCTTAAAGGCTCAAGCAGTGAAAAGACCCGTTCAGGCTTAAGATGTTTTTTATTTAAACAGGCAATCAGTTTAGCGCCTGTCCGGTAATAGCTAAGAACGCGCTTCTGTTCGCCATTACGTAAACCTAGCCTAGCGATCACCGTTTCAATCTGAACCAGGCTAAGATTTTTTAGGATTACCGCCAGATAGATTAACCAGCCATCCAGCCGTCTGCGCGTGGGGAAATTCTTAACAAACCAGTTAATTTCCTTAGTCGCCGACCTGAATAAAACCCGTGTTGACTGATCAATTTTCAATTTCGCCTGAATAAAGGATAACCCCCCTAGGTCCGCGAGCATATTTAGAGGCCTTAAGGCCTCTTTTTCTTTAAGCATCAAGATTAGCTCATCGCGCATTCTGTGCGGACTCACTTTTTCCAACCAGCCCTCCGCGATCGATTCCTTGATCAAACGCAGGGTTTTAGGCTCAATTCTAAAATTAAAACGCCGGCTAAAACGTATCGCCCTTAAAATCCGGGTAGGATCATCCTTGAAACTTAGGTCATGTAAAACACGAACCCTGCCTGAAATTAGATCCGACTGGCCTCCGAAAGGATCAATTATTCTTTCTTCTTTGGCCTTCAAAATTCTTACCGCCAAAGCGTTGATCGTAAAATCCCGGCGTTTCAAATCTTCAATTAAAGACCCCGGGCTGACCACCGGGAGCGCCGCGAAACCCGGATATCGCTCCTGACGTGTAGTAGCGATATCCACCTTTAACCCGCTGGCCAAAGTCAAGGTAGCGGTCATAAACCGTTCATGAATAGTTATTTTGGCTTTCAGGGCATGACCAAGATGGCGGGCAAAAACAATACCATCCCCCTCTACCGCGATATCTAGATCCAGGTTACTAACCTTCAGGATCAAATCCCGCAAGCACCCTCCCACCAGATATGCCGGCATCCGGGTTTCACCAGAAACCTTCGCCGCCAAACCGATAATCTTTTTCAACTCCGTTGGTAACTGCCTGAGATATTCTTTCATATCCGATCAACTCCTGTATTCTACCTGCTAACTACTGCCTACTGATCTTAAGGCCGCGGATGAAATGTCTTATGAATGGTTTTAAGCCGCTCTTTATCAATATGCGTATAAATCTGAGTTGTGGAAATATTGGAATGCCCCAACATTTCCTGCACCGAACGCAAGTCCGCGCCTCTTTCTAGTAAGTGCGTGGCAAAAGAATGCCTAAGCGTATGCACTTTTATCAATTTCTTGATTTTGGCTTCATGGGCGTAGCGTTTAATCAATTTCCATACGGACTGGCGGGACAATTTCGCCCCGCTACGGCTGATAAAAAGAAATTCCGAAGTCTTCTGTTCTACCCCATTAGAAGCGGCGCCGTGCGCCGCGGACCTTCTAACGGGATTTAAAAAATGCGCCCGGCTTGACTCCAGATAACGCTTAATGCTATGCACAGCCTTTTTGCCTAACGGAATGATCCGCTCTTTATTACCCTTACCGATACAACGCAGAAATCCAATATCTAAATTTATGTTGTTGGCCTTAAGACCGGTCAATTCCGATACCCGCATCCCGGTAGCGTAAAGAGTTTCTAAAATCGCCTTATCCCGAATTCCCTGTTGCAGACGCACATCCGGCTGGCTAATCAATAATTCCACTTCATTTAAAGAAAGCGCATCCGGGACCTTTTTCCAGAGTCTCGGAGAATCGATCAAAGCCGTCGGATCACTTTTTAAAATTCTTTCTCTGGCTAAAAAACGATGGAACATCCGTATCGCTGCCAGGCGCCGTGAGATACTGGTAGGAGATATACCCGCGGTTTTCTGGGAAAGCATAAAATCAACGATATCATTTTTAGTGACTTTAGAAAAAATAATAATGCCGCGCTTATCGATAAAATCCAGATAGAAATTCAAATCCGCCCGGTAAGCCGCGATGGTATTCTTAGCCAGGGCGCGCTCAACCGAAAGATAATCTAAAAAAGAATCGATGAGTTCTCGCATTATAGCTCCAATAAACCGCTATTCCTCTCTTGGCCGATAGTAGTAACCGGTCCATGCCCCGGATAAGCCCGCATATCATCCGGCAGGAC
>Ga0172381_10001943_pt1 | contig 23586 bp, 22 predicted proteins | sample Leawel6488metaG_FD_119754 | JGI IMG/M metagenome (GOLD analysis project Ga0172381, IMG submission 119754) | Leachate microbial communities from a municipal landfill in Southern Ontario, Canada - Leachate well 64-88 metaG | ecosystem: Engineered > Solid waste > Landfill > Unclassified | place...
ATTGGGAGAAGGGTATTAACTTATCCCGGTACATGGATTCAGCCTTACGCCATGCTATGAAATTTTTACGTGGGGATCGAGATGAACCACATCTTGAAGCAGCTTGTTGGAATTTAATGTGTTGCCTGGATACAATGAAACGTATTGAAGAGGGTCTTCTTCCAAAGGAATTAAATGATATTCCTAATAACCCACTAACTATTCAAGATAATCCACTTAACATTCAACCAACATACTAATATGGACACTACACCAGCTAGAAGCTTGATTGCAGGCGGATTTGCTTCTTTTATGTTTTATTTGATTTCATCATCAAATCCAATTATTATTGGTGGTGGATACCCAACAGCAAAATTCATAGACGCCTATCAAGAGTGGGCAAAATTATCTGAGTTTGACACCTCAATTGCAGACCTTAATGTATGGCGTGAAGCATGTAAGAGTGGCTTTTTAAAAGGAAAATTATGAGAGTATATAGTAGCTTAGTTAATATTCAACCAAATATTATGGCGGCAGTTGATGTTGAAACAACCGGTCGTATGGCTGGTTACCATGAAATTATTCAGATTGCAGTCCAGCCTTTGGACAGCAATATTGAATTGAATGAAACAGTTCAACCTTTTTATATGCTGGTTGCCCCCAACTATCCTGAAAGGGCTGAAAAGGAAGCAAATAGCATCCACGGCTTAAATTTACAGGAATTATGTGATACAGCTATTAGTCAGGAACGTGCGATTGATATGTTTTATGAATGGTTTGATGCTTTAGGATTACCACACAAAAAATCTATTGTGCCATTAGCACACAACTGGTCATTTGAAGCTGGTTTTCTAAAAGCATGGTTAGGATTAGATGGTTTCGATCAGTGTTTTCACCCACACCCTAGAGATTCAATGCAGTTAGGTATCGCTATTAACGACCGATGTGCTTTTAGAGCCGAAGGTACATTGTTTAAATCCGTTGGTTTACCGGCTATGTGCCGACAATTAGGTGTGCCTGTTATTAAATCACACGATGCATTAGCTGATGCCATTGCAGAAGCAAAATTATACCGTGCTTTGATGCAAATGCAACTAATTTAAGAGACAAAAATAGCCAGTTAAATTAACTGGCTATTTTTGTATATTTATTGTGAAGTTAATAACCAAGACAAATCTTGTATTGTAATAATATCTCCACTATTAGTTGATGTAGCATAGGTTTCAAAATAATCGTCTTTTGATAAATCTTGTATATAAGCCAACAATGAAAAAGCTACAGGCTGATCGCGAGTTGTTGTTCTTACGGTTGTTGGAGCTAAAATAAATCCGCCAGTACCACCGGTGGCTGTACCATTTCCTGTTGCCACAACCGGAGGGACCGGAAGGACCACTGGGGCCACCTACTGTTTGAAGGGCAATAATTTCAGCAGCTAATTGATCGTAATCGTGAAAGTCAGGTTGAACATCGTCATATATATATATATATATATTATCACGATCATTATTGCCAGTTGTTATACCATCAAAAATTTGCCCTGGATATTGAGGATTGTTTTTGCCCGTAAAATGCCTTTAAATACTTTCAATGTTAAATGTCGGTGAACCACCTTGTCCGATTACTTTAAAGACGCGACAAACTGATAGTTCTGTTAGACAAACACGGTGTACATAGACACCAAAGCAACGAAGCTGTTTTCGCACTTCATCTGTTAGATCTTGTTTGACTTTATCTGATACATGTTCCAGCAAATCGTCTAAATTCCATTTTGTGACTACATCTACTGTGGCTGCTTGGGTAATATCGTTAACAGTTGTCCCTACATCCCAGTTCTGTTCGCCAATTGCCTTAACGATATCTTTAACCGAAAATACAACCAACACGCTAACCACGATTTGTTTTTTGTCTTTGGTTGACAGGGCTTGTCCTGGTTGATGGTTTGTTTGGCGGGCAGTGACTATAATCTCATAATCGGTAGTCAACGGCCAAATCCAATGCCATCCAGGTGTCATTTCCTTTACCCAACGCCCAAATCGCCATTTAACACCCCCATGTGTAGCACGAACAATAACCGGCCTTGGAATAAATTTTAGAATTGCATTAAAGATATCCGATAACCATGAGAAATTCATATGTCACCAAAGTTGCTTTGGACAGTGTTGAGTACTCATTCGAAGTTTATTTAGTAATGCCGCGCCTTCGGCCCTTGTTTTACAACCACATCCCTTACACCGCTGCTGCTCTGTGTCGTACCAATCACATTTTGAACAATATTGATCATGCAAGTGTTTAACCTCAGCATCTGTTCTTGTAGGTCGCCCCTCTTGTATCCAGTTTTTTACGGCATACAGGTATGTATTTAGTTCTGTTGCTAGTGATGGATATTCTTTCGGGGCTATATTTGATACCGCGCCGTCACACTCTTTGCATGATGCCGGACATGTAATTTTATTTGTGATAGAACAGAAACCAACAACCTTCAAAGACCCATCTTGATTAAGTTCATTTGAGAACTCTAAATAAGGACAGTCAGACCACGTTGATTTAAATACCAATGGATTATCGGTGGCTGAGTACCCATACGGACAAGGTGGAAGCCCTGTATCATAGCAAACATTCTTTTCAAGATCAAATACCGGTTGATTGAATGTTGGGTGTAATGGAGGTATTAAATGACAATGACAATCCCTTGTTTGTGCTAAAACACATTGTGAGCAAGTCTCATTTGTTACTGTTGTATTAAAAGTACAAGCCATTCCATTTATACATTTTTGCCGGATTGATTCTGTACCGTCAGAATTTCGTCGAACGATAGTTTGTCTGCGTGTGCAATTTACCATAATTTCCTCGGGCAATGATACTTAGGATTGGATAGTATTTCATATAAAACTTTAGAATTGCGTATAAGGCTGCAATTCTGTTTATTTGGATTAAAATTTGGACACTGTTCGCAAGTTGTTTTGAAGAGGTATTTTATTGTGTCTTCTGGCCGTGGTTCAAATGCTGGTTCATCAATCCAATCTGTTTCAATTAAATTTTTAAATCCACAATTAGTACAAATATAGGGGTTAACAAGATCATAAAGATGTTCACACCTAGCATCTTGACATATAAGCATATTCTGATCTGTTAACGTATCGTAAAAAGCTCTTTGACTACTACAACGTTGCATTTTATCTCCTAGCATTTATATGCTTCTATTGTCCACAATTCACGACAAGTGCATTCGTGTCCTAAGTCACCATCAGTTCCAAGCCCGCCAATATACACCTGATTGCCACATAAAGCCGTCTCTTTATCTGGATACCAACCACCCCAAGGTTCTGTTGTGTTCATATATTTTCCATAATGTACATTTACATTAGACACACTCAACATTGGACTGTAGTTTAATTCGCTTCCATCAGAACATGTTACTTTTCCAGCGGCAATTTCAGCTAGCCTAGCCGCTCTAAAAGATTCTGCCGCTGCTCGAGAACCAAAAGTATAACAACAACTTTTCCATTCACCTTTGCAACAATATCCAACGGTTCCAGGGGCACAACCAAAAAATGTTTGATCACAAACCTTTACAAGCTCAGGCCGATTTACTTCATAGGTGTCAACCCGCCATGTACACTGTGTTTGGAACTTCGAACAATCAACACCGCATTCAGTGCAAGCTGGTGTTACTTCGCCGGTAGGTTCACCTTTAGGTGAACTTGCTGAAACACTTTTACTACTAGCATGTGCTTTTTTAGCTAAATCTAATGCTTCAATCACTGGGTCTGGTTCAACTATATCCATTACTGACGAAGATTTACAATCAATTGTTGGAAAAACATCACCAATATCAGATGGATACAAATCACCTGATGATAATGTAATATGTGCCTGATCGTCTAAATAAGTTGAGCCACCAAGTAAAATATGACCAATAGGTGGAGTTACGGTAAAAGTATACCCAGCACCAGCTACCAACTCATCATAAGTTGGTGGGAAAATTGTAGCTTGGTCTAATGCTGCTGGCCAAAAATATGGGTAGGTTGTTGTTTCACCCGATCTAATAGGAGTCAAGCATTCAAAATGTATGATGTTTTCAGCATTATCATATTGTATACTAGTGATAATACATTTAACAGGTGAAGAACTAAGTTGACTAATGTTTAAGGTCACACAATCAAACAAATCTAAATCTAAATGTTTGATTGGTGTGTCAAATGAAACACTTTTCCAATTATTAGCTAATCGGATTAACCAAAATGTTGCTGATTTTAAAATTGTGCTATATGTATTCTGAGTATAGTAATCAATTACTTCCTCCTCAATACCGTATTTAGACACATTGTATTTTAGAATTATGCTATTATCAACATTATCTGTACTTATAACTCTTGCTTCAGATTCTTTCCAGTTTGCTACGTATTTAGTTCGTAGGTCATCCGTATTTGTTAGAAATACATTTAGTGTGTTTGATAAAATATCACTTTGAGTTAGTGTTCTAATAGACGTAGGTTCTGCTGCAAGATATACAATATATAATGTTTCATCCCGTACATATACTGCACACCTGGATTGATAAGCAATATCATAAATAAGCTGCATTACTTTAAGCTTATCTTTAACAACAAAATTAGCCGGGTAATTTGTTAACTGGGCTTTGACTGCTGCTTTAGTTACCGGATCAAATGTTAATGCGGTATATTTTGTTAACAACCAATCAATAATGTCAACCGGATTCGGCCCTACATCAGATGTAAATGAAACATAAATATCATCCGACCAATTTGTATCAACCTTGCTCAGTGCTTTTTCAAACCCAATTTCAATTACATTATAGCCAGTATAATCAGTCTCATAAATTGTATATAGATCTGTTGGCACAGTCATTAACAATTCACGGCCAGTTGTCTCTTGGCGTTTATATGCCGAAACACTATTCACGGTGCCAGGAATAAGGCTTACAATGAATAATATTTCAGTTTCACCTTCTAAATAAACTTCTGAGCCAGCCGGTAGCCACGCAAAGGTACTTGTTGGCATGTCATCAAGTGCTTTTTGTGACGCAGTTGGACCATCTACTACTTTTGAAACCCAAACAGGTTCAGCTGTGCAAACTTCTTGTGAATGATATTCTGGTGGCACAAACCAACTTTGTTTATCAAGAGAATTTGTCCAGGTTGAATTCCAATGTTGGAGTTCATAGTTGCCATCTGTTGTTGTTTCAATTGCATGGCACTCTATTTGAGCTACTGTTGCAACATCTGGATGCTGCCTGTCGTTAATTATAAAAGTTTCACCAGAAAATGAGCCTTTAAATTTAGCACCATTGATATCAATAGTAACATTGGTATGTTGTGGAAAAGCACCACCACCACGTATAGTTAAAGTTTTATGCTCGTACTCTTTTTGTTTCTCGAGTAAGTCTTCCAATTCACAGATTTGAATAAAACGATCCTCAACACAATCAAGATCTACACCCCACATTTCCATGACCGCTGTTAAATTTTTAGACCGGTCTGATAGCGGAACGTCTTGTAGTTTCCATTCAAGTGGGTTGATATATGTTACCAAACCAGTTTGCATGTTACCAATGGTCTCAGCATTATTCTCCATAGCCTCTTTAATAATGATCGCATTATCAGCATTTCGTATTTGGCGTGCTGATGGTCCAACACGCACAAATTGATCCCCAAACCAGTAACCAGATTCTTGATTATCATTATTAACAAGGGTATAATGACAATAACCCGGCATACACCACCCTACGTGCTGTGCTGGTGAGCCGCTACTATCAAGGTAATACCTATTAGGCACTACCTTTGTGCCAATAATCACACTTTTGCATTGTAAATAGTGTGCTTGACAAATACGTGCTTCCAATGTAAAGTCGTGGATACCTTCACCACCAGCAAGGAACCCTACTCTTGGAGAACGCATTTGAACTGCTTTCATGTTACATACAGTACCAAATGCTAAGGGCCAAACCTTTCCTAAAGCTGTGGTTGGTATGCTTGGAAAATCTCCTTCTTCCATAGAAAACGCTACATCGGTATTTACTGTCTGTGTGTCAATATTAAAGCTAAGTGTTCTATCTCCTTCATTCCAAGTGATTGGTGTAGTAATCTCACCTTGGAATAGTAGAACCTTTTGACTATATGGCAACCCCTTAAATGTGATATAGATCCAACAAGGACATTTTTGTATATCGTGATTGTTAAGTAGTTCTTTAAGCTGCCCGTTTACATCGTCTAATTGGACTGAGGTTGATTGTGAGTCGCCTGCGCCGGTAACAGTTATTACAGTCTCAAAATTGTCCAGCCGAATAATAGATGGATATGGATACTCCATTCCATTTATTTTCTGGTCAGCGTACGCAGTACGGTGTGTTTTATCTCTTGTCCAAGCCACTTCTAAAACAAAGATAGGTTCACTTCCATACTGTTGTGCTAATTTTGTTGCTACTTCTAATGGAATGCTCCGCATTATTCGCTCTCCTCAAAGTTTATTGAGACCGACATATACTCCCCACCGGGTACGCTAGGTGCCCGCCCGGAACCAGAGAATGCGGATGGATTTGTTTGTAAATAACCAATAAAAATAGTGTTGTCATGGTCTACAATTTTTATTTTAGAACTTGTGTAGCTTCTAATAAATGCCTCTAATTCTAATGCCTTGTCCCTTGAGATATTGAATTCCCAACTATGTTTTTTCCTTTGGTCTTTTGACTTTACATAGGTATAAAGCGTCCCATCCATCGCCCTCAAAGCTTTTACAATGGCCACTGGTTCTATTGAATCCCCCCAATTTGGGCTAGGAAGCAATGTGGTAGTCTGTATATTTGGATAGGGTGCTTCAAGTATAAACATTAGTTCAACCTAAAGTTAGCGGATTCATTAAAAATCAAAGAATCTGACACAATCGGTCGTCGCAAGACGATATTGGTTGCTGTGTCAGAGAACACAAGCGATAACCCAGGATTATAATCCTCAATTCTTGTGCCTTCAAATTCAAACCCAATGCTCCATTTATCGCGTCCATCGCATGTAGCGGGCTCATTTGGCTTTAGAACTACACCCAACCATGCGCGACCTTCCCAGTCTATTACTTGGATTGCCTCACCGATATGATTGAGTATGAACGCTTGTATTAGTGCAATTTCTGTACCAGTTAGACCGATAAATGTACAACTAATTGTATTTATTTTTGGCCAAACTGGATCAGCGAACACGGTCAAATTTCCACCACGACTTTCACGGTTTATTCTGGTGTGCGCACTAGAATCTCTGTTATCAAGTTCTGGTGCCCGTAAATCCACATAATCATCAATACCCCCTGCAGCGGGGTATATTAACTGAAAACGTGGATTGGCTGGGATAAGTTGTTTTAATGGGGTGGTACTAGCTGGGGCATCTGGTTGACCTGTGTAGTCTGAGGTGCCAATAAATGGGTGGTATTGTTTAGTAATACATGGTGTCACATAATAATAGCTGGTAGATTGACCAAGATTCAAGAGAGTTGTTGCATCTTTAAGGAAACTTGCTTGTTTGACAACTGTCTGAGTGAATGCTAATACATCGCTACCATCACCACCTTTACCACCAACTACCACCTGATTAAATGTAAGTGAGTCGCTAGCGTGATTCATTCTGACACTCGCGTCAACAAATGTGAGACTATCTGCAATGGCTACGCTGTATGGCCTACCTGCATATTGAGCGAATGTGCATAAATCTGTAATTGATTGCCTTGGATTATTATTGTTAGATACAGTTTCTGCAAATGAAATATAGTGGTTAAGTGCAAGCCGTATTGAACCATGCCAAGTTACTGTCTCAGTAAATGTTAAGGTTTGAGGTACATATTGCCATTTACCATTTTCAACCACCACTGTTTCAGTAAATGTTAAATAATCACCAGTTGGTTTGAAATCGTCAACAGCATGAATAAATGATGCTGCATCTGTAAAATCTAAATCTTCTGCTGCCGATCCAATTTGACAGCGTTGGCCTGCATCGCTAAGCACCAATGTATCTGAAATTGACACTGGAAAGTCGCCAGGGGCATGGTCAGAAAAAATAAGTGAATCAGAACCAGATGCCCATTTCCACAAGTCATAGTGAACAGTCTCATTTAAAGTAAGGGTGTCCGCTATTGTTTGTGGATAATATGGATCATAGTAGAGAGCTTCTAGCATCTGGCGAGTTACACGCAGTTGGCTTTCACCAGTAACCAGGGCTTCCAGCATTTGGCGAGTTACGCGTAGTGTCATTTAACCCACCTCGAATCCAAAGTGTGCTGCATTTAAATCGGCTTCCAGCCATAGATTTGATGTGTTAGGATCTGTTTCACAAATATTACTGATTGTTACATATGTGCTAGAACTAATTGTATCTGTTGCTGTCACAGTGTCACCAGCGGATTCAAAAACCGTTTTAATATCAATTGAATTAGCATCAGTTACTCGACAATTGGTATTAACTGATACACCGTAAATAGTGCCTAAAGTTGATAGACTTGCGTAGTCAAATAAATCCAAGTGACCAGTTGTATCATCTTCTACATATGTTGTATCATCATCTGAAATTGTTCCATCATCAATACTAGTTCTGTGGGCACCATTTGCCGGATATATAGTACTCCAATTTGTTGAATTTTCACCGTCGGGGTTGGTTACAGCCACACGACATTGCCCTAGCAGGTCTGTATTTAAGCTTCCAGAGCCATCGCAGATATAAAAATCATCAAAGTAAGTATATCCTGTATAACTATATGCACCTAACTTAACCTTATCATGGTAATCATGAGTCCCCAACTTAGTATCCACACCAGTCGCACTAAGCTGAACACTACCATTAAGACGTGCAGAGTATGATCCAGTAGTGCCATTACAGGTGACTTTAAATTCAAGATAATACCAAGTATTTAACCCTAAACCTAAACCGGATGTTGCTGCTACTGGTGTTGCATCAGAATACACGAGTAACTCGCCGGATGCATCGATTCCAAGTGACATACCACGCGTAGCGCCATCATATAACATTATAAGTTTTGTTGCCGTAGCATAAGTATGCTTATATGCAACACCCACAATCAAAGTAGCATCCGTTGTTAGTGTAGGTGTAAATACATAATTATCATCCCCTGTCATTCGGATACACTGGCCACCCCAACGCCCATCTTGTGACTTGATAACCCCACCTGAAACACCGCTTGTGTAACGGCGTGACAACAAGGAATCAATTGTTGTTGTTCCTGTGGTGTAATAACCTTCAAAACCGTCAATCCATAATAGCATATCAGTAGCCTCCAAAAATAGATGGGGCGGGAGAAGCCCACCCCACCTAGGGAGATAACATTAAGGTACACTTAACGTATAAGTGACTTTCAAGGTATCACCGTTTGCTACGGTGACAGTAGAACTGAAACCAGCTTCCGACCACATAGCACCAGTTGTACCGCTCTTAGTGTTTTCATTCGTAATAAATAACCCCTTGAGAGTTGAACTAGCATTACATGTAAAATCAACTGTAGCTGCATTCGTAATCGCTCTGGCCGATGCCGCCCCGCACGTCCATTGAGGACGGTTAGCGTTAGAATACGGAACAGCTTCTGTCCACCCAGCATGTGATGCCATGGTATGGGCAGCAGCATAAGTTGTCCAACCAGAGTTATCAATTAAACCAATGTACCATGTACCAGATGCCGCACCAGAACGGAATTCAGTTTCCATCATATGGTGTACACCTTCAGTTACAATTGCATTGGGTGCTTCATGTATACCAAGCAGAGTACCATCAACACCCCGATGCTCTACAGTAAATAAGCCAAAAAACTTAGCACAATCATTCATTATATGACCTCCATTTTTGCGGGTTACCATTTACCTCGCGCCGGAACCCGCTGACCACCGGGGCGTGTGTAAATTTAAGTCAGCCTAATTGTTCCACGTTTAATACCGCGACGTAAGCCATTTGCAATACTTTGGATTGTTTGTGAACTTGAATCACCACCATTAACAGTAACATTTATGTCACCAACATTAGTAACTGCACCACCACGTTCACGGAAAATTGGAGTTGATCCGAGATTCATTGCATTCAATTGTGGTGCGAATTTTCTAGACGCAGTAGTATTCATAACAATCTCACCTGGGGTGAGCATTGCCATTTGTGTATCAGTCCAGCGAGGTGCTGGACCGCCAATTGCACGATGAATGACTCCACCCAAAGCTTGAGTTGCTACACCGGGTGTTTGTGCTGCCAATGACCGTGCAGACATTATAGCGGCATTTATTTGGGCATTAACAGCACTAAAAGCGTTTGCCAAATTGTTTGCGTATACTACAACTCCTCCAATAGCCGAGCCTAAATTTGGTAATGCAGATGTAGCATTGTTAATTTCTAATGGGATACTAGCCATACGTTCAGCTAGCGCATCCCCACCGCTTATAGAATTTAATTGACTTGAAATATTATTTATCGTGTCTTGAAGTGCATTTGGATCTGCGGCTGTCATGCTGGCAAGAACTTCTTTAAAAGTTTGTTTATATTGGTCGAGTTCCGACATTGCTTGTTTAAGGTCAAATTCAAATGGATTAACCCCCGAATCGTAATAAGGGTCTTTCTTAATAGTAGCTTTGAATTTTTCTAGTGAATCAATATATGCAACTAATGCCTTGCTAAATTTACCTCTATCACCGGTGTTAGCTGTATTAAACATGTTGTCAACTGCGGTTTTTAACTCATTGATACTGGTTGCAGCTGCTGGTATTGAATTTTCAATTTCCTGCATCTGTTGTTCAAAGGTTTTACCACTCGTTGGTACCTGTAGACTCTGAAAAACTTTGCTTAATTCAGCTTCTACGCTAGCCCTAACAACACCGAGTTCTTTGATGGCTTCTTCACCGGCTTTCTTTAAGTTTTCAACTTGTCTAATACCAGCTACCCCAGGATCTAATAGCCCTGTACGAGTCATTTCATTTTGTAGGCTTATAGTTTGTTTTTGTTTTAAATCAAGTAATTGTTTACCTATATCGGCAGAATCTAATGCTACTTTTATTAGCATTGCTGGCATTTCATTAAAATGACTTTGCAGTTTATTTTGTACTTTGCTTAAATCAAGTATATCTTCAACAGCAAATGGCTTAATCTTGATTTTATCACTCAATGTAGAAAATTTTTCAATTAACTCATTGAAACTATCGTTGAATTCCTTGGATGTTTTGGCACCTGGGAATTGTTTACCTTGTATGGTACCACCAAATAGTTTAACTAATGAAGCTTCAACTTCTTTTATACCTTTATTTAAATCATCAAAATCCTTGCGTGCAGTTGCAATCCTATCTGGAAGACCTTTAGATTCTTGTTCTGTGAGTTTTACTTGTTGCTCAGCTACACTTACACGATCTTTATCAATTTGCAATGACTTCTCTCGTGCGATTCGTGCGACATTTTCTTCGGCAGCAACTTGTTCAGCACTATCATAAAATTGTTGTGACCTAGCAAGCAGTTTTTCCATCTGCTTGACTTCTTCTTCTGTCTTTGGTCTAACACTGAGTGCTTGATTGCGTAATTTATCGCCTTGTAATAATGCTTGCTGTGCTTGTTGTTCCTTGTCAAACATTTGTATTCGCTGATTAGCCGTCTTGTCAGCCACAATAGCTTGTTTATCACCAACGGTAGACTTAAGGTCTCTTATTTTTTGATTCGCTGCGGATTCTGCTTCAACTAATTTGTTAATGTATGCAGTATGTTTTTCAAGAATACCATCAAAATATTGTTTAGTTGAAGACACAATTAAAGCTTGGTTAGCTTTTATTTGGTTGTATTCTTTATCAGTAACAATCTTGTGTCGGCTAGCCGCCTCCATTGCTAATCGTGCTTGTTCATCATTTACTTTTTTTAACCCATCCATTTGTAAATTGACTTGAGCTTGTACATTTTGAGTAATAGCTTCATATGCTTTTTTTGTATCCGCCTCCATCTTAGCCATAGCTGCCGAGGATTTGTTACTAAGTTGGCTAAATAACGCACCAATAGCAGCACCAACTGCGATACTACCGGCAATTATCCAAGCTATTGGGCCGCCTAAAGCTAGCATAAATGCAGCTACCTTTGGGGCGGCTACAGCTGCGGCTGCACCAAGTGCAGCATAAGCGCCGACTAAAGTAGTAAGACCAACTGCAACACCAGCTAAAGCAGCTGTTAATAGCAAGCTCTGTACAATTGGATTTTGCGCCCAATTGATTAGGCTTGCTTTAAGTTTATTCCAAATAGTTGCAACACCTAACATGGAATCACCAGCTTCTGACCATGCTAATGCTACATCATTAACCGCCTTCTTGTACTCCCCACCCGGTGTTTTTAATATACTCTCAGCAGCTACCCTGGCGGTATCGGAGGTTGCATCTTTTAATAATTTTAATGTATTTACATATACATCAGCATTTTCTCCAGCCAAACCCATTTCTGTACGAATTGCTCGTACATTGGCGGTTAATTTTACCATTTCATCCGAATTACCACTGGTAATCTGTTCCATAGCTTGAAGTACACCTATGAAACCACCAAATTTAGTAAGAGCCTGCTCGGCATTATCAACACCCCAAATATCTTTCATTGCCGCTTTTAGAGTGTCGGTCGGTTTTAATAGACTCATCATTAAAGCATTGAGCTGGGTTATAGCTGTACCAGCTTTTGTACCTTGTTGCGTCATAACCGCCACAGCTGACATAGCTTCCTCAATACTAATGCCCATAGCCGCAGCAGTAGGGCCGACACGACCGAGTACATCTGCTAAATCAGATGCATCCATACGGCCAACTTTAATTGCCTCGAAAAACATACCAGATAATCTACCGGCTTCCGATACATCGAGATTCCACCCCTTTAAGCCGGATGACAGTAAATTGATTGTATCTACAAGCGGAACATTATTGGCGGCTGCTAAATTGGCAGCTGCACCAAATACTTCCATAGACTGGGCAGCTGTTCCCAGTTGATTTTGCATGGTCTGATAATAGCCACTAGCTACATCATCTAAAGGTTTAGCAAATTCAGATGACATTGATACCAGTTTCTCACGTATCCCTCCAATAGATAATGATGTAGAATCCATAATGGCAGCAGTTTGCCCTAGACTCATAGAAAACTTTGCTGCCGAATCAACACCCTCGTGAATAGCTTGATTCACATCGTTTAAAGATGCAATAACAGAACGAAAGGCAATAATTTTTCCAATTTGTGAAACAAATCCTGAGACACCACCACTTGCCGAGCGAGTTGCAGCATTAGTCCCATGCATTGTTGTTTGCAAAGTTTGTAGCTGTCGAGTTAAATTAGCTAAAACGCTAGCTGAACTGGCTGCTTGGTTGAAACTTTGTAGAGCGGAAGCCGATAAACCGAGTGACATGTTTAACCCAGATAAAGCCGTTTTTACGGCTTCAATATTGGGTATGGTATTCCCGGTCTCAAATCCCATCCTCTGAATAATTTCTTCGGCCATTATGATACCTGTTGTATGTTAAGTGTTAAAAATGCCCATGGTGAAGGCATACGCACTTTTTTGATATTATCTTCAAATACTTTACCAGCTTTGACTTGAAAATAGTATGGTGTGGCTTTCTTTAATCGAGCGAATAGCCTTGCTTCTACTGGATTGGCATTTGCGTCGTTATACTCGTTATAGCATAAATGCCATAAAGTTGTATTATACTCGGCTACATATGCGCCTGAAAACGAAGTAAATCGTCCTTGACTCTTAGCATTTCCATAGCTTGGGCCATTCATTCCAGGGAAGCCACCAGCTGCTGGTACTGCAAAGGTAACTCCTATTTTACTGGCTAATTTAATAAATGTACCGTGTGAGGCACCAGACCAAACGGGTATCTCCGTGATTGCTGCCTGTATCCACGCCCCAACTGCTTCCTTGAGTTGGGTTGTCATGTGCGTATCTAGAGCCTTCTTGTAAGCTCCCATCTTCAAATCCATTTTAATGAACTTACAAGTCATCTTCATAGTTTAGGTTCCACCAGCAAGTTTAATAGCAAAGTCTTGATCATCGTGTTCACGCGTTTGACTATAGCTTAATAATAATGCTTGTGCCTTAACATCACAATCATCCCAACTTTTTTTGCCTGGGATTGTTACTCCTGGGGGGCTGAGTCCGAAGCGTTCGCAAGCTCTCCAGATGGCGAACTCTGCTGTTCGGTTGTCTGGCCAGAGAATTGTTCTGGAGCCGGTCGCTGACCAAGTAGAAAAACCGCTCGAGCCTCATCGAGTTTGGATTCATCTAGCGAGTTTGCAACCATAACGCATTGAACAATACGATTGATTTCTAACGAAGCTAATCCAGCAGCTTTGAAGTCTTTAATATAATTCAACCAAGTACTGGGATTGTCGATATCAACTGTGTCCCATTCAATTTGACTCGGTTCTAAAGACTTAATAACCAAGTAAGCAATACGACGTTCAGCGTGTTTATCCATCATTTGCGTATACGTCTTATCACCTTTATTTGGCACCCAACCATCCTTAGTTAATTTTCCTGGTGGTTTAGGTTCTGGACAAATTTTATCAAACTCATCCAAATCAATTACAGCTTTTGCTCGGATAACAATAGGATTATCTCCACGAGGAAGAATCAAAATTTCTTCTTGCGGTGCATCCACAGTTCGTCCACTAATCTTCATTCTTTTCTCCCTTTAATAAAGTCAAAACATACCTGGATGCCATATAGGGGCATCCAGGTTTCAAAACAAATTACGTGGTCCGTGTCACCGTTGCCGAAGACACATTACACTTACCACTAACAGCAATCGTTGCATCCTTCAAACTGAAATCAAGTTTTTCATACCGGAAATCAGGAAGAATAGTTGTTTCAGTTTGAGCAGTGCCACATGGTGGATTATGCTCAATCTCAACATCAACAGCATAGGGTTCACAAGCATCTGTAGCAGATGTAACCCATTCATCAGCACTACCTTGTTGTTTGAGGGCATCTACTGGAGTGATGGCCTCACTCGTACCAGTCGTGACGAACTCATAAACAAACTCTAAGCTAACGTCAAGTGGCTTTTCATCACCTTCACGCACGGTGTCAAGGTCACCCCTATCGAGTAGATAGTTGTATTCCTTGTTCTCCGTGTACTTCAAATTACCTTCACCGATCTTGATATCAAGCCGATTGGCTTGGAACGTCAAGACAGCATCATTTACTGCGTTAACAGCAAGTGCCGGGGTAATTGTGATACTCGTCGTTGGACTAGCAGATACACCGTTTACATCAGCAGGGACGCGAGCAGTCACAGTGTAGACAGTCGTGTCAACAGAGTTGGTAGTAAATCTAGCACCAATAGGAACTAAATCCGTATCAACTGTATTAAGAACCACAGTATTGATACTTAGGTTCGTGTCATTAACAGTACCATTTGCCGATAGTTTAGCTGTGCCACTTAGTCCGTCCTTTAAACGGATCGTAGCGTCTCGTCTTTTTGTTACTCATCTTTTGGATGGGGTTAGTCATTTCTGCTAACCTCTGCATGTCTCCATGCAGAACAGACTATATCTTCATCGTTCTTAGAACGAGCCGGGCGTAGAGTCGTTGGGGGTTCTGAGGAGCAGTCTTCCCTGCGGGTTGTCCCTACCAAAAAGATTTTTACGTGGCCTGCGTACCTTTTGTCTAACGGGAGATTCTCGCATATAGCCCAGTTTTACATACACATTACTGTGTAAGGAGTCCATCTTAGACAAACTCAATTCGTGCCATGTTTCAGGTCTCCTTCTTCTTTTGCAAAAGTTTCACACTCAGATGACTAGGGTTTTTGGCCAAGTACCCTTACGTTTCAAACGTCCTAATATATGTACAGAATGCCAAGGTACATCTTGCTACAAATTAAATTTGTTATTGTGTAGCAATACATGCTTGGTCCTTATAAGTACATAACAAAATGCCCATCAACCATGGATTGACGAACACGGTCTACTTTACCTAATTGACCAAAATGCATTACTACATTTGGGTCTACACGACCACTGGTCGGACGAAGGCAGTCAACATATGAGCTATCGTCACCAGCTTCACTTCCAAATTTATACACATTGATGGGACCATTCATCGCGTCAGACATTGCACCACACCAAGTTTGAAGTTTGTATGCATCTGTCTGATCCATCAATTCAGTTAACAGTATATTTGCATCCACAAGGATACGAAAATAATCGTGGCTTAATTCATTGATGGATGGACCAGTAATACGTAACTCAGCATGATCAAAATTAAGAGTCTCTGCCTCACGTTCATCAATACCATCAACAAGCAATGGTAATGGTATTGCTGCACAAGCAGTACTAAAATGATAGGCAACAGAAGCCACTATCCATCGAGTCCAGTTTTTATTCATTATCTAGGCTCTCTGTGAAATTTAAGGTTTGCGTTACCTGTGTTGTTTTGGCTGTTGTAGCACTTACAACCATCTTGCCTGTAATATGCCAGCCTGTATGCTGCTCTAATCGTTCGATATTTTTAAACTCATATCGGTGATCATCGTACGCAAGCCAATCCTCTAAACAAATATCGTATCCTGTTGGTAGATCCCTGGCATCGATAACAAATTCTCTGAGGCCGGTATCAACATAACCACCCATACCAGAAAAGGTTTTATTTGTCGACATGCCTGAAATTGTTGCAATCACATCACGTTGTACCTTTACCGGCAAAACAATACACCGTGGGATACTAATAGATGTTGATGAAGATGTTTTTGTACCAGTAGTATAACTTGTACTTGCAGTAACGAGTTTATGTAGAGTAACTGTACTACCAAAAGCACGTTTTAATACATACAGAGTCTGTCGTATACGCCGATTCAAGTTATAGTTGGTTACATTTGTCATTTTAGATTTTCCGGTTTTTCACAATTCTGTCCAACCATGCGTGGACAAACTCGTACCAAATATTCAAGCACACGACCAATCCATTTAATGCACTCAGAACTTTGTGTTAATGCAACCGTAGTTTTTTCTACCAAATCAGTTAAAAGATTCTTTTGATAGGCTTCGAGATTTTCAATTCGGTTCATAAAATGTCGTTCTCGATTAAAATCCCTCCAAATGAAAAAAATCAAAATAGTCACCGTAGGACCAAATTCTTTCATTACAGGCAATAGAAAATCCATATTAGCCACCTTTCAAATACACCCAAACGAACCCCGGAAAATATCCGGGGTTCGTGGGTGTGGCTAAATTAGCCAAGTAGAACGCAACCAAGGTTTACGTCCAACAGAGCAACACCAGCCAAGAGATCCAAGGTCACAATCGTACCTTGAGTCGTAATGTCGTATTGCATGGTTACACGCATTGCAACATCGTTGTAATTGGCTACTGCGGCTTGAACACCACCGGCCCGTGGCAAGGCCAATGGGCGGGTAACAAGGGCCAGAGCATCACGATGGAAGGCCAAGTTGAATGAACCATAAGGGCCTGGGAACGCACTCTGGTTGTCAGCAACACCTACTGCCAAAGGACGATCAAGCCAAACAATCGTCTGTGAGGCGTTTGTTGGGTTTTCATATGCCTCGACAATAGTATAGACATGGCGAGTTCCAGCGGTCTCACCCCAAGCAATCATTTGACCAACCTGTGGAACCTTGGTGGCTGTATAACCATCAAGGGTAATACCCTTGGAATAACCAGCCGCATGGGCACCATCGGTTGAGCAATGCTTGTAGACGGTAATAACGTCGGCATTTGCGACGGCATACTTCAAAGCGGCATCCAACACAAACGTGGTGGAGTCAGCCGTGGTTTTGATATACCGTGGTTGGCCATCATCATCTACTACAATAAACTCGCCGTTTGCGGAACCGGCGATAGCACCCGTTGCCGTAATCGAGGTATCACCAGCCGCGTAAGCAGCATTGGAAGCACCAGCGGTGTAGGTGTCGGCACCGGTGGTGATCCCTGGCTGGTTCTGATCCATATAGGTATCAAAACCAAGGACACGACCTAGTGCAGCCTCTTGCAAAGCCAAACCACCGTCACCACGCTCGTTAGCCTTCAAGAACAGGTCCGTCTGCAACATGGCCGTTTCAGCCGCAGGGCCCAATACAACCCGACGACCTTGAGGATAGGCCAAGTTCTTGTTGAGTGTCTCACGGGCTTCCAAGAGCGTATCTCTGGCAGTCGTGCTGGTGAGCTTCGAGAGCTTACCAACCGGGTTGGCCAAATAACGATGGAACTGACCACAGAGAATTCGATCAATCGTTCGTGCAACACCTTGCATACCAGGGGCCAAGTAGACCTCCACCAAATCCTGGAAGGACTTGCTGGCTTCGCCATCCTTGATGGTGAAGCTGACATAGATGTGCTGATCCAGAGGAACCGTAACCAACGTGGACGATGCATCTTGTAGATCGATAGAATCCGCGTCAACCTTTCGTCGAGTCTGGAAAGATCCAGGTCGGCGTGTGTTGACCACATCACCAAAATTTGCAACTTCCATCGAGAAATCACGATGGACTAGATTTGCCATTACCATATTTTCGGTGAGGATGGCCAAACCCTCGTTGCACCATACTTCTGGAATAAAAGCGTCGTTGTCATTGTCATAACATGATACACACACTTGTAGAATGTACTTACTCATTACTCAGTTTCCTTTGTTTGTTTTTTGTTTCAAAATCGCATCTACCCCAGATTAACACACGAATCCGAAAACTGGGTGATTCGGATTAAAACCCAACTTTTTGTTGCTCACTGGTTGGTCAGTATCCATGCAACTTTATTCACACCCGGTTCTAAACCGGTAATTCTTAACGATTACCCTTCTTAATACCGAGGGCTGATGGATTCTCCTTACGTATTCGCATATATTCAGCCGTCGATAGTTTCTTGCGATCAATATTTCCACCACCGTTACCTTGTGCTGTGCCAGCACCGATGCCAGATACAACATTCGGTTTGAACAAATTACCATAAAGATCTTTGAGTTCCTTCATGCGTTTAACAGCATCTTCGGGGGCCCGTCGTGTAACTTGTGATGTGCCAGTTTCACTATTCACGTCTGCAAGATCCACAATAACTTCATATTGACCGGTACCCTTACCGTGATCATCAAGCTTCTCTGCAACTTTCGTCATTGGACGTAGCAATGAGATAATTTGAGATGCATTAAAAGCCTCATGTTGTACAGCAGCATCTTGCAATGTCCGCTCAACCAAGGTCTGTTTAAATTGATTCTCCCAGCGATTTGCGGCCTCTTTCCATTGGTTAGCCTCTTTAGACAGATTTTCTTCTAACTTTTTCTTCTCAGCAATCAATGTCTCTTCTTTGGTAAGATACGTTTTTTGCACGTCCTCTAATTTAGTCTCAAGCTGTGCCCGTGCCTCTTTTGTAAGATTTTGATCTTCTAATGCACTTTTATACATCCCCTCTAGTGACTGATATTTTTCAACCAGCTTACGTCGGTCGGCGGCCACAATAGCATTAACTTGCTCTTGGTTAAAAACTTCCGGCTTCTTACTGGCTTTAGCCTTTGCGTCAGCTTCGGCAGCCTCGGCGGCTGCGGCGGCAGCATTTGCGGCAGCAATAATAGGGTCAGTACCAGCATCATCTTCATCATCAAACATCGACACAGAAACTTGTACTAGATATTTCATTCCTAATCTCCTTCAAACCCCTGCATTTCAAACTACACGCTATACGCAGGTTTATAGCTATGTATCCCTGGCTGCTAGTACCCAGGTTGTTTAGTTTACTCTAGCAGTAGTAATAGCACGCCCATCCCTTAAAAATGGTTTAAGAATTCGCCACGCTAATGGACTGGCTATACCATGTAACAAATGTTCAATTGGCTGTTGATCTCGATTATATGCGGTTCTGGCACCTCCAAAACTCTGGCTTATTGTGCCAAGATTCTCTAATTCAATATCTGGATCAACACCATCTAATAAAGCTAAAGCAATCTCAAAACACGCAGTTTCAATGTCGGTAGGAACTGTAGCATCTGAATCGCGTGGAAATTCCAATTCTTGTTCTGCTTCCGCAACCCGCCTATCCGCTTGGTCAACATCATCATAATCATCAGCGGCCTCAAGCACAAGGTATACGGTGTGTTTGTACCCTTTATAGTTTAGTCGGTCGATACTTCGAGTGGCGGTATATAGTGCCTTAGTCTGATTGCTAGCAGATTCATTATCCCAAGCATCAGTATGTAACCGTGTGAGAAAATAGGCGTTTGCTTTTACCAGGGAACCGTACATGCTACTCATTATTATTTTTCCCTTCACCACGAACTGGTATAGTGGTAGTTTCCTTGGTAGTTGTATCGCGTGATTCTTTCTTCTCTGCTTTAGCATCGGCTACCGGAGTGGCAGATAAATCAGGGACACCGCGAGCGGCAGCCGCACCACCTTCTGAGGATTGTGCAATTGCAATTCGTGTTAATCGAGCGACGTGATCTGCCTGTGCTTTCTTAGCCTCACCAATATTAAAACCTAGTGCCATGCTGGCTGTTTCATCACTTACAGCACCGGCATCCTTGGCTTTAAGGATCACATCTGGCTCGCTAGTAGTATATGGAGCGTTATCAATTTCTTCATTGATTTGATCCATAATATCAACTGAAATACGCCCGGTCAACAGTGAAGTCACAATGCACTTGGCTAGCTCACGCTTCACTGTCTGACCGGGGACCGAATACATTAAGTCATTCAACTTTTTAGCTTCATCTAAGCGAGTTAAATCAGACTTAAGATTGTATCGATCAGGATACTTAATGACTGGGGCGGTTCGCCTATTGGGGTTTCTCTCTTCATAAGCACTCCAATAATTTGCAATCCGGCGTTCACAGTTTTCAAGCACCATACCAATAAAAGATAGGCCAGCTTCTAAACCTTGGTTATCGATATCCTTAGCCTCTGCCGATTCTGATCTACCAACTTTGTTGGCTACTGCAAGGTTTACTAGCTTTCTAATATCATCCTCTAGCTTCTCTTGGAGTTGCATAGAGGCTTTTAATGGTTCGGGTGACGGGTGAATAAACCCAGGGCGGTCTGCACGTAGGTCATATGCGATACCTTGGGTCGTACCTAATTTACGTTCATTGTCTGCCCCTGGTTGACCACCAGTTGTTGCAGTACCATCAGGATTTGTAGCGTGCTTTAAGTGGTCACCAACTGCACGCAAATCTTTTTGTTCTGTATAGAAAGGAAAATTAGCTTTTAATGCGTAAGCTACATCGCTTGAACCTAAATTCAATAATGCGATTTGATGCGTGCATACATCTTTAAGTACACTATCACCAATGTCCAATAGAGTAAATGGAATCTTATCAAGCTCCAATCTAATTGGATCGACTGCATTTAATTCAAGATTACTAGCAGTAATTGGCTTACCCGAAGTGTTGAAAAATTGAATACATACTTTACCGGTTTCTGGGCAGATGTATACAAAACGATATCGCTCGTAAGAACCACGGGGTAGAGCGATCGGTAATTGGTTACTATAGGAACTTAGATCACCATAATCAACACAACGATCACGTAAAAGAACGGCTTGAAAATCGGATATTTGGTCGGGACGCGAAGTTGTCCACGACAAAATATCCTCAACAGCATACGTGTAGAGATATGGGCGTGCTGCAGTTGTTTCAGCTAATGTTGTTGCGTGAATTTCTGGCATATCAACAAAAATACCTACACGGCCCATGATTAAAAGTTCAGTAAGAACCTGATAGCCCATAAAGGAAGTCATACTAGAGCCGCGAAGATCAACACCACCATCAATACCGTCTACTGCTCGTTGATAGCTTTCACTACCGTCTTTACGTAAAACATCACGCATGCGTTGAAAAATTGCGTTTCGAATATCGTTGACTGCCGCTTTTGCAAAAGCCGGTACTGGTGTAATTTGACGGCGAGAATTGTAGTCCGTATCCGATTCACGGCTGGAATACCGTTGTAAATAAGAAGTTACAAAGTCATCACCACCGTTATATGTATTTCTCCAGAGATCCCAATAAACTTGATCCCTGTAGAATCTTGGATGGCGGTAGTCGATAAGCAGTTTCTCAGGCAATGACATTATTTACTCGCCCTTATGGTTATAAGAATGCTTTAATTGGCTGGTTGTTGGTATAGCTTGCCGCCAATGGAAGAGCAATCTCGGCGTAATTGAATGCATGACAAAAGTGGTCGGCCCCAGTGTCAACATAATCAGCCACATAGTTTCCGTATCGATCTTTAGTGTATACCCTAACACTTGACTTAATATGTTCTCGAAACTCTTGGCTCATGTCACATGGCAGTGTGACTCGTTGGCTATGAAATCTACCTAAACTAGAATCTAACCAAGAAGTTCGGTCAACTGTTGCCATGGGTGTTCCTATTTCGTCCTCTGTGACTGTCATTTCTTTTCCAGATTGACCAGCACGATATCGACATAATGTGACATACCCGTGAAATCGTCGTGCAAAACGTCTCGCATCATTAGTAAACGGATCGGCGTCAATAACACAATGTAAAATTTGCCACTCCCGCATCAAATAATCCAAGCGTTCAAACTCAGACCCTAGAATCTTACCTTCCCATAATACTTTTGCAATGGAGCCTGCATTTAAATCTCTACCCATTTTATCGATGAACCACTCAACAACAACAATGTGACACCATGTTCCAACATCCACACCCATTGTTATCAATCTTGTACCGCCTATAGCAGGGCGTTGATCACTCTTGGAATAATTATTCTTTATGCATAGATCGATTAAATCATCTGTTACCTTTGCACCCTCACCGATATATGGTAAACCGAGTTTTGAATTATGAAATTCAGTTGCAGCAGCTTCGTCTCCAAGGCCGCGAAAATACGCGACAACTAATTCATTGGCTGATACAGTAAATGAATAAAGTTGATTCAGATGAAAGCTTCTATGGTCTTTACTGAATGTTTTCTCTTGTGCAATCCACTTGCCTGTTGCTAAAAATTCTGGTTTTTCAGCCTGCTCAATTCGACCACCGCATTCTTTGCACTTTAGATAGGATTCAGCACATCTAGGGTCCGTTACTGATTCCCCAATTATCTCAATACAATCTGGCCAAAGAAATTCAGTAAGTCGGCCACAACGTGGACAGGTAAACATAAAATGTTCCTGACTACCTTGCTGATAAAGTTTATGTATTCCTTTATTAGGGATCTTCGGGGTCGAGATGGCCCAAATGTTTTTCTCACGTTGTCCGCTTAACCGTTCTAAAGCTAACCAGATTTGTGCTTGGTCCATTTCGTCGAGTTCATCGAGGATCAATGTTGATACTGGAACTGACTTTAGATTACTATCTCCTCTTGAACCGCGAATATAAAGATTTACCCCACCAGCTTGTTTAAGATTCACTGTATTAGTGTCAGTGAAGATTGAATTCAAATAAGGGCTATTTAATAACGCTGATTTAAATCGAGATTTAGAAAAGTCGCCTGCATTTATACTGGTTGGAAGTACATATAATACATCGCGTTTTAGTATGTCAATTGTATAGAAAGCTCTATTGATTGCAACTTCTGTTACACCTAGCTGTGCGCCCTTCATCGTCGAATTCCACGGTGTAGTGGAATCGCTAATTTCTCTCGCCCAAGG
>Ga0172381_10001944_pt1 | contig 23582 bp, 14 predicted proteins | sample Leawel6488metaG_FD_119754 | JGI IMG/M metagenome (GOLD analysis project Ga0172381, IMG submission 119754) | Leachate microbial communities from a municipal landfill in Southern Ontario, Canada - Leachate well 64-88 metaG | ecosystem: Engineered > Solid waste > Landfill > Unclassified | place...
AAATGAACGCGCTCACAAGGGCAGGGGTCTTGCACTTGTCAGGCTGGCCCGGTACGAGGATTCCATCATTGAACTGGACCGGGCACTGGAGAATGATACGGCAAACCCCGAACTTCTTGCATGCAAGGGATATTCCCTCTACCGGCTCTCTCGGTACAAGGAGGCTGTTGAAGCGTTGGGGCGATCCCTGAAACGCAAATCACAGAACGCCGTTGCGCTGCGCTTCAGGGGAAAGGCGTTCATTCACCTCCAGCGGTGGGAGGATGCCCTGGCAGCATTTGAAAAACTTATCACTATTGAGCCGAAGAATGCCACCGCATGGTACTTCAAGGGTATTGCTCTCTCATCGCTGAACCGTCACCAGGATTCGCTTACCGCGTTTGAAAATGCGATTGTCTATGACGATATGTGTGCCCTTGGCTGGTACAACAAGGCGCGTGAACTGAGTTCCCTTAAGCAGTACGAGGATTCCCTGCCGGCATTCGACCGTGCACTCGAACTCCAGCCAGGTCTCCAGGATTCAGCATACCAGAAAGGGCTGGTGCTCTCGGTTCTAGGACGCCACCAGGAGGCAGTGGGGGCGTTTGATGTGGCAGCCTCGATCGGGATGAATACCGGAGAACTCTGGTATTACCGGGGGAATTCCCTCATGCAACTGGAGCAGTGGACGGATGCCCTTGATTCCTTTAACAAGACCCTGAATCTCACCCCCTTGGATGCAACAGCATGGCTCGATAAGGGGCTTGCTCTCATGAAACTGGCCAGTTACCCCTCGGCAGTTGAGGCATTCGATAAAACCATAGAGATCGACCCAAAATCCGTCCCGGCAGTGTACAGCCGTGGGCTGGCACTTGTTGAACTGAACCGTGACGAGGATGCAATAACGGCATTCAGTCGCACGCTCGAACTCGATTCAACCTGGTACGAAGCCGCATTCCAGAAGGGCTGTGCGCAGGTACGGCTCGGGAATTATCCTGATGCCCTCAAATCCTTTGATTATACCCTTGAACAGGCTCCGGATTATGCCCAGGCCCATTACCGCAAGGGACTCTCGCTCCAGGCACAGGGAATGTATGAAAAGGCAATCCGGTCCTATAAACAGACCCTCACCCACGACTCTTCCATCACCGATGCCATGTACCAGACAGGGTTATCCTACGCCGCGCTGGGAAAGCACGAGAATGCCATCAAGGCGTTTGACAAGATGCTGGAGCTGACCCCGGACAATCCCGAATTCCTGTTCCAGAAAGCGCGATCGCTGGTCCGGCTCCGCCGGTTTGGCGAAGCACTCCCGTTAACTGAAAGTTCTCTTGGGTACGCGAATAACAATGCAGAGGTCTGGGTGCTCCGCGGCAGTATCCTCTGTGAACTCGGCCGGACAGAAGAGGCACTCGATCCTTTTGACCGGGCCATTGCTCTCACTCCCGACACTATCACCACCTGGTACCTGAAAGGCAAGGCACTCTCTGATCTTGCCCGGTACCAGGAAGCTATACCGTGTTTCGACCGTGTCCTGAAGAGCGATGATACCTGTGCCGGTGCATGGCTCAGGAAGGGAAGTTCCCTTCTTTCCCTTGGGCAGTTCGGGCCTGCCATCGATGCGCTGTCACGTGCCCTTGAACTGAGACCTGAAAATGCCAACGGATGGTATGACCGGGGAATTGCCCTTGCGGAACTGGGCAGGTTTGACGAAGCGGTTGCTTCCTATGATCGTGCTATTGCTATCAACCGGAAATTTGCAAACGCATGGTACGACAAGGGTGTTGCTCTGGTACGGCTCGGCAAGGATCGTGATGCAATCCAGGCATTCGAAAATACGACCGCAATCGATCCGCACTTCATTAATGCCTTTTACGACAAAGGTCTTGCGCTCGAACGGCTTGCCCGGTACAAGGATGCGCTTATAGCATTCGATGCCGCTCTTTCTATCAATGCATCTCATATCCAGGGTCTCTATCATAAGGGGCTATCACTTTTCCAGATGGAACAGTTCGAGGATGCAGCTTCTGCATTGGGTGCTGCACTCGATCTTGATCCAACGATCTTCGATGCATGGTATCACTTAGGAGTATCCTGCGTCCGTCTCGGGAATCGTGATGAGGCAATTACTGCGTTCGACCAGGCAATACGACTGGATCCCCGCTCGTATGATGCTGTCTTTGGGAGAGCCCGTGTCCTTTCCGATATGGCAGACTATGCTGCCGCAGCATCCGGGTTCCAGCAGGCGCTTGAGATAGATGACCAGAAAAAAGAACCGCATTTCTATCTGGGTCTTTCCCTGTATGCTCTTGGGAAGTATGAAGACGCACTGAACGCCTTCTCCCGTTCGGTTGTCCTCGACCCCGAATTCCCGGACGGTCTCTTCAACCAGGGTCTTGCCTTTGAGCAGCTGGAACGCTATGCGGAAGCGATAAGTGCCTTTGACCGGGGGCTTTCGCATGTTCCCGGCAATGCATCGGCATGGTATCACCGGGGCATTGCCTCCGAACATCTCAACAACGATGACGATGCCGTCGAGTCTTTTGAAAATGCCCGGAAGTACGATCCCAACAATACGGCAATTCTGTTATCCCTTGGTAAAGCCCGTTCCCGTTTAGGACAATTCGATAAGGCAGTCAGGATGTTTGACAACGCCATCGCCATCGATTCTTCCAATGGGGAATATTACCTGGAGAAGGGCATTGCACTGGCACATCTTGAACGGCATGATGAGGCAGAAAAAGTCCTTGGCGAATCCGCGTCATGGATGCCTGAGCGTTTCGAGCCACCCTTCCTGCGAGGGCTTTCACTCATGCTCCTTGAGCGATACGAAGATGCCGTCCTCTCGTTCGATGCAGCAATCGCCCTTAACCAGGCCGATCCGGATATCTGGTATCACAAGGGGATCTCTCTTGCCCGGCTGGACAGGGCGAACGATGCCATACCGGCATTTGAGCAGGTGATTGCCCTGCGCCCGGACGATGCAGAAGCATATCTTGCCCGGGGACGGGCATTCTATGCCCTGGGATCGTACGAGAATGCAATCCAGTCATTTGACGAAGTCATCCGGATCTCGCCGCAGCATGCTGCAGCATGGCACGAAAAAGGACGCGCACTCTACGATCTTGAGAAGTACAGCGATGCCATCGAAGCTTTTGACCGGGCGCTTCATGCGGATCCGGGCAATCACGACGCCATGTATTATCATGCAGCATCCTACCTCGCCCTTGAGCGGTTCGAAGAGGCCATTGAATCATACCATCACCTGCTTACCCTGACTCCGGATAATGTTAAGGCATGGTATGAGCAGGGGAAGGCACTCACGCACCTCGGCCGCCACCAGGATGCAATATCAGCATTCGGCCAGGCAATCCGCATCAGGCCGGATTATTTCGATGCCCTGTTCATGAGGGCACGATCCCACGATGTGCTCGGACAGTCCAAAGAGGCGATCGATGCCTATAACCAGGCGCTTGCAATCCAGCCCCTGCACGTGCCTTCGCTTCATTTCAAGGGCGCCTCAATGATGAAACTGGGAAAATATGAGGATGCCATCAAGGTCTTTGACCGGGCACTGGAGATCGATCCTTCCTCTGCGGAAGCACAGTACGACAAGGGACGTGCCCTGTCAGCACTGGGGATGTATCGCGAGGCAGTCAAAACCTATGATAAAGTGCTCAGCCTTGACAAAAACAATGCTGATGTTTACTATGAAAAAGGGCTGGCGCTTGCAAGCCTCGGGCGGCACGACGAGGCAATCATTGCGTTTAACAAGAATATCGATCTTGACTCGGAGAACTGGCAGTCTGCGTATCATAAGGGTCTGGCACTGTATGCAACCGGAAGGTTCCAGGATGCAATTGAGGCGTTTGAGCGGGTGATCCGCCTCTCCCCGAAATCCATCGATGCATGGCTGCACCAGGGCATGGCCCTGGCAAAACTCGAACGGTACAGCGATGCCGTCGAGGCGTATATCCGGACACTGGCAATCGATCCCAGCAATGCCGATGCCTGGTATTTCAAGGGGAGTGCCATCTATGCAGCGAACGGGTTTGAGGATGCTATTGAGGCATTCAACCGGGCCCTTGAGATCCAGCCAAATTATGTTCCCGCTTATTATGACAAGGGCCGGTCTCTCTGCCACATAGGCATGTTCACGGAAGCGATCATTGCTTTTGACAATGCGCTCGCGCTCCAGCCAAAACATGTGGATGCCCTGTATCACAAGGGAATTGCACTGGTCCGGCTTTTGCGGTATGATGAGGCCATCCAGGCTTTTGACCTGGCCCTGAAAATCCGCCCCAACTATGCTCATCTCTGGACCGGAAAGGGTATTGCAGTATCTGCCCTGGGACGGGACCAGGATGCGGTCAGTTTCTTCCACAAGGCCCTGGGCATTGATCCCAAGGATGCCCGTGCCAGTTATTTCATCGGGGTCTCGTTCTTACGGCTCGGAAAATATCATGACGCCATCCGGAACCTCGAAGCAGCACTGGCACAACATCCCGAATGTGCGAAAGCCTGGTACCAGAAAGGCCGGGCACTGGCAATGCTCTCTATGAACAACGAGGCAGTGAGTGCTTATGACCGGGCCATATCCCTCAAGGATACCTTTGCGGAAGCCTGGCTCTACCGCGGGATATCGCGGGCAAGTCTTGATCAGTACGAACCGGCTATTCTGGACTATGATCATGCACTCTCCCTTAACCAGTCCTATGCCGCTGCCTATCTCTTCCGTGGGATTGCCCTGGTCCATGTTCATCGTCATGAGGAAGCGGTGGCTACCTTCGACCAGGCACTTGCGCTCCAGCCCGATTATCCTGAAGCGTATTACTACAAGGGTCTCGCGCTCCTTGAACAGAAACAGTATTCGGATGCGATCTCCGCATTCGACCAGGCACTTGCCGCCAACAACCGGTATGCCGAGGCGTATTATAACAAAGGTGTTTCCCTCTCCCATCTTGAGCGGTATGATGAAGCTGTACTGGCATTCAATGCTGCGCTGGGAATACGCTCTGAGTATGCCGAAGCAATCTATGAGCGTGGGAGAGCGTTGATGCATACCGGGAAGTATAAGGAAGCCATCGGTTCGTTCGACCAGGTGCTCCAGTTTACTCCCGGAAATGCCAGCGCCCATTATGAGAAAGGCCGGGCGCTTGTATTCCTTGTCAACCCGACTGCGGCAATAACCGCATTCGATCATGCTCTCGATATCAATCCCTCCTGCTGGCAGGCCTTCTTCTGGAAAGGGCGTGCCCATGCGGAGCAGGGCAGTTATGATGCTGCCATCACTGCATTCGATCATGCACTGGAGATCGTGCCCCGTCATGCAATCCTTTACGACATGAAGGGACTTGCGTATGCGGCTATAGAGCAGTACCGCGAGGCCATCCGGTCCTATGATGCTGCGCTGGAGATCGAGCACATTCCTTTGGTCTTTGCCCACAAGGGTGTTTCCCTTGCCGAGCTCGGAATGATCCGGGACGCCATAGAGGCATTTGACCTGGCGCTTGCACAGGACAGCGAGCTGGTCGAAGCATGGCTGGGAAAAGGGAACGCACTCTATGACCTGGGAAAATATTCAGAAGCCGAGATGGCATACGAGCGTGGCCTTGCCCTTGACCCGGAGAATGCAGTTGCATGGACCCGGCAGGGAATGGTCTACTCATCCCAGCAGAAATATGATGCCGCCATCGAATCCTATGATCGTGCGCTGCTGATCGATCCAACGTTCTCCATCGCGTACTTTACCAAGGGTAGTGCTCTTATCGCAGTGGGACGAAACGAAGAAGCCGTGGAAGCATTCAATGCCATGCTCACTATCCAGCCGGAGTTCGTTGACGCCTGGATACACAAAGGGCGGGCACTTCAGGAAATGAATATGTACCAGGATGCCCTAGCAGCATTCAAGAAAGCGCTGGAGATTGATCCCGCACGCAAGGAAGTCTGGAATGATATAGGGGATGTCCTGGAAAAGATCGGGAAGCCCGAAGAAGCAAAGCTCTGTTACGAAAAGGCTCGATAAGGAAAATCCTCAAAAAATATCCGGATGCCAGTAATTGATTCTGGCAGAATTGGGTGAAAAAAATTATTCTTCTTTTTCCCGGAGGAATTTAAACCAGATAATAACCCCGATAATAATTACTGCAATACCCAGGAAAGCCGGGCTGTATTGCATATAATCGGGAGTTGTTTTATTTTTTAGTTGCTGTGCGATCTCTTTGTTCTTGGCAATATTCGGATAATTGGGATCAAGTGCCTGCACTCTGTCGAATGCGGCGATTGCTTCGTCATATTTCTTCATACCGGCAAGGGCATAACCTTTGTTGAACCAGGCCTCAGCACTCGCCGGGTCCAGTTCAATGGCTTTTTCAAATGCAAGGAGCTGCTCGGCATAATATTCATTGGCCGTTGTCAGGTCATTCTTCTGGTCTTCATACACCATTCCGATATTATAGAGGATCTGGCCCCGGTTAATCCAGCTCGGGACATAACTGGAATTGATCTGCAGAGCATGATCGGAATCTTGCAGTGCAGCAGAAAACTGCCCGTCACGGTTGAGTGCATCTGCCCGGGCATCCCATGCCTCATAAAAGTCCGGTTCAAGGGCCACTGCATGATCGTAGGCAGCAATAGCCCCGGTGGCATTGTTTGCATTAAGGAAGACGTTCCCCTGTTCATACCATCCGGTTGCATCTGCAGAATATGCCATGGCAGGCATGCAGACTGCCATGAGAGTGAGCAGGGTGAGTGTTGCAATCCGTTCCGGAAATCGTTTGCTCATATTCATCGGATCATATCTGGCGGGAAAAATGATTAAGGATTCTTGTTGTGATGACCTGAAATTGCCCGACTCGATGTAGGGGTTCAGTGCGCCAGGACCAGAACCCGCCGGGTCAGGCTCTTATGTACCCGCTGATCATGCTGTTGAAGAACCGTCATGTGCTCTGCGGCTATGTCAGATATGTTCCGGTGAGTGACAACAACCGCACGTCGGCCGGGTCGGAGCACGCGGCGGATTTCGTCAAGCGCATCGCTATAGAGCCGGTCCATAGTATCGCTCTTACGGATGCAGACCGACTGGCCATAAGGAAAATCGGTAACAATGCAGTCAATTGTATGGTCAGCAAACGGGAGCGATGTTGCATCGCCTACGAGAAGTGCTGAATCCTTTGCGTTCATGCGGCTGCCCCGGATCATAAACGGGTCAAAATCGCTGCCAATCGCATGCATGCGAAGAAGTTCAGCCTCGATAAGGATGCCCCCGGTGCCACAGAATGGGTCAAGAAGAATATCTCCCGGTCGGGTACAGGCCAGATTGACCAGGGCCCGGGCCATCCTGGGCATCATGACTCCCGGGTGGAAGAAGTCGCGTTTGCCAGGATTACGGGAATCATAAGCAGCCCGGTCAATACGGAACAGTACTTTGCCAAAATAACAGCGATCTTCCGAGAGGATAGACCGGTACTCAACTTCAGGATTGATGAGCGAGACCGGTCCGCTAATCATGGTGCCGATGAGCCGCTCAAACTCCCGTTGAGACTGCGGGTTGAGTTCATGGGATCCCCCATGGACCTTTTTTGTCCTCCCGGCAAAGGTCTGGGTAGTGGTGATGGCCAGATCCTGAAGCAGTTTTTTAAATGCAGCGGGTTCCGGTTCGCATTCACCAAGATATTCCAGCACGATTTGTGTCATGGAAAGGCGCAGTGCGGCATCGGGGTCGGGACAATCGGCAATCGCAACCTGGAGACGCCGGTCAGTTACTGAACCGATGCATTCGAGCTCGGCAAACGGGAGCGTGGGATTCTCACCGGAGAGCTCAAAAAGCAGTTTCATCCTGATCACATTTTACCCGGGCACTCAAATAGGTGTGCCAGAAAAGAGGATTTTTTTGGGGATAATGCCGGTTCATTTTTTGGATTTCTTCTTTCCCATGATGCCTGAGAAGAAACTGCTGACACCGCTGCTTTTTCCTTCAATGTCGAGGAGTTTCTGGTAGAGTTCCTTCTGCTCATTGTTGATGGATCTTGGGGTCACAATCTTTATCCGGACCAGAAGATCCCCGGGTTTTCCGCGCCTCTTGACCCCTTCACCCGCGATCTTGAGCGCAGTATTAAACTGGACGCCGGACGGGATCTTCAGATCAAGGTGGCGTTTATCGATAGTGTCGATATCGATCTGGCAACCAAGTACTGCCTGCGCAGGACTTATCTCTACCATGGTCTCAAGATTGTCCCCGGACCGGGCGAACCGGTCATGGGGCTGGACATACACTTCAAGGAACAGGTCGCCGTTTGCCGCTCCATAATCCCCAGCCTCCCCGTATCCTTCCATGCGGAGGCGCATGCCGTTATCAATACCTGCAGGGATGTGTACCGAGACCTTCCGTTTGACGCGGGAATGGCCGGAGCCATGGCATTCCCGGCACATCTTTTCCGGGATTTTACCCTTACCTCCACACTGGGTACAGGTTGACATCCGGACAAACTGCCCGAACGGCGAACTGGTTGCCTGCCGCATCTGGCCGCTGCCGCCACACCGGGGGCAGACATTTAGTTTTTTCGTCTCACTGCCGGAACCACTGCAGGCGGTACAGGGTTCGGTGTGCATAACCTCAATCTCCCTGTCAACACCGGCAACTGCATCCTCAAGCCGGATTTGGATACGCATCAGCAGGTCGGCACCGGGCTGGGGCCCGGACCGCCGCTGTCCTCCGCCACCGAAAAAATCAAAGATATCGCCAAAGCCGGAGAAGTCGGCAGAGAAACCGCCATTGCCGAAACCTCCCCCTCCGGAATAGGAGCCTTTCGAGGCATTGGTGAATGTCTCGTGACCCATATTGTCGTACTGCGCTTTTTTCTGTTCATCAGAAAGGACGCTGTAGGCTTCGTTGATCTGCTTGAATTTCTCTTCTGCTCCGGGTTCCTTGCAGACATCCGGGTGGTATTTGCGAGCGAGGTTACGGTAGGCCTTCTTGATCTCCTTCTCATCGGCACTCCGGGGTACGCCCAGGGTATCGTAGTAGTCGCCCGCACTCATCTCTGACTCACTCTTCTTTTACTTTGTAATCGGCATTGACGACATTGTCATCGTCTTTCTTGTCCTGATCCGGTGAAGACCCGGCTTCGTCAGGACCGGTTCCCGGCTGCTGCTGTGCTGCCTGTTCAGCCTGGATCTTCTGGTAAATCTTGGTGGTTGCTGCATAGACCGCTTCGGTCAGCATTTCCATTGCTTTCTTGATCTCGTCAAGATTGTCTTCCGGCAGAACCTTCTTCACGGCAGCAATGCCCTCTTCAACCTTGGTCTTGTCCGCGGTCTCAAGTTTATCGCCACTCTCCTTGAGCATCTTCTCGGCCGTGAAGACAGCCGTGTCTGCCTGGTTGCGGAGTTCGATCTCCTCACGCTTCTTCTTGTCGTCCGCTTCGAACTGCTTGGCAGCTTCCATTGCTTTCTTGATATCGTCTTCCGAGAGTTTACGATCTCCCTTGATGGAGATTGCCTGCTGGTTACCGGATCCCATATCCTTTGCGGAGACATGGATGATACCATTGGAATCAATATCGAAGGTGACCTCAATCTGCGGTATGCCGCGGGGTGCGGGGGGGATACCGGTCAGCTGGAACCGGCCAAGGGTGAAGTTATCTTTGGCAAGTGCCCGTTCACCCTGCACGACATGGATCTCGACACTGGTCTGGCCATCTGCGGCCGTGGAGAAGATCTGGCTCTTCCGGGTCGGGATGGTCGTGTTCCGTTCAATGAGTTTGGTGGCAATACCGCCAAGGGTCTCGATGCCGAGGGTGAGCGGCGTGACATCCAGCAGCACGATATCCTTGGTTTCACCGGTCAGGACGGCACCCTGGATGCCGGCACCGAGCGCGACACATTCATCGGGATTAAGTCCTTTGTCGGGCTCTTTCCCAAGGAGTTTCCGCACGGTCTCGACAACAAGCGGGACACGGGTAGACCCGCCAACGAGCAGGACGTGGTCGATATCCTTTGCTTCCAGTTTTGCATCCCCGAGTGCCTGTTTAACCGGGCCTATTGTTGACTCGACAAGGTCGCCTATGAGTTGTTCGAGTTTCGACCGGGTCAGGTCAATGTTAAGGAACTTAGGCCCGCTGGCATCGGTAGTGATGTACGGGAGGTTGACGTTGGTTGTCTGGCGCTGGGAGAGCTCGATCTTTGCATTTTCGGATGCATCCCGCAGACGCTGCATGGCATACGGGTCATTGCGAAGGTCGACACCCTCCTTTTTCTTGAACTCTTCAAGCAGGTAGTCAGTAACCCTCTTGTCAAAGTCATCGCCGCCAAGGTGGTTATTTCCAGCGGTGGATTTGACTTCAAATACACCATCACCAAGGGTTAAGATAGAAACATCGAATGTACCGCCGCCGAGATCATAGACAAGGACGGTGGCATCCTGCTCCTTGTCGATACCATAGGCAAGCGCACTTGCGGTTGGTTCATTGATGATCCTCATCACTTCGAGGCCGGCGATCTGACCGGCATCCTTGGTTGCCTGTCGCTGGGCATCGTTGAAATAGGCAGGAACGGTGACAACTGCCTTGGTGATCTTTTCCCCAAGATAGGCCTCGGCATCGACTTTGAGTTTCTGCAGGATCATTGCAGAGATCTCCTGGGGGGTGTAGCCCTTGCCATCAATATTGACTTTTTCGCTGGTCCCCATCTTCCGTTTGATTGACTGGATTGTGCGCTGGGGATTAGTCACAGCCTGCCGTTTCGCAAGGCTGCCAACGAGACGTTCTCCTTCCTTAGTGAATGCCACGATGGATGCGGTTGTCCGTCCTCCTTCAGAATTGGGGATGACGATGGGTTTCCCGGCTTCCATGATCGACATACAGGAAAAGGTTGTTCCCAGATCGATTCCCAGAACCTTCTCTTTTGCCATAATTTATACCTCCTTATTTTTCTGATTTCCTTTGGAAACTGCTACTTTTGCGTACCTGATCACTTTTTCATGCATGCGATATCCGCGGGAGACCTCGTCAATCACCGTACCAATTTTCTCATCGGAGGGTAAATGAACGATTGCCTCATGTTCAGCGGGATTGAAAGGTTTTTTGAGTGACTCGATGGGGCAGACGCTGTTGCGTTGCAGCTGGGCATCGAGCAGCTGCTGGATCTGTATGACTCCTTCACGGAGATGAGCATCATCCGCTTTCAGTGCCCGGTTAATATTATCCACAACCTCAAGGATGTCGACAGCAAACCGTTCATTGGCAAGGGCAACAACCAAAGCCCGATCCCGTTCGCTGCGTTTTTTGTAATTATCAAAATCTGCAGCAAGGCGCAGGAACCGGTCATTCAGATCCGCATAAGCCTTCTGTTGTTCATCGGGTTCTTTAATTTCAGACACCGGGATTTCCGGAGGAATTCCCTGAATGTCTGCTCCATTCTTTACGGGGTTATCGTTCCCGTTTTCTGCATCGCTCATAGTGCATCCCATTCGATGTTCCATTATCTATTGCATTGTGGTTCTATATAAATATTTACTTAATCCATATTCGACAATCCCCGAATTAGGGTTGTTTTACGAATTGGGGCACATTTTGTCTCAAAAATTGGAAATCAACAATAATTTGAGATTTTTCAAGTTATCTCATGTATTATTTCTTAAGACCTGAAATTCGTTGTACAATTGTAATAATTCTGGGGGCACATAAATTCAGAAACCATATGTCCAATATGCCCGGACCGATATCTGGATACCTTTTTCTTTCCTCTTCCGCATATATAAGACCATGATGTGGGCACTGCTTTCGGTCTGGGACAAGACCGGCATCGTTGAACTTGCGCGGGAACTTACTGCACACAAGTACAATATCATGAGTTCCGGAGGGACGGGTAAAGCCCTTGCCGCAGAGGGCATCAAGTTTACCGAAGTCTCGAATTATACCGGATTTCCCGAGATGATGGACGGCCGGGTCAAGACCCTGCACCCCAAAGTCCATGGCGGACTCCTCGGGCGGAAAACCATCGATGACGCAGTGATGGCCAAACACGGAATCAATCGCATCGACCTCCTGGTCGTGAATCTCTATCCGTTTGAGGCTATGTCCCAAAAGGATCTGGACATAGAGAAACTTATCGAATTTATCGATGTCGGAGGACCGGCGATGATCCGTGCAGCGGCAAAGAATTATAAGAATGTTGCAGTTGTTGTGGATCCCGCGGATTATCCGGTTATCCTCGCATCAATAAAAAATGGCGATATCCCTGCTGACCAGCGCCTTGAACTAGCCAAGAAAGCCTTTGCCCGGACTGCCGGTTATGATGCAGCTATCAGTAATTACTTGTACCGGCTCAATTCTCCATTCCCAACAACCCTGTCCCTGCAATTCTCGCACGGACGGCCGCTGCGGTATGGTGAAAACCCGCACCAGCAGGCTGCCGTGTACGGCACTCAGGGTATTGCCGGCACTGAACCTCTTCAGGGAAAACAGATGTCATATAATAATTACCTCGATGTCAATGCCGGTGTCTCGCTGCTCCGTGAATTTGATGATGCTGCAGCGGTCATTGTCAAGCACAACAACCCGTGCGGGGTTGCAACCGGATCTGACCTCCTTGATGCCTATATCACCGCACGGGAAGTTGACCCGGCATCTTCATACGGTTCAGTCGTTTCGGTTAATCGTGAAGTGACAACAAGTCTTGCAGAAGAGATCTGCAAGACGTATGTCGAAGTCATAGTGGCACCCGGATTCTCTGATGAAGCACTTTCGGTCATGAAAAAGAAAGAGAACATGCGGGTGCTTGTGCTTCCCCTGCGATGCGATGCGGACGAAGTCAGGTCCATTGACGGGGGCATCCTTGTCCAGAGAACACCGGCCTACCAGGAGCACTGGCAGGTCATCTCCGACCGGGACCCATCTGCCGATGAGATGAAAGCGCTCCAGCTTGCATGGAAGGTTTGCAAACACACAAAGAGTAACACGATCATCTTTGCTGACCCGCGACAAACTCTCGGTATCGGTGCCGGCCAGATGAGCCGGGTGGACTCGGCAAAAATTGCCATTGAAAAAGCCTGTGCCTCACTCAAAGGATCGGCAGTAGCATCCGATGCATTCCTGCCTTTCCCGGATACCCTTGAAGTTGCAGCTGCTGCCGGTGCAACAGCGCTTGTCCAGCCAGGCGGATCCATACGCGACAAGGAGGTAATTGAGGCAGCTAACCGCCACCACATGGCAATGGTCTTTACCGGGATACGGTATTTCCGGCACTGAACAGTGCCCGGAGGATTGTCCACTCTTCCATTTTTTTAAGTCCCGGGTTATTTAAAAAGAGAGTGTCTGTTGTCACACTATGAGCTGGTTATTTTTGAATCGCGCCAAGATTTGCCTGTTCAACGGTCTTTGCGTACCGTGCAAGCACACCGGATAATTCCTTTTTGGGCGCAACCCATTGTTTCTTCCGCTGCTCCAGTATGCCAGGCGCGACATTGAGATCAAGCCTCTTTTCAAAGAGGTCGATAGTTATACTATCGTTATCAACAACGAGTCCTATCGGTCCCCCGACCGCAGCTTCAGGAGCAACATGGCCGATGCAGGGTCCCCGGGTCCCCCCGGAGAACCTGCCATCGGTGATGAGGACAACTTTCGTGTAACCAAAGCCCATCAGGGCTGAGGTGGGCGAGAGCATCTCCGGCATGCCTGGTGCACCCCGGGGGCCTTCGTACCGGATGATGACAACATCGCCTTCTTTGATCTCCCGTGAAAGGATCGCCTTCATTGCAGCCTGCTCGCCATTGAAAACCCGGGCCGGCCCTGTATGTTTCCAGATGGATTGTGGAACCGCTGCACATTTGACGACAGCACCATCCGGTGCAAGGGTTCCTGAGAGAACCTTGAGCCCTCCCGCAGAACTCACCGGGTCATTGACACTCCTGATGACTGATGCATCCTTTATGCAGGCTTCCCGGGCGATCTCGACAATATCTTTTCCCGCAATCGTCATCGAGGAATCGAGATATGTTTCAAGTTGTTTCAGGACCGCGGGAATTCCTCCGGAACGGTAGAGTGTCTGCATGGAATGGGGTCCTGAAGGCTGCATATGGCAGATGTGGGGGATGGCATCAGCCAGCGCATTGAAATCCTGAAGCGAGAGGGGGATTCCCGCCTCTGTTGCAATGGCCATGAGGTGGAGAACCGTGTTGGTTGATCCGCCAAGGGCCATGTCAACCCGGATTGCATTATGCAGGCTCTTACGGGTGATGATATCGCGGGGAAGTGTATTGTTTTTTACAAGACTGAGGACCGCTTTCCCGGTCTCTTTTGCGATACGCAGTTTACCGGCGTCAACCGCGGGAATTGCTGCACATCCGGGAAGAGACATGCCCAGCGCCTCGGTCATGCAGGCCATGGTGTTGGCAGTATAGAGCCCCTGGCAGCTCCCGCAGCCGGGCATGGCACATTCTTCGAGTTCGCAGAGGGCATGTTCGGTCATCCTGCCAGCAGCAACTTTCCCGACTCCTTCAAAGACATCGATGAGAGAGAGGTCTTTTCCTTCCTGGAAACCGGAGAGCATGGCCCCTCCGGTCAGTACTGCAGTCGGGACATTGCATCGCACGGCCGCCATCAGCATGCCCGGAACAATCTTGTCGCAGGTACCGATGCAGACCAGGCCGTCGAAGCGGTGAGCCTGGACCATCAGTTCAATGGAATCGGCAACATTCTCCCGTGATGGCAGGGAATAGCGCATCCCCTCGTGTCCCATCGCGATACCGTCACAGATACCGATAACGCCGAATTCGAAGGGAACTCCCCCCGCTGCTGCGATCCCTTCGCGCACCTTTTCAGAGAGTTGCCGGAGATGGACATGGCCGGGGACAATGGTGTTGTATGCATTGGCAATTCCGATAAACGGGAGATTCATATCATGATCCGTAACCCCGAGAGACCGGAGCAGGGAGCGGTTGGGTGCCCGCTGGTAACCAGTTTTCACATCATCGCTGCGCATTGAATTCGTACCTGCCTTCTAACCATAGGTAGGTTTTCCTATCATTTTATCTCTTGTCAATATAATCGAAAAACGGCTTTGGAGAAATCATTTGATTTACATTAGAACGCTCTTGGGGGTTCCGCCTGTGGCCCTGCCCCCGCCGCGTGGGTACCCCTGCATTGTAATGTTTCTGTATTACCAGAATAATTTTACAATAGTGATGAGTTGGTAGTATGTTAAGGTGGCATTATAATACGCCCCGTTTAATACGCCCCGTTTAATACGCCCCGTTCCCCGCGAAGGACTGGTGGCGCAAGAGGGGTGATCATTTCTACAAAAAAAGTTTTTAACAGAACAGGAAACTCTGTAAAAAAAACCGGAAATTGTTTTAAAAACAATTTGAAAAAAATTTGCAACCTCAAGATAGCACTTCGATGTATTGCGATGCTTCACGCGCAAGATGCCTTACGGATTTTGCGCTACGCATTTACCAGTTCCAGATGATCACGCCCCTTGCCTTGGTGCGACCTGACGATATGTTGCGCCAACTCCACGTAATGCGTGGAGGGAGGAATCATAATTAATTACAATTTGACCAATGGGTCCGGGATGTGGGACTGGTCTCATCATGAATATGTCACCGTCCGGGCGATTACTTCATCCCCACCGCCACCGTCCCCGCCACGATTGCCGTCACGCAGAACGCAATAAAAAATCCCGGCCCCTCCGCCACGAGCCCGGCAAGGAACGGGAGGAGTGCCATCCCGAGATAACTCATGGTGGAGAACAATCCCATCGCGATCCCCTGGTGCTCGCGGATCCGTGACAGGAATCCCATCTGGGCGATCATGGCCAGCCCGGCAAGAAACCCGATGACAAGAAATCCGATGGGACTGAAGAGCGTTATGATGACCCCGGCTGCCATCGCGATTGCAGAAACACGGATCACCAGGATGTCGTCAAAGCTGAAGCGCGAGATGAGAAGAACCGCAAGGATGGTTGCAACACTCATACCGGCAATCCAGAACCCCAGGATATCCGGTTCCCGGCCGGAATATTTCGGGTAGAGCGAGGTGACCACGCCCGTGATCCCGACCAGGACAATGGACGAGTACCAGATCCACCGGTACTCTTTCACCAGCGAGAAGAATGCCGCACCATCCTGGCCGGCCGAAGGGATCCTTGGTTCCCTGGCGATCATGCTGGCAGCTGCGGGAACAATTGCCAGCATGGTGAACAGGAGGATACCGGCAGCTGGTTGATCCAGCCACACCGCGAGCACACCGGTAACGATAAGGCCGAGAACGAAACCGGCATTCATGAGCGCCATGAAATACCCGCTCACCTTCTCGTGATCAGCCTCCCGGTTGATCCGGGAAAGGGCCGGCGATACAAACAGGCCGGCGCCTATTCCCTCCATGAACCGGGCAACAAGCGCGGTTACGGCATCACCGGATGAGAAGAGGACGATTCCGCTGGCGACCGTAAGCGCAAGCCCGATGCGCATCAGGGGAAGGCGGCCGTAGCGGTCCGAGAGGATCCCGGATGGCAGCGTGCTTACGAATGCGCCGAGGAAATAGGCTGCATAGATAGCTCCTTCCCACGATGATTCCGAAGCAAACGTTGTAAGAACGGGAACAATGGCGTTGGATAACGCCATAATGGAGAAGACGCCGAAAAAAAGAGTAACCTTCGATCTCAAAAGCAATCCCTTCAGACCAGGCGGTAGGTCTCCAGGTTCATGGGGGAATGGGTCTCGATATGGTAGCGCTTGTAGATGGAGCTGGCGAGATCGATCGTATTATTCTCGTCCCCATGGATACAGAAGATCTTCTCCGGCCGGGGCGAGATCTGGCCGATGTAGTTCATCAGCTGCCTGCGGTCGGAGTGACCCGAGAACCCGTCGACTGTCACGATCTCGAGATTGATCGTGATGGTTCCTTTCCGGCCCATCGGCACCTCGCGCCAGCCTTTCTGGATGCGGCGGCCGTAGGTCCCGTCGGCCTGGTACCCGACAAAGATGAGCGCGTTCTTCTCATCCTGCGCAAGGTTCAGGAGATATTCCATGACCGGGCCGCCGTTGAGCATACCGCTCGTGGAGATGATGACGCACGGGTCGCCGGCCATCACTTTCTCGCGGAGATCCTGGCTGTCCACCTGCGTGAAGCACTCGGCAAGGAAGGGGTTCATTCCCTCGCGGAAGATCTGGTTCCGGAGATCCGTGTTGAGATATTCGGGATAGGTGGTGTGGATCGCGGTTGCCTCGCGGATCATGCCGTCGAGATAGATCTTCACCTTCGGGATCTTCTCAAGGCGCATTCCCTCCTCAAGGGCGAGCATGACTTCCTGTGACCGGCCGACCGAGAATGCAGGGATGATCACCTTGCCGCCCCGCTGGAGGACCGCGTTGATGGTCTCGTAGAGCCGGGCTTCTGCATCGGCCCGGGGCTGCTGGAAATCATTGCTGCCGCCGTACGTACTCTCCATGAAGAGGGCTTCAAGGCGGGGGAACTGGTTGATAGCCGGGTTGAAGAGACGGCTCTTGGCGTAATTGAAGTCGCCGGTGAAGGCGATGTTGTACATGCCGTCGCCAAGGTGGAAGTGGGCGATCGCGGATCCAAGGATATGGCCGGCATTATGGAACGTGAGCTTGATATCCGGCGCGATGTCGGTCACGCTGCCGTAGTTGAGGGCGATGGAGTGCCGGATATAGGTCTTGACCTCGTTCGAGCTGTAGGGGATCTTCCGGCCTTCCTTGTTGATCACATCAAGGTAATCGAGCTGGAGCATGACAGAGAGATCACGGGTCGGGGGTGTCGAGTACACCGGGCCTTCGTACCCGTATTTGTACAGGAGGGGAATGAGTGCGCAGTGGTCGAGATGGGCATGGGTCAGGACTACGGCGTCGAGCTGGGAGAGCGGGTGGATCTCCGGGACATAGAGATAGGGGGTGCCGTTCTGGTTGTCGGGCTTCTCCCCGCAATCGATCAACACTTTGCTGTCAGGAGTCGAGAGGAGGAATGCAGCCCGGCCTACTTCACGGCAGCAGCCGAGGGTGGTGACGCGGGCCCACTGGTCCTTGCGTGCGGTCTCGTCTCCGCGCCCGGGAAGGTCGCGGTGGATTCTCCGGCCGATCGTGCGGAGGAACTGTTTGCGCTCCTCGTTTGCGGACCGGAGGTACTGCCGGACCTGCTTGACCGTGGAGCTCTCGATGGGTGGAGTCCGGACAACCTTTGCGGTCCAGCCGATATGTTTGGTGATCTCGCGGAGCGTTGCCCCGTTCTTGCCGATGACCACGCCGGGTTTCTCGGCTTCGATGAGCACTTCGCCGGTGTCAGCATCAAAAAAGATATCGGTGATGCCGGCGGTCTCCGGCACAACGGCCTTGATCTCGTTGTATGCTTTCTCGGGGTCTTCAAGGATCGTGGGCCTGACTACGATCCGCTTGCGCAGGTCCCGGGCAAGGATCTTGATTAAATCAGCCTCGTCAGCGAACCGTTTGGGATCATCGGTATAGATGACCAGTTCGGGCCCTTCAAACTCAACCTGCGTTACAGTAATGCCGTGAGGCACTTTATCATTGATCTTATCTTTGAGCTCCTTGAGCCGTTCTTCAATTTGCATAAAAAAGTCGTCCTGAATGTTCTCTTAAAAAAGGATTATGCGGAAGGTTTGACATGATATTTCTTGACTTCATCCTCGGTGAGGATCTGGAATTTCTCTTTGGTGATGACAACAACCTGGATCCCTTCGCCGGATGCAGAATCGCGCTTCATTGCGGATTTCAGGCCACGGACCGCAATATCGATCGCCTCGTCCTCGGTCATGTTCGGTTTGTACCGGTCTTCCAGCACACCGTACGCCATGGGCGAACCGGACCCGGTGGAGACTATCTCCTCTTCCTTTGTTGCGCCGCCCATTGCATCCACCGAATAGACGCTGGGCCCGTGCTCGTCAACGCCCCCGACAAGGAGCTGGACATAGTACGGGAAGTAGCGGTTCTGGTTGAGGTAATTGGACAGGAGCGTTGCCGTGGCACCAACGGTGATCGGGCGGGACCTGCGGATCTGGTACAGGTTGCACTCAACCGTCAGGATGCGGGCGAGCTGCTGGGCATCGCCAACGCCACCGGCCGTGGTCATGCCGATACGGTCTGCGACCTGGTATACTTTCTTTGCTTTCTTGCTTGCGATCATGCTGCCCATGGTCGCCCGTTTCTCGGTAGCAAGGATCACACCATTGGCAAAAACAATGCCGATCGTGGTGGTTCCCTTCATGGACTCCTGTAACTGTTCAGGCATATTGACACCCCAAAAACAAATTAAACGCCTAAAAATTTGTTAAAAGCGCTATAAAGTACTGGTGATATTCAAAAACTTAAAGGTTGTTATTCGGGCTCTTCGTTGCAGAAGGCCCGGATAAGTTCGCGGTCATAGAGCATGGCAACCAGTTTCTTGTCGCCATTCACAACCGGCAGCTGGTCCACGCGGGAACGCCGCATCTTCAAGGCACATTCGCTCACTTCCGCGTTCTGCGGTACGGCCACGACATTCTTGACCATCGCGAGCTTGACGGGCCGGTTCGGGAGCTGCACCCGGGAGATGCCGAAACTGATCGTGTGGTTGTCCCGGATGCTCTCCCAGGTCCACTCGTCATCGTCAGTCCCGTTGGAGAAGTCGGAGACGCCCACCGAGTCCTCGATGCTCGAGCTCCGGATGAGATCGCGTTCAGAGATTATACCCTGCAGCTTGTTCTCGGCATCGAGAATCGGGATTGCATCGACGCCGGAGATCTCCATGACGCGGCCGACAACCGGCAGGGGGGTCTCTTCCCAGAGCGCAAACGTCTTGCTGGTGTACTTGTCCTTGATCTCGTCCTTGTTCTTCTGCTGGGCAAGGGCGTGGATGATATCGGCAACCGAGAGCAGCCCGACCAGCTGGCTGTCTTCAATAACCGGGAGCCTGCGGATCCGCTTTTCAATGAGGAGACGGGCAGCTTCGTGGATATCCGTGTCCGGCCCGACCGTGATGGGTTTTGCGGTCATCAGGAGGCCGAGCTGGGTCTCTTCGGGTTTCCGCAGCAGGTCTTTACGGGTGATGATCCCGACGAGTTTCTTGTTCTTCTTGACCGGCACACCGGAAATTCCCGTGCGCTTGAGGATCTTCAGGACATCATCGCGGTTTCCCGGAATTTCGACGTCAACGACGTCTGCCGTCATGTAGTCTCTGACAACCATGTCTGTTATGATCTCACCACCATGGTGGATACTTTGCTGTGAGTGACAACGAATGTGCTGACACTTCCGATGAGGATGCGGTCTGCCTGGCTCTTGCCGTGGGATCCGACAATGATGAGGTCGGCTTTCAGTGAATCGGCAAGGGCGATGACTTCGCTGCCGGCATGGCCGAACTTGATATGGGTTGTAAGGGTGATGCCGTGTGCGGCGGATTCGGTCTTGGCCTTATCGAGAACGGACTCGCCTTCCTTTTTGAGGACATTATACATTATTTCCACGGTATTGTCCGCAGGAATGGAAGAGAAGAGTCCTGTCTCAACGACATAGGTTGCATGCAGCTTTGCGTTTCCGGTCCTGGCAATCTCCACTGCCCGGTCAAGTGCATGCTGTCCGGCCGGCGATCCGTCAAGTGCAACAAGGATATTAGTAAACATTGTATTCACCCACAACAAACATGCCCGTCTTATAAGACTTCAGGATTAAAAACCCTTTTGGAACGGGTATGAAAAGAAAGCCGTTTAACCATGGATGTAACCGGATTGCGGCTGAATTTATGCGCGGTTTTTTCCGGGTCGATCATGAACAGATTTGCACGCGCACCTTTCTTGAGGAAGAATGGCGAACCGGTGAGAACTGACCCGGCAATGGCAGACCGGAGGATGGTGACCGGTGGAATTTTATAAACCGCTGAGACGAATGCCATCTCGCCTGGCATGTCAGGAGGAACGAACATCACGTTGTCGGTTCCGAGCCAGACCGTGCAGCCGAGTTTCTCCATGAGACCGAGCGGCGGGTGACGGGAGGTGGATGCAACGCCCAGCGTCCAGTTGGACCGGGGGCAGACAACAATGGGGATCTGCTTTTCGGCACAGAGCCTGAGCTGTTTCTGTGTGGCATGGGTTGCATGGATGATGAAGTCCGGGTCGAACGCCAGCGCCGCATCCACGTCATCCTTGTCCCGCTCCCCGGCATGGAACGCGATCTTCTTTCCCGCGTGCCGGGCTGCTGCGACCGTGCGTTCCAGATCCGTAACGTCACGGGCACTGCTGATCCCGAATCCGTTGCCATTCATCTCGCCGCCGTCGCGACCGAAGATGCAGGGGGTAAACGGCAGCCCGCTGCCGGCTTCCTTCAGGGCCGCAACGCCATCCGGGCCCCCCTCGCGGAAATCCGCACACCCGGCCGTCCCTCCGTCGATCATCCCCTCCATACTCGCCCGCATCCCTGCAACAAGGTCCGTGCGGGATGCTGCACGGAGCAGCCGGTGCTTCAGGCCATCCGGGGGAGTGACCAGCGCTGTGAGATCTCCTGTGGCTCCGCAGTCCATGGCAATCGTATCGCCCAGGTGCGTATGGGCATTGAAGAATGCCGGGCAGATCCACGTGGGGGGGGCATGAGGATTCTCTTCGATCGCGGTAATCATCCCGTCGTCAATGATCACATCGGCAGGAAGCGGCGCGAGCTCTTCCCCTGCAAGGGCCATTCCGGACAGAATAATAGAGAATTTTCTCATGAATCGTCTCTCTCCTTTATATGTCGAAAAAAGAAATATATTTGCATGGCAAAGAAGCAAGGTGGAAGATTACTCTCCTCAGCAGGACTCGTCAACTATTATGAGAGCGAGGACCGGCGGGCTGTCCACATCAGCCCCATCACCGTCATGGTCGTAGCCGCAGCAATCGGCATCATTATCATGGTTCTCAATATCGTGTTCCCCGGATAAGCCGGAAAAATTACGACCATTCTTTTTTCAGCACGCGCCGCGTGATATCCTCTTCACCGCTGAAGTAGAGGTTGTCATGGCCGGTCCATGTCCCGCAGTTCCGGAAGATCACCGCGGGCACCCCGTTGTTGCTCTCGCCCATGACAAAGTTGGAGAACCCGGCCAGCTCGTCTACGACCGCTTCCTCCGTGATCTTGAGCACGTGGCCGAAGAGATCGGTATCGCCCCGGAAGTCGCGGATCGCGGTCATGCCGCTCCACCCGATGGCATTGCCGGTCTGGCCGCGCCGGAATGAGCGCCCGCAGGTGTCGGTGATGATCGTACCGACGTTTTTGCCCGTGAGTTCAAGGATCCGTTTCCGCACCTCGTCAGCGGATTTCATCGGTTCGGGCGGAAGGAAGATCACCATGCCGTCCTCGATATTGCTCTGGTCCACGCCGGCCCGGACGCCGATATGGCCGAACGGGAGCGCGGACAGGATGAATGGGTGCTCCATGATGATATCCGCGGATGCATCCAGCACGGCCTGCACGAACCGCGGGTCCTCGCCGTTCAGCCCGCCCAGCCGGATGGCCCGTTCGGTTGGCGTGATCGATGCAAGGGATCTGGTATAGCCTTTCGATTTCGAGTAGATGGTGGAGGCAATACAGAGGATATCCCCGTCCTCGACCGGCATCCGCTCACAGATAAGTGCTGCAACGTCGTCACCGGCATGGATAAGGGGAAGCCCCCGCACACCCATCACCTGAATCGGTTCTGTCATCACATCTCTATCAGATGAACTGCCGATATCAGGGTTTCGGAATGTTTGCGGAATTTCCGGTGATGAATAAAAATGATGAATGTGAAAGCTACACCAATGAAAGTTTCCCATTCGAATACGTATTTCCCTTAAGGTTGTGTTTCCATTTCGGACCTCCGTTCTGTTAACCGCTAACTATCCCGGATTTTCCCTGTCGCGACAAAGCAAGGAACGGGAATCACCCCTATCCGGAATTGTTCGTTATCAATTCAGTTTCAGTACTTCACTAAATCTGAGCCCGGACTAAAGAAACGTGTAAGATATAACAGGCAGCGGGCGCCGGATAGGGTCACTATATGGCAAAAAAGCCAGCCGAATACTAAGATATCATCCAGGAACGTTGCGATCCGGTACCTGCTGAACGTCACTGCCCAGGAATATCCGAATGTCTCTTCAATGGATTTTCCTGGCCCGTGGTTTAAGTGGTCCCGGAATGATTGACGAAGAGTTGTTCCGGTTTGATCTCATCCGGCTCTTCGTCCGGGAAGGGATTTTAAAAACTCACATCCGTTACGTTTGTTACGGTTCTTCGAAATTTCAGGTGGATGCGATGTGATACGAGTCGCTGGCTGTCCACTATTCACAGAGGAAATTTCAGCGACGTACTTGATTCATACAATTTGTCTGGATTAAGGTATTCCCCAGAGCATTTTTTTCAAGCAGACTCTGCTGAAAAATGTTCAATCGCGATCATGAGGTGTCAGTTGATGAGGCTACAATCGGATAATTATCCGACAATATGTATGTACATGCTACAAAATTTTTGATTTGCCGGCGTGAGATGGTTTGCCGATCAACCAGACCCTGCCTGAAAAAAATTGAGCAGGGGGTGAGGGGGTGGTTGAAATTTTTTTGCCGGAGATCGATTGCGATGCTGATAA
>Ga0172381_10001946_pt1 | contig 23549 bp, 36 predicted proteins | sample Leawel6488metaG_FD_119754 | JGI IMG/M metagenome (GOLD analysis project Ga0172381, IMG submission 119754) | Leachate microbial communities from a municipal landfill in Southern Ontario, Canada - Leachate well 64-88 metaG | ecosystem: Engineered > Solid waste > Landfill > Unclassified | place...
ATTAATTAAACCACAAGCGGCTTCTGGACTTGTTGAGAAAGGAGGGAATAAATGCCATATTCATTAAGAAACAGACTAAAGCATGCTTGGAACGCTTTTGCTGACCCAGAACATGTTAGAAATTATAGGTATTGGGGTTATGGTTATGGCCACACAAGTAAACCGGATAGAATAAGGTTAAGGACCAGTAATGAACGATCTATAATAACATCAATCTATAATAGAATTGCGCTTGATGTATCTTCTGTCGCCATTCAACATGTTCGTCTGGATCAAAATGAGAGATATATTGGCACAATTTCTTCCGGGCTAAATGAATGTTTAACTTTAAATCCTAATCTCGATCAGACAGCAAGAGCACTTTTTCAAGACGTTGTTATTAGCATGTTCGATGAGGGCTGTGTGGCGATCGTCCCCGTTGAAACATCTTTTGATCCTAAACTTTCAAGCTCGTATGACGTTCATTCGTTACGAGTTGGTAAAATACTTGATTGGTATCCGGAGCACGTAAGAGTCCAAGTATATAACGAAAAAACAGGATTAAAAGAAGACCTTACCCCGCCTAAAAAAACAGTAGCAATAATCGAAAATCCATTTTATACTGTGATGAACGAGCCGAATAGCACGTTGCAAAGGCTCATTCGCAAATTAAACCTATTGGACGCCATTGACGAGCAAAGCGGATCGGGTAAATTAGATATAATAATACAGTTGCCCTATACAATTAAGACTCCGGCAAGGCTCGCTCAAGCGGAAACAAGACGAAAGGCTATAGAGGATCAGTTGACTGGTTCGAAATACGGCATTGCGTATGCCGACGCTACCGAAAAGATTACTCAGTTAAACCGGCCGGTCGAGAACAATTTGATGAAACAAATCGAATTCTTAACGAGTATGCTATATAGCCAGTTAGGAATAACCGAGAGTGTCATGAATGGTACGGCCGACGAAAAAACAATGCTCAATTATTACAATCGCACAGTCGAACCGATTTTGTCTGCTATTATAGACGATATGAAACGCAAATTTTTAACCAAGACTGCGAGGTCTCAAAATCAGTCAATAATGTTCTTTAGAGACACCTTTAAGCTTGTTCCCTTTAAAGATTTGGCTGATGGCGCTGATAAATTCACTCGTAATGAGATTCTTTCTTCGAACGATATGAGATCTATTATTGGGTTTAAACCCTCTAATGACCCAAAAGCCGACGAATTAAGAAATAAAAACATCGCTCCATCTAAAGAGGTAGATGAAACAAAAGAACCGAAGGAGGATAAAAATGAAATATGATTTTAGCGGATACGCTACAAAAATTGATCTTAAATGTAGCGACGGCCGAGTAATTCGTAAAGACGCGTTTAAACAAAACGACGGCCAGAAAGTGCCGTTAGTATGGCAGCATGTCCATAATGATGTAAATAATGTTTTGGGCCATGCTGTACTTGAAAATCGTCCTGACGGCGTTTACGCGTATTGCGTGTTCAACGATTCAGAAGCCGGGAAACATGCTAAAATTCTTGTTGAGCATGGCGACATTACATCGTTGTCCATTCATGCAAACGAACTTAAACAGCAGGGTTCCAACGTTCTTCATGGGAATATTCGTGAAGTAAGTCTCGTTCTCGCGGCCGCAAATCCTGTTAAGAAATAAAAACATCGCCCCATCTAAAGAGGTAGATGAAACAAAAGAACCGAAGGGAGATAAGATAAATGAAGTTTGATTTTAGCGGTTACGCTACAAAGAACGATCTCAAATGTTCTGATGGACGTACGATTCGTAAAGACGCATTTAAAGATAATCATGGCCAGAAAGTGCCGCTTGTATGGCAGCATATCCATAATGATCCGTCTAACGTTTTGGGGCACGCCATTCTTGAGAATCGCGAAGATGGCGTGTATACCTATTGCTTATTTAACGAGTCTGAGGCGGGGCAACAGGGTAAACTACTTGTTCAGCATGGCGATATTGAATCATTGTCCATCCATGCAAATCGACTGAAGCAACAAGGCGGCAATGTGTTACATGGTAACATTTGCGAAGTAAGTCTTGTTCTTGCCCGTGCTAACCCCGGCGCGCTGATCGATAATTTGTCAATTCAACATAGTGATGGGCATTTAGAAACAGATCAAAATGAGGCCATCATTTATACAGGAGATAAATTATCGCTCACCGAGGTCGAGTTTCAACATGCAGCAGGTGACCCCACTCTCCAGGAAGTCTTTGATACCCTAAATGAGGAACAGAAAAATGTTGTTTACGCCCTTTTATCCCACGCCCTTGAGGGTGACGGCGAAGAAGGCGGAGGTAAGATCGATCATTCGGCCATAATCCAAGGGCTTAACGATCGTTTCGGAAAAAAAGGAGGTAATAAAGTAGTGAAGAAGAACCTGTTCGACAAGAAGAAAGATGACGCTAAACCGAGAGCAACTTTGACCCACGCTCAAATAAAGACCATTTTCGCCGACGCCCAGAAATGCGGCTCGTTAAAAGAGAGTTTTCTGTCTCATACCCAGGAATATGGCATTGAGAATATCGATTATTTGTTTCCAGACGCCAAAACCGTTACCCCGACCCCGGAACTTATTAAACGGGACACCGAATGGGTTGCCGGTGTTATCAGCGGAACCAGGCACACCCCGTTTTCCAGGATCAAATCAACGGCCGCTGACATAACCGCCGACGAAGCCCGTGCCAAGGGTTATGTGAAAGGCGCATTAAAGAAAGAAGAGGTTATCAAACTTCTGAAACGTACCACGACCCCGACGACTGTATATAAGAAACAGAAACTTGACCGCGATGACATCATCGACATTACCGATCTGGATGTCGTGGCCTTCCTCAAAGCAGAGATGCGGCTGATGCTTGACGAGGAAGTTGCCAGGGCGGCATTGGTCGGCGATGGCCGTGAGGCTGAGGATGAGGCTAAAATCAATGAAGAAAATATCAGGCCGATTTATACTGACGATGACATGTATGCGTATCACTATATCGTCGATGCCGGCACTGAAGCTGAAGACCTTATTGATGAGGTCATCAAGTCTCGCTATTATTATAAAGGCGCCGGTAATCCGGCTTTTTACACGGATAACGCCACTCTCACAGAAATGCTGCTCCTCAAAGACACTACCGGCAGGCGCCTGTATTCAACGATTGGCGAGCTAGCATCAGCATTGAGGGTTTCAAGAATTGTGGAAGTTCCGGTCATGGAAAATCTGACCCGTGTTGTTGATGACGAGACTCTGGCATTGAAGGGCATCATCGTAAATCTGTCAGATTACACCATGGGCGCGGATAAAGGCGGCGCCATCAACATGTTCGATGATTTCGATATCGACTATAACCAGTATAAGTATTTGCTGGAAACTCGCTGCTCCGGCGCATTAACCAGGCCTCGTTCAGCCATCGTCATTGAACAGGTAGTCGAAGAAGTATCAGATCCGGCCGCCTAATAAAGGAGAAAATCAAAATGGCAAAGTTTTATGGTATAGTCGGGTATGCCAAGACGACCGAAACTGCGCCTGGCGTATGGGCGGAAGTAATAACTGAGCGTAATTATTCCGGAGATGTTATTCGTAACACTAGGAGGCTACAATCTTCCGAAAATTTAAACGACGATCTAGTCATCAATAACATTATCAGTATTATTGCCGACCCATACGCATATCAAAACTTCCATACAATGCGATATGTTTACTGGATGGGGGTCTTTTGGAAAATTACCAGTGTTGAAGTCCAGAGACCCCGTCTCCTGTTAACCATCGGGGGTGTATACAATGTCAAGAAGACTTGAACTACAAACTCGCCTTGAAAGACTTTTGGAATCTGACTATGTATATTTTCAACCCCCAGCAAACGTTGAGATGGAATATCCGTGCATTGTGTATCGACGCAATTCGGTTAAAACGAAATTTGCTAACGATTTCCCTTATGTAGCCGAAGTTCGTTACCAGGTTACCGTGATTGATCCTGATCCTGATAGTCTAATACCCGGAAAAATTGCGGCTCTTCCGAAATGTTCTTTCGACCGTCATTACACGGTAGATAATTTGAACCACGACGTTTACAATTTATATTTTTAAAAGGAGGATTAGATAAATGGCAGAAATTGTATGGGATGCAGTTGGAGAAAAGTTATATGAAACTGGTATTAGCAAAGGTGTTTTATACCCTCGTGATGCAGCCGGACTCTACCCTCTTGGCATTCCCTGGAATGGTTTGACGGGCGTTACAGAAAGCCCCTCCGGTGCAGAGGCCACGGCAAAATATGCCGACAACATTAAATATGGCAATCTTCTTTCCGCTGAAGAATTTGCGGCCACACTCGAAGCATTTACGTACCCTGATGAATTCGGACAATGCGATGGCTCCGCGGAAATTGCGCCTGGAGTTAAAATCGGGCAGCAAAGTCGTAAGTCCTTCGGCCTCGCTTATCGAACAGAATTGGGTAACGATGTCGATAATGACGCGTACGGCTATAAACTCCATTTGATTTACGGGGCAACCGCTGCTCCGTCAGAAAAAGGTTATCAAACGATAAACGATACCCCAGACATGATCACCTTTTCCTGGGAGGTCTCGACAATACCGGTAGTTGTCTCGGGATGTAAACCTACAGCTTCTCTCGTAATCGATTCTACAAAAGTTCTTGCTGCCAATTTGGAGGCACTTGAGGCTATTCTTTATGGAACAGCTGGAACCGATCCAAGCCTGCCGTTACCGGACGAAGTTGCAACTCTCTTTACCGGCGCAGCTCCGGACGCTTTGGAACTCGTTTCTATCGTGCCAGACAATGATGCTCCTGATATTGCGATCAACTCAAATATCGTTCTAACTTTCAACAACAAAATAGCCACCGAGGCGATCGTCGTTTCGACAGAAGCTGGCGTGATTGTGCCAGGCGCCAAGACCTGGGACGAAGCTCGCAAAATTCTTACTTTTGACCCGACCGAAAATCTTGCGAATAGCACCACTTATCGCGTAACAATTGCTGGTGTTACGGATATTTATGGTGATACGCTTACCCCTGAAATCTCAGAGTTCACAACCGTTGGCCTCTAAGGGCACGCCCCCTATTAAGTCGAGACCCTCTGAAATACGGGGGTCTCGCAAATTATAATAAAAATTGAAGGGAGTAATACCATGCTTAAAAAGACAATTACGTATGTTGACTATGACGGGACTACGAGGACGGAAGATTTCTATTTCAATCTGACCAAAGCGGAATTGGCCGAAATGGAAATGACAAATAATGGCGGTTTTGAAAAAAACATTAAAGCTATAATCGACGAGCAAGATTCTAAAAGACTCGTCGAAATATTTAAAGACATCATCCTCAAATCCTACGGCAAGAAGTCTGTAGACGGGAAACGCTTTATCAAGTCGCAAGAGCTTCGTGACGAATTTGTACAGAACGAAGCGTATAGCGTACTATTTATGGAATTAGCCACAGATGCCAACGCGGCCGCAGACTTTATAAACGGAATCACTCCAGTTGTTGCGCCGCCGGAGGTAAAGAATGTTAAAGATAACGATCCCGCCAGGTGAACAATACGATGAAGTTAATAACTTATTCGTAGTTTCAAAAGAGCAGCCGCTACAATTAGAACATTCTCTTGTTTCTCTGTCAAAATGGGAGTCAAAATGGTGTAAACCGTTCTTATCCAAGGAAGAAAAATCTATTGAGGAGACGTTAGATTACATTCGGTGTATGACAGTAACTCAAAACGTCGATCCTAAGGCGTATGCCTTTCTTACGGATAAGAATATTGACGAGATTAATGCGTATATCGATGCGCCGATGACGGCCACTACTTTCTCCCAGCAAAAAGGACCGATAAATAAGAGTATTATCACAGCTGAGATTATTTATTATTGGATGGTGACGTTCAATATTCCTTTTGAATGCCAAAAATGGCATCTTAACCGACTGTTAACTCTTATCAACGTTTGTAGCGTTAAAAGCCAAACGCCTAAAAAGATGAGCCCAAAAGAACGTAGAAATTTAAACGCGGCTCGTAGAAAAGCGCATAAAACAAGGGGGTGAGTAGATGGCCACAGCAAGTAAAATTCTCGAGATTGCTCGTTCGTGGTTAGGTCGTAATGAAGCTGACGGTAGCTTTCAAGAGATTTTGAATGTCTACAATTCGTATACTCCTCTTGCTAGAGGATACGCAATTAAACCAACTGATTCTTGGTGCGACGCTTTTGTATCCGCCGTGGCAATTAAGGCTGGTGCCGTCAATCTGATTGGTACCGAGGTTGGGTGCGATAGACACATTGAAATATTCAAATCCAAAGGTATCTGGATTGAAGATGGCACAATAATACCCAAACCAGGTGACATCATTCTTTTCAATTGGGATCAAAACGCTCAACCGAACGATGGTGGTTCCGATCATATCGGTTACGTCGAAGAAGTTGATGGTAAGATCATAACTTGTATTGAGGGTAACAAGGGTGAAGCCGTATCCAGGCGCCTTATAGCTCCCGGTTGGGGCTATATTCGGGGCTACGCTCGGCCCCATTATGCTGAAGAAAGTGAGGGTGATGACGTGGATTTTGCAAAGTTGACGGACGAACAAGTTGATGCTTTGGTAGCACGTCTGAATAAAAGACTTACGTCTTTACCAGCGGCAGACTATGCCAAGAGCTCTTGCGAGAAAGCTGTTCAAAGTGGTGTATTTGCCGACGGGGATAAAGACGGCCTCGTTGATGCACCACAAGCATTTTTGCGGAGGCAGGAGTTGGCGGCTGTCTTAGACAGAATCGGCCTCCTCTCAGGACAAAAATCATGTCGATGATGTTGTTACCTAGAAAAGAAATTAGACGCCGCAAAGTTGGGTTAATCTTCCGAACGTTGTTTTTAATGCTTTGTGCGCTAATTTTCTCCGGTTGGTTAAGTCTAATCTTATGTCTTTTCGGACTTAAGGTATTCATGATATTTGGTATTATTGGTTTCGGCTTCGCTTTGGTTTGGATATCCTGGTGGCTTAACGATAAAGGAAAGCTCGATTCCAGCAAGATTCTTATATTTATCTTGGTTTATATCGGAGCGATAATGGCGGGATTCTCATATTATCTCGCTTATATCGGACGCTCCGAAATAGCGGAAAGTTTGTCAAGGGCGGCGTTAGTAGAACTTGTAGCCCCAGCGGTTATAATGCTGCTTAAATCTCTCATCGAGAACCTTTCAATATACAATACTTGGCCGGATAAACCCTGTAAAAAGGACGAGCAAATCCCGCCGATATAAGGGGCTATAAGATGATTAAGTTTAAGCATTACGGCGACTTTAAAAAAACCGAAAGGTTTTTTAAAAGAGCGTCGAAAATAAACATTCAGGATATTCTAAAAAAGTTCGGTAAAGAGGGGGTAGAGGCTCTTTCGGCAGCTACCCCTGAAAGAACTGGCGCAACAAAAGATTCTTGGGATTATGAAATTATCACCTCTTCAAAATCTTTCACCATAATTTGGGCAAATTCCAACATCGTACATGGCGTGCCAATAGCCATAATACTTCAATATGGGCATGGCACAAAAAACGGCGGATATGTCCAAGGACGGGATTATATAAACCCAGCAATTCAACCTATATTTGATAAACTAGCGGATGATGCATGGAGGGAGGTAACACGTAATGACTAAAAGTGTAGATAAACGCGTCGTTGAGATGCAGTTTGATAATAAACGCTTTGAAGATAACGTACAAACAAGTACGAAATCTCTTGATAATCTTAAGAGAAGTCTTGATTTAAAAGGCGCCGCAAGAGGGTTAGACGATCTTAGCAGAGCTGGAAGATCTTTCTCTCTTTCGAATATCGCGGCCAATGTTGACATGATTGCGAACAGATTTACTACGCTCGGCATTATCGGCGTTACTGCCATCCAAAATATCACTAATAGTGTTCTTAATCTTGGGAAAAAGATGTTTCGCGCTCTTACGATAGACCCGATCACAACAGGGTTACAAGAGTATGAAACTAAAATAAACGCTATACAAACAATTCTTACTAATACAGCGGATAAAGGCGTTACTCTAGATCAGGTAAATAAAGGATTAGCCGAATTAAACGAATATGCGGATAAGACTATTTACAACTTCGCAGAAATGACTCGAAACATTGGGACCTTTACTGCGGCGGGAGTCGAGTTAGATAAGTCAATAGTCGCGATTAAGGGTATCGCAAACCTTGCCGCTGGATCGGGTTCGAACGCCCAACAAGCGTCAGTGGCCATGTATCAATTGTCGCAAGCTTTAGCGTCCGGCACAGTCAAACTTATGGACTGGAACTCCGTGGTTAATGCCGGTATGGGCGGTCAATTATTTCAAAAAGCATTAGAAAAGACTGCCGAAGAACTTGGGCATGGTCGTAACATGGCTGTTTCGTTTAGAGAATCATTAGAATCAGGCTGGATCACCTCAGAAGTTTTAATCAAAACTCTTGAAAAGTTTGCTAATGACGAGAATTTAGTTAAAGCGGCTACCCAAGTTAAAACTTTTACACAATTGTTCGACACCATGAAGGAATCTGTCCAGTCTGGTTGGGCAGTATCATGGGAGAACATTATCGGGGATAAAGATGAAGCGGCCGCAATGCTCACTAACATTAGCGACGCATTTAATAATCTTACCGGAAAGTCTTCGGACGCAAGAAACGAAATGCTTAAGTTTTGGAAAGACGCCGGCGGACGTGCCGCGCTCATCCAATCGTTTAAAAACATACTCGAAGGCATCGCGTCCATAATCAAACCAATAACCGAAGCATTTAGAGAGATCTTTCCGCCGATGACAGGGAAAAGACTAACTGAGTTAACTAAAGGCTTTGAAGAATTCACGAGAAAATTCAAAATAGGAGAAGAAACCGCAGCTAAGATAAAATCGATGTTTAAGGGCATATTCGCTATGATAGACCTTTTCATCGAAAAGACAGTTGTTTACGTGAAAGCGGCGGCTATGATCGGCGAATCCTTAGCGCCTATCGGTGGTAAAATTTTAGATCTTGGCGCTGCTATAGGTGGTTTTCTTCTAAGAGTTACCGAGTTAATTCATACCTCTGGCATATTTGATGCCACATTGGAAAAACTCGGTCAAGGATTAGACGCCCTTACTAATATGATTAAGGGCTCTGATGCGGGGTTATCAGGATTTTTATCAGGCCTTCGCAACATAGCAAAAGGGATAGCAGACGCCTTCAAGACCATTGGTGAAGGTATTGCTGGAATGGTTGGAGATTTCGATATTGAAAAACTAACAGCGATAATTAACGGCACAATAATTGGTGCTGTTTTACTCGCCGTTAAGAAACTTATAGGCTCCTTAACCGATATTACGAACGTTGGTAAAAACCTTATCGAGGGCATTGCTGGTATGCTCGATGGGGTTAGAGAATGTCTGAAAGCGTGGCAACAGCAATTACAAGCCAGTATCTTGTTAAAATTGGCTATCGCGATCGGCATATTAGCCGGTTCTTTATTCTTATTGGCATCTATCGATAGTGCGAAATTAGCAACAGCTTTAACGGGCTTAGCTGTGCTGATCGGCGAACTTGTAGGTTCTTTGACTTTATTAGGAGTCTTCGCGACTACTCCTGGGTTTAAAGCGATGATTACTGTGCCCGTAACTCTCATTGGTATATCTATTGCGCTTCTCATTCTTGCAGGGGCGTTGAAAAAAATATCAGAACTTGACCCGAAAGGGGTCGTAAACGGCCTTTTCGCAGTGGCTGCTTTATGCACCATATTAGTTAAAACAGCACAAGGGCTGTCTAAATCCACAGGAAGTTTAATTGGGGTAGGTATTGGTCTTATATTCTTCTCAACGGCCCTAGTTATTCTGACCAAAGCTATTGAAAAGCTTGTAGAGATTGATCCTAAAGGCTTAGTTAGAGCGCTTCTTGCTATAGGGGCACTCGGAGCGGGGTTAGTTCTTTTCACCAAAACAGTAGGCAAAATGGGAGTTATAAATGGCGCTGGTTTTATACTTCTTGCCATCGCTATGAATGTTTTAGTTAAGGCTATACAAAATTTAGGCGCTATGGACCACGAAGCGTTAATTAGAGGTCTTATAGGGCTTGGTGTAGCGTTAGCTGAAATCGGGGTATTTGCTACTTTAGTTGGCAATGCAAAACATATTATCGCTACGGCGATTAGTTTAACGATTATTAGTACGGCGATGCTTATATTTGCTAAAGCGATTAGTAACATGGGCAACATGCCGACTGAGGTAATAGTTAAAGGTCTTCTTACTTTAGCTGCTGCCTTATTAATAATTGGCGTAGCGGTCAAATTCATGCAAACTAGCTTAGCTGGAGCAGCGGCATTGCTCATTATAGCCGCGGCGCTTAACGTTTTAATGATACCGTTAAAAGTATTTGGAAGTATGTCGCTTGCTAGTATAGGTAAGAGTTTACTAATGCTAGCTGGGGTGTTCCTTGTACTGGGAGCGGCGGGCGTAGTTCTCACGCCTATAATACCATCTTTACTCGCTCTTGCTGGGGTTATAGTTTTAATCGGGGTGGGTTGTTTAGCGGCCGGGGCAGGTATATTAGCTCTTGCTGCTGGGATAACGGCCTTAGCGGCAGCTGGAGCAGCCGGTGCGGTGGCGATTGTAGCTCTCATAACCGCTCTTGCCGGAACAATTCCTATGGTACTTAAACAGTTAGGCGAAGGACTCTTGGCGTTTGCGGAGGTTATTAGCGGAGGAGGCACGGCTTTAGCCAGCGCCTTTAAAGCCATAGCCCTTGCGATTTTAGACGCGTTAGTCTCAGTAATACCAAAAGCGGTTGACACAATCACTTTACTCCTAACATCTTTATTAAATAAGTTGATTGAGTGCGGTCCTCAAATGTTAGATGCTGGGATTACCATTCTTGTTATGTTCCTTAAAGGCCTTGCTAGTAGAATTAGTGAGGTTATTTCAGTCGTGACGTTACTCATGATTAATATTGTAAAAGCCGTAGGCGATATGGTCCCGCAACTTGTTAACGCCGGTTTCAATATGATCGTAAGCTTTATTAACGGTCTCGCTGAAGCTATCGCTGAAGGAGTTCCTCAAGTTGTTGACGCCATTGGGAATTTGGTAAATGCCATTATCTACGCTGCTAAGTATGCTCTTGGCATTGCCTCGCCCTCAAGCGTATTTAAAGAAATCGGTTTGGACGTAATTAGAGGGTTCATTGAGGGGCTTAAGAGTAAGATTAAAGAAGTCGCTGAGTGGGCTGCTAAAATGGGTAAATCGGCAATTAAAGCGGCCAAGGAAGCAATTGATTCAGATTCGCCGTCCAAAGAATTTATTAAACTGGGCATGTATTCGTCCGAAGGTTTTGCAATGGGGCTTAGAAACTTTGCCCATCTCGCTGAGACAGAGGCTAAGGGCGTCGGTAGAAATGCCATAGCGGCGTTGAAGAAATCCATATCAAAAATCTCTAATGTAGTTAATGGGAATATAGATACGACCGTAACCATCCGACCGGTTCTCGATTTGAGTAACGTTACCTCTGGCGCTAAAACAATCGATTCGTTAATAAGTCAGAGTCGTGGTTTAGCTGTGGAGAACATCAACAGTAAAGCGCTATCAATAAACCGAAACGTTCAAACGTTACCGACTAATACCAACGAACTAAGACTTAGTAAATTAGAGAAACTTTTGGGCGATTTAAAAGACGTAATGGGTAAAGGAGAACAACGTGTCACTCATGATGGAGAGATAACAGTCAAAGGCGTAAACGACATGAACGAGTTAGTCGGGTATACTAAAGTATTAGCGAGAGAAATAAACTGGGATAATCGGTGTATACCGAAAAGAGTATCAATCTTACCGAGTCAAGCATAAAAAGGAGGGTTAGTTAATGGCCAATATGTGGGGGACTACCCCTCTTGAAGTAGTTGTTGGGTCGGCGACAATTTCAGGTGGCACTTCAGAAACCATCGTAGAGATGGAGGTGCTACCTGCTCCTCCTAATTACCAAGACATATCAACCGTAACTCAACAACAGGGTCGTAAACGTAATCGCGCTCAGGCAAGAGTATGCGTCAATACGATGAGCGAATATAACGTTTTTATAACCGATAAGGATGTTGGAGAGATACGGACGTTAACTCTTGAAATCACGGACTTTATACCGGAACAAACTCTCGTATCTGGATATTATACGATCTTATCTGTTGGGGAGCCGTCATTCGTACGGTGGGATCAAATATATTTTGACATCAACTGGTTGGAGATGGAGGGGTAGTAAATGCTCACAATACCGTCTGAGATTCTGACATTACTCAAAAGTAAGCAAATGATTGGGCCGAATCGACCGACTGCGGATTTTTACGTGGTCGGTCAGCCTGGTGCTATAGATCTTACAGACCCTACTGCTTGGTCTACTTGGAGGACGTTCGTAGGAGACACGCCAAACAGGGGTTACGGCAACATGGTCGCTACGACTGATAATTATGCGATTTGCTCATTTGTCGAGAATAACGCTGTTTATGTGGCTTTTGCGCCCTCTATAGCTGGCGTCTTAGACGGATCGCAAGTTCTTGCTGGAGCTATAAAAGTCAAGGATTGTAATGAATATGGGTATGTTCAGACCTCCTTAAGTATGATTAAAGGAAAACTACATTTAGCAATTACGAACTGGACGCACCCTCAAACGGGGACGGATGCCGAGGGTAATCCTATTTATGATTTAGGATGGGTTTTAGAATGTGAGCACTGGATTGACTCGGCCGGGAAGGGTACAGATTTTACCTTCCACAATTATATCTCCGCGGATTTATCCAGCGGCACGTCTTGGGCAAGAGGACTTCCTGGTATAGAAAACTCCCTTGGCCCAATAATTCCGATAACAGAAGACAACTGGATTATCGTCTGTCCGTCTTGGAATTATGTCTATCTCAAGAACAAAATTTGTTACACGATAGATGGAGGAGAAACCTGGACAAACGGGGCAAGCACGCCCACTAGTCTTTTTTACTATCTAGCTGGGTGCGGGGTTAGCGTCTTACCCCTTCCGGACGGTTCTTTTATGTGCGCGTGGTCGTCGTCTTCGGCGTATTATAATCCATTACATTTTACAAATAATGGCGCTACGATGGCGCAAGGCGAATGGGTCGGCGGTAACTTATCAAGCGCGACAGCCTGGCATATAGTTGGTAATAACATTTATATGTTTACACCTGAAATAAAAATTTGGAAATTTAATAGGCCGATAGAAGAATTAACGTTTGAAATAGCTATTGATCTATCCAATTGGACAGAAATTGGTCAGCTTTCGGACGACGGCATTGGTAATAGCTTAATAACTACACTTACGACCGACGCTTTAATACTCCAACATTCAAACAATGTGAAAGTTTCTGGCGCTGGAACAAAAGTGTTAAAACTTAAAATTCCAATAAAATCCGTAGTAGTTAACCGGAGTAAAGGTAGTGCCTCACGGGCTATGGTCGTGATTGACAATGCGTTAGGTGTGTTTTCTCCGGATAGTATCGGAGAATGGGCTAAGATTCTTTGGCCTAATAAAAAGATTATAATTAAAATGGGGTACGGCGATAATCGTCAACTTGTGTTCACAGGATTAATCGACGACATTTATATGAGTAATTTCCCAGCAGAATTAACCATATCCTCGCGAGATTATAGCAAGTTAGCTTTAGACCAGCAACCCCAGGATGATTTTCGTTTAGACGGAGAAGTGGCATATGCCTTTACGTATTATGATAAGACGCCGGAGTATATATTTGCAGATTTAGCTATTCAAGCCGGTTGGCCTCTTGGCTCGTATCACACGGAAGTTACTGGCGTCACGTTAAAAGAATTTCAAACGGCGCATGAGAGTATTGCTGATTGTTTTCAACGTTTATGCGAGATTACCGGGTGGGAATGGTTTTGCGACGAGATGATCGATTTATATTTTCGTCCGGCTAGAGATCCAGCAGCGGAAAAAGTGTATACCTTTACCGAGGGTGTTGATATTTTCAGTTTAAACTACAGAATTAGCGACGAAGAACTATATCGTACGATCGTGGTTTACTCAAACGATAGTAATAGGAACACCCTAAAAGCCTCTGTGGTATGGCCTGGCGCGGATTATAATAACATTCTGCCTAAGAAAACATTAATTGTTAACGCGGGCGATCTTGTTACGGACGAAGCCGGCTGTTTGGCTATTGCCCAAGCTGAGTCGAACGCTATTACCCCTAAGGTGAGAGAAGTCAATTTTGTTGCCGTTGGAAATCCATATATACAAATTGGTGACGTGATTCAGGTTATAGAAACAACAAGTTGGTCTTCTGAATATTATCGTGTTTTGGAATGCGTTCACCGGGTGAACCCAACTGGTAAACCCGTCTTTGCGACCGAATTAAAATGTTATCATTTTGCGTATGGCGAATGATGTGAAAGGAGAATTGTATGAGTATCGCTAAAGTAATTAAAAAGCAGACAGATGCGATTCTTCGCGGCCAAAGACAAGGTCCTACTGGTGGGCCAGCGGTGATAGTAGAAAAAGAGGACGGGACAAGCAGTATATCCACTCCTGGCACCGCGCGTTTAGATTTAGCCGCGCATAAGATTAGCGGAGATCATGATGATCGATATCCACTCATTAGTGATTTAAACGAGCATAAGATTAGTGGGGATCATGATGATCGATACCCGTTAGTTTCTCGGCAAGCGTTCGTTAATGAAGACGTTATCGCGATTATCCATAATTTCGGGCGGAGACCCGTGATTCAAGTTATTGGCGGAGCGGGCCCTGCTTATGGCGTGGGCGATTATGGCGTGGGCGATTATGGCGGGAGTCTAAATAATCTCGTACTTACCCCTATTAGCATTATACACAATACAGCGAATCAAGCGACAGTGACTCTTTCGAGCGCTGATACTGGGGAGGTGGTAGCGCTTGGCTGATTTTGAGTATACTAATCCAACGGTTGGGCATTCGACAAATACGTGGGGCGATCAATTAAATGTTATATTGGATATTTTAAAAGCTCACCCGGGTATAAAAGTTGTGGCGGACGCAACCGCAAAAGAGGCTTATACGCCACTCATCGGGCAAGTAGTCTATCAACAAAGCAATAACACGTTATATAAATATACAGGCGTGACGTGGGAAGAAATAGGCGGTGGCGGTTCCGCTGTCAGTTCGATTTGGGGAGGAATGTAACATGGCTATAGTGGATAAAAGACTTTGTAAAGGCACTCTATCAAACGCAAACGCTACGTTATACGCTGTTCCAGCAGTAACGACCGCTATCGTTAAGGCTCTCACTCTTTGTAATAAATCAGCAAGTGCTGCTACAGTAACATTAAGTTTTGCCGGTGTAGAAATTTTGTGTGCGTATACGCTTTCCGGTTATGAAACTCTTACTATTCCGTTCATGGATCAAATATTAGCCGCAGAAGAACTAATCGAAGGTTTATCAGGGACTGATACTGTAATTAATTATTATATATCCGGCAAGGAAGTGTCTTAAGATGATTAGGTTAGGCGCTCTTGGTATATGTAATTATTCATTAAAACCTGTTCATACAGCTTTAGAGCTTATAACTGCGACGACGGTTGCTGTTATAAATGGAAGAACATTTAATAAAACCAATGCCGGATTTGCTATTGTCGCTTATATGTATGCGACTGCGGGTTATACGGGGCCAATATTAGTAAGTCCCTTTGAAGCTAATGTTACTTATACACCTGTTGGTTACGGCGATGTATATCGTGAGGGATCAGTAGTATATCAAGGTAAAACATATTATTATTCTGGCGGTGCAACGTGGCAGTCAGGAGATAAAAACGACACTAGCGGTTTAGGTAGAATAAAGTTATATAACTACTTGAGAGCTCCTGCCGCAGTAGAATTACTTGACCGATATTTTAAAAATGGTTATAGTTAAAAATATAAAAGAAAGAGGTATACCATGCGGGTTAATATAATAACGGCCCTCAATACAAAAGATGATTAATAAAGAGTTATCAAAACAGACAGAAGCCGCGATTGTCGAAATACCTTTAGAAGCGGAGAAGTATATTAACCCAGATTCGTCGTTGAAGTTCTGATAGCGCCAAAGACCACAAAAAAATTTGCACAGATATTATAGAGGTTACCGGAGGTGGGTGGGAGAGATGGTAAATGTAGAATCTTTGAATACTATGTTAATAACAGTTCTATGCTCAGTCGTAGCATCATCGGGTTTTTGGGCATATATACAAAACCGTTTAGAAAAAAAAGATGTCAAAACCGAGATGCTTATTGGTTTAGGTCATGATAGGATTGTGTATCTTGGGCTTTGTTATATCGATCGGGGTTGGATAACTCAGGACGAGTACGAGAATCTTAAAGAATATCTATACAAGCCGTACGAAAAAATGAACGGCAACGGTACGGCTAAAAAAATTATGACGGAGGTGGATAAGCTACGCATAGTCAAATCACCTTTAAAAATTAAGGAGGAAGACCAATGACTAAAATTACTCTTGAATGGTTTAATGCCGCACTCACTCGGGCAATCAAAACTGTCGCCCAGACAGCACTTGGCATGTTTACCGTTGGGTCGGCCTTAAACGAAACCAATTGGTCCTACATCGTTTCGGTTTCCGTTGTGGCCGGTATTTATTCGTTATTAATGAGCGTAGTGGTCGATTTGCCTGAGGTGGGTACGGATGGCGTTCTTCAAATCGACGCCTCGAATCCCGACGAATTCTACTGTAAAATGGGATTAGATATTATGGGGCCGGCTTTATTAGAAAAGAAAACAGTTAAATTGGCCGTAGTCAAAGAAACATTCACCGAACCTCCTACCGATACCACGCAGTAAAAACATATTCTATAATAGAATAAAATTGAAAGGAGAAAGGAATGTTCACCAAGTTTTTTAAGAAAGAAGACTTATTGGAGAAAGAGATTGAAGATTGTTTAAGATTAATGAAAAGTATGAAACAAAATTCTGAGGAATATCTCGAACAGGCTGGCGTGCTTGAAAAGCTGTATAAGATACGTAAGGAAGGAAAAGTATTAGATACAAGTTTTTGGAGCACAGTAGTGACTGTTGGGGGTAGTATTTTAGGAATTTTGATCATCACCAATCATGAACGATTAGACATCATAACCTCTAAAGCAATGAGCTTTGTGGTAAAAGGGCGTGTGTAAAACATGCCTTTCTTTTTTTCGCAGATTTTACATATCTTATAATAGAAACATATTCTGAAAGGAGAATAGTTATGATCAAGAAAATCGACGAATTTTGGAGGAGACATAAGGATACTATTAAGAATACTATTATAGCGGTAGCGGTACCGGTAGCGATAGTATCATTAGTAGGTATCAATAGGTTGAACAAAGTCATCGAAGAGAATGATCTGGTAGATCTATTCTACGGAGAAGAAGTGAGAGTGGAAGCCGAATAGGCTTCTCTTTTTTCTTTCGCAAGATTTACATAGCTTATAATAGAAAATAAAAGGAGGAATTCTTAATGAAAAACGGTTATGAGACAATAGGCAAAGTTGTAGTAGGAATACTTATAGCGGATTTTGTTGTATTTGGAATCGGGATAGTTGAGAACGCAATCGAAAAAAGATATAGAAAAAAAGCTCGGAAAAGAGCTGGTGTAATCGACATTAAAGTCGTAAGAGAGAAGCGTGCGAAATAGCACGTTTTCTTTTTATTTTTCACATAAAATCGCCCAAAATAGGCAAAATCCTCTGAGACGCACGAGGATCGTTTCTAACGAGTTTGACCCCCTTTTAAAGGCTTTTATACCAGAGTTATATTTTAAATCGATTCTGAGCCATTCTCGAAGGCCGTTTTTCTGGGAAATCCGAAAAAAACTCCGGATAGGAGTTTTTGGAAAACAAATTCGTATATTTTACATACGCTATTATAGAATAATAATTTAGGAGGTTTATTATGGAAAACGAAAACTATGCAAGATTAGTATTTAGTAAGCGTGAATTTGTAGTCATGGGGTTATTTATAACCGGATGCGCAATAGTGGCTAACTCAATAACAAATTGGTATAGGGACAGAAACCAAAGAAAAAATCTCGAAACAATTATTAACGTAATTAAGGAAAAAGATGGGAAGTAATTTCCCTTCTTTTTTATTTTTAACAAGGGGTAATTGGGTTCGCAGGATTTACATATGTTATAATAGAAGATAAAGCGAAAGTAAAATTGAATCTTAAATGATTCCGCTAATCTTTTTATTTTTTTTGAAAGGAGAGGTAGATAGTTGAATGATTGTTTATGGTATTTAATTGAGATTTGTGACGGTTTAAGGTCTGAGCAAACACCGGGCGATTGGATTCGTGGGTGTGAGGTCGACACGGACGGAAGGTGCCAAAAGTACTTATCAAGAAACACCGAAGAAAGTGATAGAATTGCGGAGCAGTATACCGAGGACGTTAAAAACGCGTTGATACCGGTGAGGCAGAAATACAGAGTAAAGTATTTATAAACGAAGAATTAATCTTGAAAGGGGAAATAAAAATGTCACCGTTAGTCGATCTTCACAAAATTACCAACAATAAGTCGAGAGAAGAATTATTTCGTTTAGCGTTCTTCGATTCTTTAACTGGCGTACTTAACCGTAACGCATTCGAAGAGTTTCGGCCCCGTTTCGAACGTGCAATCAAAAAAACAGATTTATACGTTACAATAGTTGACGTTAATAATCTCAAACTTATTAATGACTCTGAAGGGCACCAGGCAGGAGACCGGACTATTAAATTCGTTGCTGATGTATTAAGAGAAGTTTCAGATTGGGTTTTTAGGCTTGGCGGCGATGAGTTTCTGTTAATCACAGAAAAACCTGTGATCTTTGAACATTCCTTTATAGCTTATGGTTCCGCGTATATGGGAAAACAGGTTAGTTTAAGGACGGCCATGAGCGCGGCGGATACAAAAATGTATCAAAACAAAAGATTAAAGAAAGGGAGATAGTTTGGCATGATCCTAATTCGACGATTTTTAGAAAAACATTCCCCGACAATACTCACAATCTTTAGTGTTGCCGGGTTAATATCTACTGTTGTGTTGGCTGTTAAAGCTACGCCAAAGGCCGTTAAAATAATTGAAGGCGAACAATATTATCGTGAAAGCGTTGATAAGGAAGAAACATCCACTCTCGAAAAGGTTAAGCTTGTATATCCGTGTTATCTTCCAGCAGCCATCATGGGAGGAATAACAATTGCGTGTATAGTTAGCGCGAATTCGATTAATTTAAAACGTAACGCGGCCTTAGCTACTTTATATTCCATAAGCGGGACCGCTTTAAAGGAATATCAATCTAAAATCGTCGAAACCATCGGAAAAGGTAAGGCCCAAAAAATTAAAGACTCAATTTATCAGGGAAAACTTAAAAAGAATCCGGTTAGTGAGCATAATCTTATTGTAACGGGGCGTGGTGACACTCTTTGTTACGATGATCACAGCGGCCGGTATTTCAAGAGCGATATTGAAAATATCCGGAAAAAGCAGAACGATGTAAACCGGGATTTGTTATTCGATGGGTATGTGTCCCTGAATGATGTCTATTATGCTTTGGGTTTATCAAACACTAAACTCGGTTACCAACTTGGCTGGAAGGTTGAGGACGGCCAAATCGAGTTTAAATTCAGCTCTCATCTGGCTGAGGATGGAACGCCCTGTCTAGTCGTCGATTATGAACCGCAACCAAAAATTGGCTACAATTAGTCGATAAAAATAAAACTCTTGAAAGGAGGGATTGAATGAAGACCGAAATGTTTAATAAGTTGTTTGAGGAGCAGGTTTGTGCTTGCAGTGCGACATTAATCAAAAAAGCCAAAGAATACGCGACTGAGGATCGTCTACACAATTTCAAAGTGGCGGCCGAACTGCAAGGCATAACTCCACAGGCGGCTCTTGCCGGTATGATGGCGAAGCACACAGTGTCTGTTTATGACTTGTGTAACGGGCCAAGGATGTTGCTCAGCCATTGGGAAGAAAAAATAACCGACCATATTAATTATCTGATTTTGTTAAAAGCGATAGTGGTTGAGCGTAATCTTGAATTGGCTGACCGCAACCAAGACCAGGCCGAAATGCCAGCTACGGTTGTTAAGGGCTTTAAAGAAAAGTGTTTCGCATAAACAATTCGCAGAAAAAACACAGAGTATAATAGAAACTAATTATCATTAGGGGGGATTGACGTATGTCAGATTTGAATTTGGTAAAGAAAGGCGGAATTGGAATGTTGAAAAAAATATTGATCGGCGTGGTAGTTTTGGGAGGAGCAGCGCTTCTCTACAAAGGAACCAGGGGGAAAGGTATTGACGAAAACGTCCAGGAAGTTGAGACCGAAACGACAACTGAATAGTTAACCACCAGGTAATTAAGAGGAAGAGTGTTATGGAAACATAGCACTCTTTTTCTTTTCGCCACTAACTCTTGAAAGGAGATAAAAATGAAACACCTCGAAGTAATCAAGATGGGGGCAGGTTGGGTTACATCCATAGGCGTTGGGGTGATCATTAACAATGCGGTTAGTGCCACCACACCTAAAAACATTAACGTAATTAAGAAAGCGCTTGTTGCTGCGGGCGGTTTAGTATTAAGCAGTATGGTTAGCGATGCGGCAGTGAAATATACTGATAAGAAAATCGATGAGTTTGCGGCTACTTTGGATTCCGTGACAACCGTTGAAGGATTCATTAAGAAATTTATATCTAAATCGACCATAAAAAATTCGGACTAACTCTTCTTGAGGAGGATACATAAAGTGGAGTACCCCACTAATTCACATAAGTCAAAACAGGCTGAAGAGCCAAAAAAAGTAGGAAAAGTCATAAAAGGCGATGTCATCGTCAAGAAAAAAACCTTTGGCAAGAAGGTTATGGACACTTTTCTAGGCGAGAACATTGATAGCGTTTTATCTTATATTATATATGATATTCTTGTGCCCGCGGCTAAAGGCACCATTTCTGATATGATTAAAGGCAGTATTGACATGATGCTGTTTGGGGAAATGCGTGGTCGGAGGGACAGAGACCGCGGAGGTTCTTACGTGCAGTATGACCGATATTATAAAGAACGTGAACGTGACCGTGACCGGGATCGAGAACGCTACGGACGATCAAGACAGAACATTGTACGGCATAATTTCGACGACATAATCTTGGATTCCCGCGATGAGGCAGAAGATGTCGTTAGCCACCTCGTAGAGTTAGTCGATACCTATGGCGTAGCTAGCGTCTCGGATTTGTACAACCTGGTTGGTATATCCAGCAATTTCACCGATGATAAGTACGGCTGGTATAATCTCGGAGGCGCCAATGTCAGCCGAGTTCGAGATGGGTATTTGATTAACCTGCCTCGGGTGTCGGTATTGGATTGAGAAGGGAGACAAAAATGACTCCTAAAATGATTTGGGAAATGTTTAAATTCTTATTTCTCCCCCATTTTCTTAATAGGATTACTGAGGGGGAAGTAGTCAGCTGGTTTCCTATTGGAAAAAACTCGATACGGATCAAAACGAAGAACCATAAGGAATTCGTCTTTACATATGAGGATGAGGATAACTGGATACTTGAGACTTATAAAGTTTACTTTCTTCGTATGCGGCCGATATTTATACGTCACACAAAGGAGCGAAAAAAATGATTGACCGATTATTTATCGGCTACGATTCATGTCCCAATGACAAAACGACGCTAGTAGTCTGTGTAAGGGAAGGCAGAAATCATAAAATTGTAAAAATCTTTACCGACAAAGAAGCAGAAGAAGTGTATAAAAAGTTAACTCAACAGGAGGATAAAAAATGATCGATTTAACTATTGTTAAAACTGTGGCCACGAGAGTATTCTGGCAGAACGCCTTTATTATCAAGAAACACAGCCCGGAGCTGCTCTTGGCCGCCGGGGTTATTGGGGTTGTTACCAGCACCGTTATGGCGTGCAAAGCCACTTTGAAAGTCGAGGCTATACTTGATGAGACTAACGAAAAAGTGGCCGAAATTAAAAAAGTTAAAGATGTCTTTGCTGATAGTGAAAACCCAAAGTATAACGAACAGGATTACCGGAAAGATCTAATGACCGTCCGGGTTCAATCGGGTATCAAATTAGTTAAACTCTATGGCCCGGCCATAACTCTTAGTGCGGCGTCAATCGCCTGTTTCCTCGGCGCCCATAACATTTTGCAGAAGCGTAACGTCGCGCTTATAGCTGCCTATAAGGCCGTGGAAAAGGGCTTCACGGACTACCGACGCAGGGTTATTGACGAGCTCGGGATAGACAAAGACAGGCAGTTTAAGCACGGGATAAAAAAAGAACTCGTTACTGAGATTGAAGTGGGCGAAGATGGTAAGCCTAAGAAGGTTAAAAAAACAATTGACATTGTTGACCCCAACGAGCACAGCGTATACGCTAGGTTCTTCGACGAGACTAGCGCTCAGTGGGATCACTCCGCCGAACATAACCTCATATTCTTAAAATGCCAGCAGAATTTTGCGAACGACCTTCTACGGGCTCGCGGCCATCTGTTCCTCAACGAGGTTTACGACATGCTCGGTATCCCGAGATCTGGCGCCGGTGCTGTTGTTGGGTGGCGTATCGGACTTGGTGATGACTTTGTCGACTTTGGTATTTTCGAATATGGTAAACACAAAGTGCGAGATTTTGTCAATGGTTATGAGCCGGCTATCCTGCTCGACTTTAATGTCGACGGGCTTATTTATGATAAAATATAAAAAGGAGCCATTAAAATGATCACCAACATTGAATGGCTTGGCGATTATGAATCATTCCTAAATCCTTATGAAGCAAATGTCCTAGAACATAATATAATGGCGGATTTTGAGATATTTGGGTTAAAAAAGTATTATTATAGCCCAAAGCGTAATATTTTTAAGGACGGGGAAGGTAATATAGTATTTGATATATTTCGCTTTATCACACCAGGAATATTATTTCTTTTTAAACAACAAAAAGAAACTATCTTGGCGAGAGATATAGAAGGTCGTCTTATCAAAATATGTTACCCTCCGCCTTCGTGCTCAAATATTAGTAACTTTAAAACGAGGAGAAAGTAAATGGGCAGATTAAACATTCATTGGTTTGATGGGCATTTAGATTTCCTTGACGATCGAGAAGTGCGTATTCTCGAAGATGATATAATGGCCGCGTTTGTTAAGAGCGACGTAACGCCATATTATTATGACCCGGAGGATAATTCTATACGAGAGGGTGGAGGCTTTATAATCCATGACATCTATAGGATTATTTCTCCGGGCGCTTTATTACTTTTCAAACAAAAACAAGAAACCGTCGTAATGAAAGATCTTAGCGGTAATCTCATTGAACTGGTTTGGGAACCGCATCGGTATTCGTATTTTGAAGAATGCGGCAACGTTGAAAAAATGTATAGGAAATATTTATAATTTCTTGAAAGGGGATAAACCATGGATAAAATCATTACCGAGGTGCAAGTAGCATTAAATTATCCGGTTCAAATTGGGGATAAAGTAATGCTTAGGGAGGTTTTACCAGAACGGTATAAACAGGTTGTTAATAATGAGTTAATGGTAGTCGTTGGGGATGAAA
>Ga0172381_10001947_pt1 | contig 23542 bp, 18 predicted proteins | sample Leawel6488metaG_FD_119754 | JGI IMG/M metagenome (GOLD analysis project Ga0172381, IMG submission 119754) | Leachate microbial communities from a municipal landfill in Southern Ontario, Canada - Leachate well 64-88 metaG | ecosystem: Engineered > Solid waste > Landfill > Unclassified | place...
ATTACTCTTACCCCTAAAGCCGGATATACTTTGACTGGAGTCACAGAAAACTTTTTCACGGTAGCCAGTTCAACTTCTACTACTAACTCGGCTGATTCAGGAATAATTACTGTTGTGTTCCCAGAAACAGGATCAGTAGAAGAACTCACCACTTCCTTCACATGGACTGGTGCTGGAACCAAATTATTCAGTATTCAAGGAACAGTAGAATCTTCTATTAATATTAACTGGGGTGACTCCTCTTCAACAGATTGTGTTTTGACTAGCGGATGGAATAATATTAGCCACACATATATTAGTGATCCCAATACTGTAACCATATCAGGTGATATTGAAAATATTACTAGTTTGTATATAACTGGAAAAAATATCTCTAGTATCTCATTATTTGGACTATTATCTTTAACGGATTTATGGGCCGGAGATAATACCATCAGCGATATTTCATCTTTATCTGGGTTAATCAATTTAGATGGGATAGATTTTGAAAATAATTTAATCTCAGATTTAACAGCTCTTTCTGAATTGATCCAGTTAGTTAATTTAAGTATACAAGGAAATACTTTTAATGATATTAGTCCTTTAGCTAATTTAGTAAACCTCAATGAGTGGTTAGATATTAATAATAATACAATTACTGTTTTGCCAGAGGAATTTCCTGCTTGGACAAATCTTGTATTGAGTGTGGATAGTGCTATTTCATCATCAACTTTAGTGGATAGTTTCTTAAATAAACTCTATACAGCTGGGGCTAACCACCTAACTTTAAACATCGCCGGCACTAACAGCAGCCGCACTGCTTCCAGCGATGCAGCCCTTGATTGGTTGCTCTCTACAGGTGCCAGCACCGTCGCTCGCAACGAAACCCCCACCACCATCACCGACATTGATACGGATAACTCCATCGCTATTTCACAAACTGGTGTCGTATTAACCGGTACGGGATTCAGGGCAGACCAAGGAATAGGTACTCTAATTTTGGCTGATAATGCCGATTATGCTTCTGCTACCGTTACCTCTACCCAAACTATTACTTCCTGGACTGATACCTCTACCATATTCAGTGTGGTTCCTGGATCTTTAGCTACGGGCACAGTCTATGCTTTCATTACTAATAAATATGGTGGGGTAAATGCGACGGGGTTTGCGGTGACTTTGACAGAGTAGAAAGAGAAAATTAAAAAAAGACTGTGCCAAAATTTGGCACAGTCTTTTTGGTTTAAATAAATATTTTTAATTATTATTCCCTCCTATATTCAATTACACCTATTTCCTCTAATAATTCAACCGTAGCTTTTACGGATGGGTTATCACTGGATTTTAAAAATAGTCTGTCACCGTATTCTTTTTGTAATGGTGTTAAAAATTCATCTGCCCAAGATGGAGAAAGAGTATTCACGCCATCAAAATTAATCTCAATCTTTTCTTTTTCACCTATCTGTTCCAAGGTTGGTTTAAAAGCGGCGTAGGCTTCTTTTCCTAATTGTAAAGTAGTGAATTATATTTCCAACAATTATTAATCCACCTATAATCATCACTATTTTAAAAGAATATTTTTCCCAGATTTCCTTCATTTTTTCTCCTTTTTTCTTTTTACCTTGTTTTTAACGTTCTCTTCCCAGTCTTTTCATCTGAAACCGTCAATTTCTTACGGCCCTTGGCACGTCGTCTTTTTAATATTGCTCTTCCAGCTTTACTGTCCATTCTACGCAGAAAACCATGAACTCTAGCTCTCTTTCTTTTCTTTGGCTGGAAAGTTCTTTTTGTTGCCATACTTTTAAATTTATTTTTTTAATTATGGATTATATTATATGATATTAAAGGGAATTTGTCAAGAGGGCAGGGGGGTGTCATCCTAAATCGTAGCAAAGGAATCTTTTGTCCCATTCTTCTTTTTGTTATATTTTTAAAAAAAAGACACAAAGGGATCCTTCGGTCGCTCATTAGGGTGGATCGCTTCCTCAGGATGACATTTTTTATCCCCATTTCAATTTTATATCTTTTTCCTTTAAATTAGCCAAAATATTATAAATTAGCTAAAATATTATAAAGTTATCCACAGGTTATCCACAGTTTTTTACCTTACAACCATTTATCCACAGCCCCCCTTGTGTTAAACTAACCTAACAAACTTATCTTCCAATCCATAACCCATATATCTATGAATAATAATGAAATCTGGCAAGCAGTCCTTTCTGAATTGGAATTATCCATTTCCAAAGCCAATTTTATTACCTGGTTTAAAAATACTGGAATTGTCTTTAATAAAGAGGGGTCTGTGGTCTTGTGTGTACCCAACACTTTTGCTCGAGCTTGGTTAGAAAAAAAATATCATACCATTATTATCAAATCTTTAGAAAGAATTACTGATAAGCCTATTCGTAAATTGGAATATAAAATAGATAATATTAAAAATATTGTCGCACAAGGGGTTACTGAGGAACAAGAAATTCTCCAACCACAAGAATTTAAAATTGATTCTGGTTTTCAACCTAATCGCCAACCCACTGTTCAAGGTGGATTTGCTATCAATCCAAAATATACTTTTGAAACTTTTGTCGTGGGTAAGGGGTCAGAGCTGGCTTATGCCGCTTCACAAGCAGTAGTCAATAAAATTGGTGAGGTCTACAATCCTTTGTTCGTTTATGGTGGAGTAGGTTTGGGAAAAACTCATTTAATTCAAGCTGTGGGTAATGCCTTGCTCAAAAAAAATCCTGCGACCACGATTATGTATGTCAGTGCGGAAAAATTTTCCAATGATTTTATTCAATCTATTAAAGAAGGCTCGGCCAAGGAATTTCAAAACCAATATCGTCATATAGATTTACTATTAATTGATGATATTCAATTTATTGCTGGTAAAACCGGAACTCAAGAATCTTTTTTTCATACTTTTAATGAGCTCCACCAACAAAACAAACAAATTATCTTGACTTCAGATCGTCCACCAAAAGCTATTCCCGCTTTGGAAGATCGTCTTAAATCTCGTTTTGAATGGGGAATGATTGCTGACATCTCTTTACCAGATTTTGAAACTCGAGTCGCAATTCTGGAAAAAAAATGCCAAGAGAAAAACTTTATTTTAGAAGATAAAATTCTTGAAGAAATAGCTAAAACTTTTGAATCAAATATTCGTGAGTTGGAAGGATTTTTAAATAAAACCATTGCTTATCACCAGATAAAAAATATCAACCCTTCATTGGAGTCAGTCAAATCTCTTTTATCTGGTGTGGAAATTTCTCCGGCAAAAAGACAACCCACCGCCAGAAACATTATGGAAGCAGTTGGATCATTTTATAATGTCCCGGCTGAATTAATGGTGGGTAAAGGCCGTGAGAAAAAAATCGCCATGCCTCGTCAAATTATTATGTATTTGCTCCGTGAAGAATTAAGCATGTCTTATCCCACTATTGGTCATGAAGTTGGCGGACGAGATCATACTACTGCCATGCATGCTCATGAAAAAGTCAGAAAAGAAGTTGAACGAAATGGACGAGTAAAACAAGATATTGAAATGATCAGACAAAAAATTCAATCAGATAATATGTAAAATCGTTGGGGATAAGTAGTAAATTATTAGGGATAAGCTGGGGATGAATTGGGGAAAAGGACTATGTTATCCCCAGAAAAAAATTATAAAACAAATTATTAACTTTTTCTCCACAGGTTCGGGAATACTTTTAAACAGTTTAAGCACAACCAAATTAATGTAGAGTTAGATTAAGCAACCACTTATACATATTATCCACTCGCTTATTAGTACTATTATTACTTTATAAATAATTAAATATATAATACTAATAATATATAAGTGTGGGGATAAAATTTAGAACATTAAAAATTCTATTAAATATAAATATATGAAATTTACTTGTACCAAATCAAATATTGCTTCTGCTTTATCTTTAGTTAGTGGAGTAGCAATAAAAAATTTTAATTTACCAATTTTAAATAATATTCTAATTAAAGCTGAAGAACAAAAAGTGGAAATAATTTCTACTAATTTGGAACTGGCTATAATTATAAATATTCGGGCAAAAGTGGAAACTCCCGGATCTTTTACCGTACCAGCAAAAACTCTAACTGAATTTATAAATTTATTATCTGATGAATCAGTGATTTTTGAATTGAAAGAAAATGAATTACAAATCAAATGTGCAAAATCATCCACAAAAATAAAAGGAATGTCAGCTGAAGATTTTCCAGTGTTGCCAGCGGCGAGCGAGGGAAATGGATATTTATTAAAAACTGAAGAATTAAAAAAAGGCTTATCTCAAGTAATAATTTCTATGGCGAAAAATGATATTCGTCCTGAATTAGCTGGGGTTTTATGTAATTTTGAAGTTGGTATAGATAAATTTGTTATGGCAGCAACTGACAGTTATCGTTTATCGGAAAAGAAAATTAAATTAGAACAAGGTAAAGAAAATTTTAGAATAATTATTCCGGCAAAAACCGCCCAAGAAATTCATCGAGTAATTTCTGCTAATAGTGAAAATACTGGAGAAAAAACCGTGCGAGTACTTTTAAGTGAAAGTCAGATTGTGATCAACTACGATAATGCGCAAATTATTTCTCGGTTGGTAGATGGACAGTATCCAGATTATACTCAAATTATTCCCAACAACTTTAAAACTACTGCGGAATTTTCTGTTTCTCAACTAAGTAAAGAAATTAAAACCGCGAGCTTGTTTGCTTCTGCTGTAAATGGAATAATTTTGACTTTCAGCCCAAATGATGCAAATATTAAAATATCTTCCACTTCCACCCAAACCGGAGAATATATTTCTGAGATAGAAGCCAAAGTGGAAGGTGAGGAATTTTCCATATTATTAAACCATCGTTATTTATTAGACGGGTTAAATAATTTATCCGGAGATAAGGGTGTTTTTCAAATCATCAACGCCGACAGTCCTTGTCTTTTAAAAGAGCAGAGCGAAACAGATTGTTTATATGTCATCATGCCGATAAGACAATAGAGGTAGTTCATAAAATCAAAAGCCTATAAAGTCCGTAAATTTTATAAGGTTAAATTTCAAAGAAAAATAATAAAAAAACGGGGTAATTGCCAACCGTTTTTTATTTTGTTATACTGTATTATATGCCAATAGAACAACTTAAACGGGTATATGGTGAGGTTTCGCCATTTGAACACCCAAAAAATCAAAAGAAATTTAGTCCGTTTAAAAAAGCCTGGATAAAAAAGCTGGTAATTTTTGGTATAACTTTTTTGGCTATTTGTTTTATTGGTGGCACAGGGTTGGTACTTTGGGTGAGTCGGGATTTACCGGATCCGGAAAAGCTGAACGACCGGAGTGTGGCGCAAAGCACTAAAATTTATGATCGCACAGGAACGCATCTGTTATATGAAGTGTTTCAAGATCAAAAAAGAACTTTAATTGAATTGTCAGACATCGCTCCGCTTGCGGTAAAAGCTACAATTGCTGTGGAAGATAAACATTTTTATGAACATAAAGGCGTGCGATTATTAAGTATAATTCGTGCCGGGGTGAGTAATCTTTTGGGTTGGAATTCCGGTGGTGGCGGAGCTTCTACTTTAACCCAACAACTTATTAAAAATGCGGTGATTGGTGATGAACATTCATATTATCGTAAAATAAAAGAGGCGATTTTGGCATTGCGTTTAGAAAAAAAGTATAATAAAGATCAAATTTTAAAATTATATTTCAATGAGATTCCCTATGGATCCACAAATTACGGAATTGAATCAGCGGCACAAAGCTATTTTCAAAAGTCAGCTAAAAATTTAACTCTGGCCGAAGGGGCTACTTTGGCGGCTTTACCACAGTTACCAAGCTATTATTTAAATAATTTAGAGGCTTTGAAACAAAGGCGTGATTTGGTTTTACGACTAATGAATGAGCAAGGCTATATTACCGAAGATGAGAAAACCCAAGCTCAAGCCGAACCTATGACTTTAAAATTTAGCGTCACCAATATTTCTGCCCCGCATTTTGTTTTATATGTAAAGCAATTATTAGCAGATCAATTTGGTGAAAAAACCGTTGATCAGGGTGGGCTGAAAGTCATTACCACTCTGGATTGGGATAAACAAAAAATTGCGGAAAATGCAGTGACCGAATTAGGTAATCAGTTTGCCAAAGAATATAATGCAAACAATGCTGCTTTGGTGGCGCTTGATCCGAAGACAGGGCAGATTTTATCTATGGTTGGATCGAGAGATTATAACAATGATGAAATTGACGGTCAATTTAATGTAGCAGTGTTGGGTGAAAGACAACCCGGATCATCTTTTAAACCTTTTGTTTATTTGGCCGGTTTTGAAAAAGGCTATACTCCGGACACAGTACTGTATGATGTGGTGACTAACTTTGATCGGTCATCAGAAAAAGGCTATATTCCAAAAAATTATGATGGTGCCGAACATGGCTTAGTGACAGTGCGACAAGCTTTACAACTATCATTAAATATTCCAGCAGTAAAAATGCTCTATTTGGTGGGTGGTGGTACTATGCAAGATTTTGGTCGCCGATTTGGCTATACTACATTTAATAAAAGTCCAGAGTATTATGGTTTAAGTTTGGTTTTGGGTGGTGCGGAGGTAAATTTATTGGAACATACCAATGGCTATGCTACCTTGGCTAATAGTGGAGTATTTAATAAAACCTCACCAATTTTAAAAGTGACTGACACCAAAGGAGATACTCTGTACGAATGGAAAGATGAAAGTAAAAAAATTATTGAGAAAAAATTTGTGGATATACTGACTAATGTTTTGACTGACGATGCAGCACGTGCGAGTACTTTTGGCCGGGGCGGAGTTTTAACTTTACCTGGTCGACCGGTGGCAGCTAAAACCGGCACCACTAATGATTCTAAAGATTCTTGGACTTTAGGTTATACACCATCACTCACCGCCGGAGTGTGGGTAGGAAATACCACGCCCGCAACAATGAAGGGTGGAGGTAGTACTCTAGCGGGTAAAATTTGGCATAAATTTATGGATGAGGCACTCAAAGATACTCCAGTGGAATCATTTCCCTTACTACCACCGAACGATGCGGAGAAGCCCATTTTACGCGGCACCGTAGGGGGAATAAAAGTGCAGGTAAATAAAACCAATGACAAAATTGCGACCTCAAGCACACCGGAAAGTTTAATTATGGAGAAAGAATATTTACCGGCACACACTATTTTGCATTATGTGTATAAAGATGATCCACGCGGATTGATTCCAGATGATCCTTCTGCTGATCCGCAATATGACGGTTGGGAAATAGGTTTAGCTGATTGGATACGCCGAGAAACTGAAGCTGGCAGAGTAAAAACATTTTCTAATCCACCGACTGAATATGATATTACCCCGATCAATCCGGAGTTGGTACCGACGATCAATATTTTACAGCCAACACTCAATCAAATTTTGACTGATCGTAATATAAATATTACTGTGGAAGCGACGGCTCCACGCGGGGTGGTTAAGGTGTTTTATAAAATAGATGGGAATTATATTGGCGAGAGTAATAATTACCCATTTAATTTTTCTTATTATGCCCAACAATTAACTACCGGTATTCATATTTTGACGGCAGTGGCTGAAGATGATCAGGGTAATCCGGGAATGTCCGAAGCAGTGTTTAATTTTCAGGCCGGAGATCCCGACCCTTATTTCAATTGGGTGGGGGAAGCTGGGGTTTTGAAACAAAGTGATTTTCCCAAGACATTTTATTTGGATGTTTTTCGTTGGGATGACATTGATAATATTAAGGTATATTTAGTAGCGGATGGTGTGGAAAGATTAGTCTATACTTTTGATAAAAATGATGAGTTGCAAGAAGGAAATTTGGAATTTATTTGGAAAAAAATTCCGGACATTGGTGATTATGTTTTAAAAGCTGTGATGACTGATAAAAATAATAAAGTTTTGACCAGTGAATTAAAAACAGCAGTGGAGTAGGAGCTATTGACAAAACCTCAAAAATATGGTATAATATGCTGTAATTCAAAATTAATAAATACCCTATATGGTAGGGTATTTTTTAGTTAAAATAAGCCAAAAATATGAAAAATACCTTAGTTATCAACAGCTTACTTGATGATCCGTTACCCAAGATTAAAATGTTAGTAATAGCTGGTTGTATCGTTTTTGCGATAATCAGTCTTATTTCTCCGGTGAAAGCTCAAGAAAACGCTAAAAATAACGAAAACACTCAAGAAAATATCAGATTTGCTGACTTTTTGCTAAATAACATCAGAAAGAATACAGAAAAATTAGCCAAACAAAGCGAAATTGATGGTAGAAAAACCCTTTCTTTGACAGAAAAAGTTCAAAAAATAGGATTAAAAAATGTACAAAATGATTCTTTTGGTTATAAAAATTTATTTTCTTTAAAAAACAAAGAAAATAAAGAAGAATTAATGATTGAAACCATAATTGAGCCAGTAAAACCCGACAAAATTGTGTTTACAGTCATGAGTGCTTATACTAGTACTCCGGATCAAACTGATGATAGTCCGTTTATTGCCGCTTCTGGTAAAAGAGTTTATGATGGTATGGTGGCCGCCAACTGGCTTCCGTTTGGTACTAAAATCAAGATCCCGGAACTTTATGGTGATAAAATTTTTACTGTGGATGATCGGATGAATAAAAGATATGGTTTTGGCCGAATGGATATTTGGCTGGATACTTCTCGTGCTGAAGCTATGAAATTCGGGGTAAAAAGGTTTAATATTGAAATTTATTATGACCATCCCGAAGATAAAGTCTTGGCCAAAGCTGAGTAAAAACAAAAACACTTCCAAGTCGGAAGTGTTTTAGTTTTAATCCATCTTTGCTCTAAACTGTAAAGCCTCGGCTAAGTGTTCAGTGCGGATATGGTCGGAGCCGGCGAGGTCGGCAATAGTTCGACTGAGTTTCAAAATGCGATTATAACTTCGAGCGGACAGATTCATTTTTTGCACCGCGATTTTTAATAAATTTAAACCTTGTTCACTCACTTTACAAAATTCTCGTATTTCTTGATTTCTCATCTCCGCATTGGTTTGAATAGGTAGCTTACGAAAGCGACTAATTTGTCGGTTGCGGGCTTTTTGTACTCGTTCACGGATTTTATCTGATGATTCAGCCAATTCATCTGAAGATAATTTTTCAAAATTTATGCGTGGAACCTCAATGTGCAAATCAATCCGATCAAGCAAGGGTCCACTGATTTTTTTGCGATATTGAATAATCTGATTTGGTGTGCAGGAACAAGCCTTATCCGGATCCGTGGCATAACCGCAGGGACAAGGATTTTGGCTGGCAACCAAAACAAATCTTGCCGGAAAACTCAAAGTGCCTTGGGCACGGGAAATCGTCACAATGCCATCTTCTAAAGGTTGACGCAAGGTTTCCAAAACCATTCGAGGAAATTCCGGAAATTCATCTAAAAATAATACTCCACGGTGGGCCAGAGAAATTTCTCCAGGTCGAGGAAAACGACCGCCGCCCACGAGGGCAATATGGGAAATAGTGTGATGAGGTGAGCGGAAAGGCCTTTCTCGGATTAAGCTTGCAGTCAACATTCCGGTGACAGAATAAATCTTAGTCACTTCCAAGGATTCATCTATGGATAAATCTGGTAAAATAGAAGGTAATGCTCGAGCTAATAAGGTTTTGCCCGAACCTGGCGGACCGCTCATTAAAATATTATGACTGCCGCTGGCCGCAATTTCTAAAGCACGTTTGGCGAATTCTTGACCTTTAATTAGAGCCATATCCGTGCCACAGGAGGTCAGAGTGTCATTTTTTAGCCAATCATTTGGTCTTTTAAAGACGGGAATTAGCTCTATTTCCAGTAGATGATCAATCAATTGTTTTAAATTTTTAACCGGATAAATTTTTACTCCACCCACAAGTGAAGCTTCCAACGCATCAGCTTCTGGCACAAACATCCGTTTTATTTTATTTTCTTTAGCAAAGACAGATAAAGGTAAAATACCGTTGATATGACGCACTCCGCCATCCAGAGCCAATTCTCCAACGATTAAGGCATCTGATAAATTCAGCTCTAATTCCTGGTGTAAAATAATAATCCCGACCGCCATTGCCAAATCATACATTGGTCCTTCTTTGTGTAAATCAGCGGGGGCTAAGTTGATAAGTAAGCGATAATTAAAAGGATATTCAAAGCCGGAATTTTTGAGAGCCGGAATTAATCGAGTGCGAGCCTCTTGAATAGAAGTATCGGTCAAGCCAACAATAAAAAAATTGGTTTGACCTTTATTTAAGTCAATTTCAATTTCAATTGGTAGACAATTTAGACCGACTACGGAAGCAGAGTTGAGCTTGCAAAACATAAGTTAAGTCTTTTTTAAACCAAGGAAAATTAATACTCCACCAGCACAAATCAATCCATCCGCTAAATTAACGACACCGGTAAAAATAAATAAATAATCAATTACCCCATCCCAAAACAAACGGTCAAAGGTGTTGGATAAAGCACCAAGGAGAATAAGCCATAACCCCAAACGGATTTGGTGATTGGCTTTTTGTGCACGGATAAAGTAAATTAAAATTAACAGCAAAGGAAAAGAGGTGATTAAGATAAAATGGTTATTTACCGGTAAACTAAACACCCCAGCATGGTTGGTGGTGGGTTGCCAGCCTAAAAAGTTGGTGAGCCACAGACTATTTTGCCAAAAAAATAAAGACAAGTATTTTAAAATAATGTCTAGCAAAAACAAAAATCCGCCTATAATGTAGATAATTAAGCGGATTTTTTTCTTCATAGAAGTTTAAATTTCTTGAGTGATCGCTTTTTTACAATCTACACAAGCACTGGAAGTTGGACGAGCCTCTAACCTTTTTTCGTCAATCGGTTTACCACAGTATTTACAGACACCATAAGTGCCTTTTTTGATACTATCTAAGCTTTTAATGACATCACGCAGGGTTTTTTCCAAGCTTTCTTCTAAGGGCTTGTTAGTGATATATTCCGCTACCTCAGCGGCGTTTTCATCTTCTTTATCGCCATATTCTGGGAAGTTGCTGTCATAATCACCTTCAACTCGTACATTTTTATGAGTGAATTTGGATAGTTCTTCTTCTATTTTAATTTTTTTGTCTTCCAAATCTTTGGTGATTTTTTTTATAAAATCATTAGATAAGGTTGTTATTTTAGCCATATTTTTAGCAATTTAATTTAAAAAAGCATTAAATATAGTATAGAGGAGAATAGGGAAGGTGTCAAGGGGTGGGGTAGTTAAAAGTCTATAAAGACTATAAAGCATGCCCGTCCGAAGTCCACCAGGATGAAGGCGGGTCGAAAAGTATTGTCATCCTGACCGAAACGAACCCGACAATATACTAAAAGTCGGGTGAGTGTAGTGGAAGGATCCTTCATATTTGTAGATTACCTTTTAAACACATTATTGTTTGAATTGTTTTTTGTAAATACAAAAGATCCTTCAACAAACTAAGCAGAATGACACAGCGTCTGTGGATAACTTATACACATATAGTTTGTTTTATATTAGCCAAAAGAAATGAAGGGTGTGGATAAATTTAGAGTTTATCCACAAGTTATCCACACCCCCTTGACAAAACCCAAAAAGTGTGCTATAATAGTTATATAGTAAATTTTTACTACATAACCATTAAGTCGACATGACTTAATAAAAATTGCCCTTTTTACAATTTCCCCCATTTTCTTACACTGCTTTTCTTCAAACAAGCGGAATCCGGAATATCACGATCAAAAATAATTTGAAACCGTGGCTTTCCGACTTCTGTCGGGCAACTCGAATTATGTTGTTTATCTCAGATGAGACTAAATAACCTTGAGTAAATGCCCCTAAGCGGTTAGGAAATATCACCGGCATCTTGCCGGTATAGTTGACGGGCACAGCCTTTAAAATCATATTTCGGGGCTTTGATGCCCGTCTTTTTGTTTTATAAAATATTTTAAGTTATCCACATACTAAAAACTTGTCAGAACAATTATTCAGGTGTATAATATTGCGCGGTACCTTTTATTTTCCTTAATCCTGTGGAAAAAATACAGGATATTTAAAAGGGGGGATGAATATTCTGAGAGTTAAGAGTAAGAATAATCGGACCGTATTTCCTTGGAAAAAAGATTTTTCCCAATGGTTAATACGGCCCGGTTTTTTCTTTTGATGGAAATTTGATATAATAAAGGAGGGTAAAACAAGATTGTAGATGTTTATTAATTTATTGACAATAAAATATAAATATTATGCGAAAAATAAAAAACATTTTTTTAGCGATAGTCAGTGTTGGGTTTTTTATTTTTCTTACACATACGGTTTGGGCCGGAGGGTTGGTGATAAACGAATTTGTTTCTGACCCGGAAACAGGTAATGAATGGGTAGAGTTTTACAATAATAGTTCAGAAATGATTAATCTTACGGGTTGGTGGGTTTGTGACAACCGATGTACAGCTACAACAACCAATTCATGTAAATCATTAGGCGGAGAAGTTTTGTCTGGTGGTTGGTTTTTATTTAATCTTAACACTGCCAGTTATTTAAATAATGGTGGTGATAGTGTTGTATTAAAAAATTCAACAGGTAATGTTGATAAGATTGATTATAGTGGTAATTTTTTGGCTGCAAGTAAAGGAGAATCGGTAGCTCGTCTGGTGGATGGCGTAGACACAGACAGTATTTCTGATTGGGCGATAACCACAATTCTTACTCCGGGTTCGGCTAATCAATTTCCTGCTATAGATGAACCTGAAGATCCGGAATCTGAAGAGCCAACTACTATCCCGGAAATTGATTGGACGCAAATAAAAATAAATGAATTTGTGGCTGACCCTGAAACAGGAGAAGAATGGGTGGAATTATATAATTTATCTACAACCACAATTGATTTGACTGGCATTTTTATTTGTGATAATCGTCCGAATGCTTGTCAGACAATTAGTGGAAGTATTGTCGGGAATGGTTTTTTTGTTTTTTCTTGCGGGGCGAGTTATTTAAATAATGGTGGTGACAGTGTTGTGTTAAGAAATTCAACAGGAGAAGAGATAGACAGAGTTGATTATGAAGACAATTTATCAGCGGATAAGAGTCAGTCTGTGGCACGATTGACAGATGGAATGGATACAAATGATAACAGTGATTGGGCAATTACAACCGTGATTACTCCGGGTGCGACCAATATCATTATCAAGCCGAGTACGGGAAGTTCTGGCGGAAATTCCAGCAGTCATTATTCAGCACCGAGCAATCAAGTAATTTCGGAAATAATTTTATCAGAAACTACCTCCACTTTTTACGGACGAATTATTTTAAATGAAATTTTTCCTAATCCGGCGGAGGATGAGGTGGCTGAAGAATTTATTGAAATAAAAAATGTAAGCGGACAAGAAATAAGTTTAACAGATTGGGTGTTGGCGGATAAAACTTCCCGATATATTTTATCCGGAGTTTTGGAAATTGATGAAATTAAATTTTTTAAACGAACTGAAACCGGAATTGCTCTGAATAATTCTAATGAAGAATTGAGTCTGTATGATAATCTAGGAAACAGAGTGGATAAAATTTTTTATGAAACAGCATCTGAGGAAACGGTTTTAGCACGGCGTGGTGATGGTGAATGGTCATGGAGTGAAGAACCAACCCCTGGGCAAGAAAATATTTTTATTGAAGTTGATGGGGTAAAAATTTTGTGGAAAATCAGTTCAGTGGAAAGTGTATCCACAGATAAATTGGTGGAGCTTAATACTGTCGGTTCGCTGGATCCGCGTGGAGGAAAATTATCTTTTGCTTGGGCAGTGGAAGACAAGATATTTTTTGGAGAAAAATTGAGTTATGTTTTTTTCATACCAGGTAAGTATGAAATAAAAGTTTTTGCTACGAGTACGGTTGGCACTGTGGGTGAAACAAACTTTGAAATTTTGGTGGGAAAAAATATTACGGAAAATAATACCGGGGTAATTTTATCTGAGGTTTTTATCAATCCGACGAGCGGGCAGGAACAAGAATTTATTGAATTGTATAATGCTTCGTTGACTGAGGTGGATATTGCCGGTTGGCGGTTGCGACATATTGGTAATGCTGACTATATTTTTCCTACTCATACGATTATTGAGTCACAAGGTTTTTTGGTGTTTTATCGGCTGGTGACTAAATTTAATTTGAATAATACCGAAGACGAGATTGAATTGTTGGATAAAGATTTAGGTGTGCTGGATAAAATATTTTGGGATAAAGGTGTAAAAAATCAAAGTCTGTCTTTTTTTGGTGGGCAATGGCAATGGACCGAGGTTTTTACCCCGGCTGAGCCGAATATTTTATTGATTACGGAAATAGAAACAGCGGTCGCTAAAGCAATAAAAAAAGTTGCAGCTAAAAAAATTACTACCGCCAAATCAACCGTGGCGATGAATGTTCGTCTGGCGGATGCGCGGATGTTAAATAAAGGTGATGCGGTCAAGGTTAAAGGTACAGTGGCTGTGTTGCCAGATGTTTTTGGTTCACAAATTTTTTATCTTTTTGACGGACAAAGTGGGATGCAAATTTATCAAAATAAAAAACTTTTTCCGGATTTAAAAGTTGGCGATCAGTTGGAAATCACTGGAGAAATTTCCGAAGCTAACGGGCGAAAAAGAATTAATGTGAAAAATATAAATGATTTTGATATTTTATCTACAGAACAAAAAGTGATTCCACAAGAAATAAAAATTTTAGATCTAAATGAAAATATGCTTGGTAGCCTGATAAAAATTAGTGGCGAAATTACAGAAAAGAAAAGTGGATTTATGTATGTGGATGACGGGGAAGATGAAATTGCTGTGTATTTCAAAACCAATGCGAAGATTGATAAAACCATTTTGAAAGAAGGAATGAAAGTGGCGGTGATAGGGGTGTTGGAAAATAGCTCTGGTGGCTGGCAATTATGGCCGAGAGACAATAATGATATTAAGATTTTATCTATTCCGGAAGAAAGTAAAAAAAATACGGTGACTGAGATTATGTCATCGGACGAGCAAGATAAAAAAGTCACCATGAATTATTTATTGGCGACGATTGGTGGAATGGGGTTAATTTTGTTGGGTTGGCTGGGGAGGTTTAAAGGTGTATGGGTGAAAAAAATTTGGGGAAAAGTATTTAATAAAACTTAAAAAAAGATTGAGTTAATGAAATTATTATGGTGTTTTTAGTAGTAGAGATTAATTAATTTTGGATTGAATTTGAGGTGAGTTTTTAAATTTTCTATTAGCTTGATTATTTTTGTCTATAGTACCATGAAGCATTTGTTTGTCATCAATCATCAAAACAATGAGAATCAAAATAGCAATAATAATGGCGAGCAGATACATATCCACACCGACTGCCATGCCTACGGCTGAGGTAATCCACAAGCCGGCGGCAGTCGTCAAACCCACTACCCCGTCTTTTTTATGCATAATTATTCCAGCACCCAAAAAACCTATACCGGTAATGATTTGGGCAGCTACACGAGCTGTGTCAGCGGAAAAAGCCGTAATAGATAAATGAGTAAACAAGGCAGATCCGGCACAGACTAAAGCATAAGTGCGGAGACCAGCACTTTTTCCACTAATTTCCCGTTGATACCCCATCATTCCACCCAACACAATTGCCAAGAGAATTTTATAAACTGGATAAATTTGAGTTAAGATTGTAGATAGAGATAAATCCATATAGAAAAATAATTTGAAATTTGTTATTTATTTCTGTATTATACAACTTATTGACGAAAATGTGAAATAGTGTTATAATGACTGCATTGAAAATAGAGCACGGGCCAATAGCTCAGTTGGTAGAGCAACGCCTTTGCAAGGCGAAGGTCAGGAGTTCGAGTCTCCTTTGGTCCACCATGTTTGTTAAAATTAATTTATGCCGAGGTAGCTCAGTGGTAGAGCAGTGGACTGAAAATCCTCGTGTCGCGAGTTCAATCCTCGCCCTCGGCACATAACAAAAAAACACTTAGATAAGTGTTTTTTTGTTTGTCGGGGTGACAGGACTTGAACCTGCGACCCCCTGCTCCCAAAGCAGGTGCTCTAGCCAACTGAGCTACACCCCGATAATTTTCCGTAGACAGTATCGGATTCGAACCGATGACCTCTGCAATGTGAATGCAGCGCTCTAACCAACTGAGCTAACTGTCCATTGTTGTTTCATCATCTTATCATGAAAGATGATTTTAGGCAAGAGGATGTACAGAATCATTTTTTGATTTAAAAGTAAAAATCAAGATTAAAATCAGCCAAAAAAGTATTGTCAGATCATTTTTGAAATAAGGGACATCCACCAACCCGTGAATGAAAATTACGGATAGAGCGGAAATAAAACCGGTGCCGAGGATTAAATTTATTTTTTTAATTTTCCAAGCTTGCCAAATTGAGAGAATAAAAATTCCCATAAAACCAATCATACCAAACAAACCGATTTCCGTCCAAAAATTTAAGAAAATATTATGTGGATAGTTTAGTCGTTCCAAAGTTTGCGGATTATAAAATGGTGTTTGGACGCTATGAAAAAATTTACGAAGTCCGGCGCCGAAGATAAAATTATTTGGTGAGGCGGTTAAAAATTTTTCTGTATAACTCCAGAGAGCCAAACGATTTTGTCCAGCCTTGTCTTGAAATAAAACCGCAGATTGTAGACGGGGAGTAAAAGCAATTAAAATTATGCCAATTAAAACCGCCAGTACAGCGGATTTTTTAAACCCTATTAGCCAAATAAAGATGATTAAGCCTGTAGCAAGAGCGACAAAAGCACCATCGGAAAAAGAAACTGCGATAGCTACTATTCCTAAGAGTAAAGTAATAATGTAAAAAACATTTTCTTTTTTATTTTGATTTTTTTGCCACAATTTAGCGATAATTAAGATAATAATTGGTGCAAGAAAAAGTCCGATGGCGTTTGGTGAACTAAAAAAAGAAGTGGATCGACCAAAAAAATTATCATTCCAAAGTTGCGGAGGGAATAAACAAGAAAAAAATTGTTGGCCAATAGCCACGAGAGAAATGGAGATAGTGGATAAGGCGAGAGAGTTGAATAAAAAATTTGATGTGAGCGAAGGTGAATCAACAGACTTTTCTTTTATGCGAGTTAATAAAATAAAAAATAAAAGAATCGGTTCAATAAAAAAGGCTTTCCAAATACCGGCACCACGCTTCAAAGCGGCAAAAGAATCTTTATAAGTATCATTTCCAATAAAGACACTTATTGTGGCTGATAAAATTAAAAGACTAAGAAAAATAAAAAATATTTTATTATTTTTTATAAAATTACCAAGTATTTGCCAATCAGATTTTTTATTTTTTACAACCCAAACCAAAAATATAATTAAAAAATTTATTTCTAAAAGGGTAATGGGAATTGGTCCAATTTGAAAACGCAGTAAATAGGCGGGTAAGGTTAAAATTAACCAGCCGACACTCCAGCGGAAATTTTTCCAGGCTAAAATAGTAAAAAATAAGGCATAAAAGGCTAAAATGATATTTAACATAAAAAGGTTTGAAATTAGACAAAAGAGATTATTTCTGTTATTATAACATAATAATATATTAAATCCATACCTAATCTATGTTTTTAAACATATTCCTTTTACTTATAGGTTTGGCAATTTTGATTTTAGGGGCGGAAATAATGGTTAGAGGTGCTTCTTCTTTGGCTAAAAAGATGGGGGTGGCACCAATCGTTATTGGTCTGACAATTGTTGCTTTTGGCACCTCAGCACCGGAGTTGGTGGTAAATTTATTTTCAGCTTTTCGTGGCTCTTCCGACTTGGCTATTGGAAATGTGGTAGGAAGTAATATTGCTAACGTCTTATTGATTTTAGGTATTGCCACTATGATTTATCCTTTGAAAGTAAAAGGTAATACAGTTTGGCGAGAAATACCGTTTGCGATTTTGGCGATGGTTTTGTTGTTGATCATGGGAAATGATATGTTTTTTGATAAGGTCAGCTATAATGCAGTGACCAGAACTGATGGACTGGCACTTATGGGAGTATTCGCAATTTTTATGTTTTATATTTTTAGCTTGGCTAAAAATGAAGAAAAACCAGAAGAAGTTAGTGCCTATTCTTGGTCTATGTCAATTTTTTTAACTCTAGCCGGAATTATCTGTTTGTTTTTTGGAGGAAAAATCTTGGTGGAAAATGCTACCAGCTTGGCTCGTATGGCTGGTTTATCTGAGGCATTGATCGGATTGACTGTTGTAGCTATTGGTACTTCTTTACCTGAGTTAGTGACTTCGGTTGTAGCTGCTTATCACCATCATGATGATATTGCGATTGGTAATATTGTAGGTTCAAATATTTTTAATGTGTTTTGGATTTTGGGATTAACTGCGACTATTATCCCTTTGCCTTTCAATCCGGCAATCAATGTGGATATTTTAGTTGGTTTGTTATCTGTAGTATTGTTGTTTGCGTTTATGTTTATCGGTCGCCGACACCGCCTTGATCGTTGGCAAGGAGGGGTGGCAGTTTTGTTATATATTGCTTACATAGCATTTTTAATTATTAGAGGTTAATATCATGACTGTTCTATTTTATATTATTGTCAGCTGTTTATTCATCAGCCTGTTTGCCTTGGTTGGAGTGTTCACTATAAGCCTGAGTGGTAAGTTTTTACAGAAAATTTTAATGAATCTGGTATCTTTATCCTCTGGAGCATTGCTTGGTGGGGCGTTTTTACACTTAATGCCAGAGGGAGTCAAGAAACTACCAGCGGAAAAGTTTTTTATGATTGTTTTGGCGGCGATTCTTGTCAATTGGTTTATTGAAAAGATTTTACACTGGCGTCATTGTCATAAAGGTGTGGATTGCGAGACTCATCATACTATGGGTTATATGAATTTGATTGGAGATTCGGTTCATAATTTTATTGATGGGTTAATCATCGCTTCAGCTTTTATTGCTGGCAATCCTATGGGTTGGGCAACAGTGATGGCCGTGGCTTTGCATGAAATTCCGCAAGAGATTGGGGATTTTGGTGTGTTATTACATTCAGGTTTTTCCAAGAAAAAAGCTTTGGTGTCAAATTTTTTAGTTGCTTTGACCGTGGTTTTGGGCGGATTTGTTGGCTGGCTATTGGCACAAAGAATCGAAGGAATTGTAAGCTATCTTTTACCGATTGCGGCTGGCGGATTTTTATATATTGCTTCTTCGGATCTTTTGCCAGAAATTAGAAAAACCAAAACTATGGGCAAATTTATGATTAATTTTCTTTTTCTGATTATTGGTATCGGTCTGATGTATTTAGTAAAGTTTTTGGGAGTAGAATAAAATAATAATGAAACAAAAAATAGTTGGCAAATAACCAGCTATTTTTTTTATAAATTTATCGTATGCTTTGATAACCACCCGGCACACCCTTTTCTGAAAAAACAATTTGCCACAACTGATTTTTTCTTGCACGGAAAGCCCCGGCACAGCAGAGTAAATAATACATCCACATCCGATAAAATCGTTGATCATAACTATCTTTTAATTTATCCCAATTGGCAATGAAATTGTGATGCCACGCCATCAAAGTTTTATCATAATCTGTGCCAAAGCTGTGCCAATCTTCCATAATAAAAATATTTTCGCTGGCGGTCATAATTTGTTTGGCCGAGGGTTGTAAACCATTGGGAAAAATATATTTGGCGATCCACGGGTCAGTGGTGTTTTCAGATTTGACGCCACCAATAGTATGAAGTAAAAATAAACCACCTGGTTTTAAACATCGGCACATCACTTTCATATAAGTCCGATAATTTTTATATCCCACATGTTCAAACATCCCGATAGAAATAATCCGATCAAATTTTTCTTTTAAATCTCGATAATCTTGCAATCTGATTTCTATGGGTAGTCCGGCACATGTTTCTTCAGCTAATTTAATCTGTTCTTTTGAGATAGTAATACCCACACATTCCACTTCATATTTTTCCGTGGCATATTTTATAAAACTTCCCCAACCGCAACCAACATCTAAAACTCGCATACCTTTTTTTAAACCCAATTTTTTACAAGATAATTCTAGCTTGGCTTCTTGTGCTTCATCCAGGGTGGAGGCATTCGGCCAATAGCCACAAGAATAGGCCATGGTTTTTTCTAACATTAATTTGTATAAATCATTGCCAATGTCATAGTGGTGACGACCAACTTCGTAGGCTCGGGTTTTGGATTGCATGTTTATAAGTTTGGCTTTTAGGGTATTCCAAATTAAGTTTTTATTTATCACTATTTTTTCCAGATTCGCATCCAAGATTTTTCGAATAAATTCATCAATCTGCTCACAATCCCACCAGCCATCCATATATGATTCACCCAAAGCCAAAGAACTGCCAGATAAAATCCGCGCGTAGAATTTGGGATTATGAACCTGAATATCAAAAGGTCGTGAGCCGTTGATTTGCACTCCGGCCAAGGCGAAGTAATTTTTTATGGTTTGCTCTATATTTTGCATATAATTTTATTATAGGCAGATTATTTTATTTTTTCAAGAGGCTGGAGGCTTTTGTAACGCCTTGATTTATTTTTTGTTTTATGCTAAAATAGACAAAATCAATGGAGAGGTGGCCGAGCGGTTTAAGGTGGCAGTCTTGAAAACTGTTGTGCCAGCAATGGCACCCAGGGTTCGAATCCCTGCCTCTCCGCAGTTCGCAACGAAGTGAGTTTAAACGCTCACTTTTTGCTTTTGTTAAGGGCAATTTGTCCAGTTCGAGCGTGATATATTTCTGCTCAATAGGTTTTATATAATTTTCGGTTGCAACTAACCATTTCTTCGGCTCAATAACGAGTTTTCTGTCTTTTAATTGTTGGTTCGAGCCTAACCGTAAAAGTATATCTCTTTTGTCTTTTTCAGTTGCTTTTTTAAAGTTTGTTCGGGCTTGTATCGCAAATTTAATTTCTTCCGTTAAATTATCATTTTCAATACCATGTTTTTTAATTTCAACTACTTTTTGCGTGAGTTTAATAATTTCTTTTTCGTATTCGTTTTTTTGTGTCGTGTATTCGTCATCGGATAATAAACCCTTACAACTTAATTTTGTTAAATTACTTTTTTCCACCTTTACTTTGGCAACATTTTCTTCCAAATTTTTAATCACATTTTGCTTTTCGTTAGGGTCGGTTTTTTCGTCTTTATCTAACATCTCGAAAAACAATTCTTTAAACTTTGGTCTGAACTCGTATTTGGCGAGCATAGTGTCGATTTGTTTTTCTAATCCTTTCACCTCAATCGCTGGTTGTTCGCACTTGTATGACGGCTTTTTATGCGTACAGCGATAATATGTATAACTCGCTTGCTTACCAGTGGTTTTAATTATTTTATTTTTCTGGTCGGCACATACCAAACACCCACAATCGGCACAGCGAATTATTCCCGAATACGCAAAATCATGCGTTCGTTTTCTCGGCTTTCCATTATGGCCTAATAACATTTGTATGCGGTCGTATTCTTCCAGTGAAATCATCGCTTTATGTTTGCCTTGTTTTTGCAATCCGTTATATTCAATAATGCCAGCATAAAAAATGTTAGTAAACATTCTATACAGTGAAGCCCTAGCTAATTTACCGCTTTTGTTTTTCCTTGTTGCTTTGGGTTTAAAATTCCATTCGTTGTTTAACTTATCCAAAACTGCTGGAACAGAATAATTGCCCGACAACATAAGGTCAAACGCTTTGCGGATTGTTTTAAATCTTTCATCGTCTATTTCAATCGTACTCAATCCGACATTTCTAACATTCACATATCCATTCGGGCACATATTTGGTTGCCAACCCATTTGATATTTTTTCTCTAATCCACGCCGAACATCTTTTCCTAACTTTGAAGAAAAATATTGCGACTGGCTTAATGCCATTTGCAACATCATTATGCCCTCGGGGGAGTTATCAAAGTTGTATGAGCCAAATTTGAGGTCGTGGATAACGCCAGTACGGACTAGGTAGGTAATGGTTGAAGCGTCAATTTCATTTCTACTTAATCGGTCGGGGTGCCACGCAATCACGCCAGTGGCCTCGCCTTTGCGTATTCGCTTGATCATACTCTCAAACACTGGTCTTTCGTATGGACTAAAAGCTGAGTGCTTTTCTTCCAGTATTTCCACAATATCCACATTGCCAAACAATTCTTTTACTTTATCAATTTGGCTACTAATAGATAGTGCTTGCCTTTCTTCGCCTTCGCTCGATTTGCGAACATAGGCGAAAAATTTAGTTGATTTCATAATGAAAATGATTAAAAACAAAAAAGGACAGCCCTGGCTAACCCGACACAAATAGCTAAAAAAGACTATTTCATCGGACAGGACTGCCCATCTCTGGTATGAAAATAAAAAAGTCTTTAATAGCGTTTATTGTGTTGTATCGGGTTAGCCCTCATATAGTATCAATTTTCTTTGCTCAATTCAAGAGCGTGTATATTCTGTTTACTCACAGGTCTAAATAATATTTTTCCAAGGACGAACATGTCCATACATTCTGCATACGCTTTTTCGTAGCTCAATTTCTCATGAAATTCCGCCTCGTAGATCATCTGGAATTTCAGGACAAAATTGTCCGTTAATTGCATACCGTTTTGTGTTGATGAAAGCCATAAATATATGTTCAAACTTAATTAAGAATCCTCTTTAAGAGTGTAGGCGGAATATTCCACCTTGCCAGTATATTCACTGGTGAAAGTTTTTTCAAAGATCGGTTTAAGGGTCGGCCTAACAAACCTATTGAAAAAACTAATTGCTTTACCGCCAGTCATTTCAACTGGCTTGTTTAATTGTTGAGAACAAAAGAATTTCTTTTTGCCAAACATTCTTTTATCAAACATATCTTTTCCAAGATATTTACAGAAGTACGCTCCCATATTGGTTACCGTATTTACCTCTCGTATTTTCACAAACCCATTTTTCCAATACTTCATTGCAAACCGTCTTTCCCACGCAAAGGTATCAACATTGTCGGGCAAGACAATGTTGCACAAAAGGTGGTAATGAACAGATCCGCCTTTTTCTTTCTTGTTGCCGTAGTAGTCAACATCTTTCTGAAATTCAACGACGGCGATATATTCAAAGGTTGGCTTGGCTCGCAAAATTCGCTTCATAGCGGTGTTGAACAAGCGATTGGCCTCTAAGAGCTCGGTCGTGCTTTCTGCAAAGGTTAGAGTGAGGAATTTACGCAGGTGAGGGTTGGCATTGGTGAGACGGCGAATGTTGGTTCTGGTACGGGATATGGAAAAGGTGGTTTTTTGATTTTGGGTTTGGTGCAAGTCAGCGACTTCTTGCTCGCAACCCCATTCTTCCACCAGTTCCATATATTCGACTTCTTTTTGTTTGGCTTGAGCTTGTTTTTCTTTAATCAGTATCTTTTGTTCTTCGGTACAGTTTTTCTTTCGGGTGTATCCTTTTAATATTTTCTTTGTTTTATACACATACACCTCAATTTCTTTACCAGACTTTATTAGTTTAAAGTCATACAGCTCAATCATAGGCATGATGTTGTTAAAAGAGCGGATTACAATAGTAGCCTCATTCTGCGGTTAAATGTGTGCTTATAATCTAGTTAATGAGGCTAAACAGATTTATGTCA
>Ga0172381_10001948_pt1 | contig 23535 bp, 23 predicted proteins | sample Leawel6488metaG_FD_119754 | JGI IMG/M metagenome (GOLD analysis project Ga0172381, IMG submission 119754) | Leachate microbial communities from a municipal landfill in Southern Ontario, Canada - Leachate well 64-88 metaG | ecosystem: Engineered > Solid waste > Landfill > Unclassified | place...
GCCAGATACCAATGGAATTGGGTAACGGAGCCATCATCACTGTGACGACTCCACGACACAAAGGAAGCGGCCCCTCGAATTTTCTCTGATACTCCTTTCTACGAAGGGGAAAGAGGAAAGAACGTAATCGCAACCCTGTGCTGCGATTAAAATCATAGTAAGCATTTTTCCTATACTGTCAATTTGTTTGTTTTTTAGAGTCGCATTGTGGAAAAACTTCCTCAAAAGAAAGAGTATGTCCATTTTTCTTGTCTCGCCCTTCTCTGTAGCATCACGTACAATGCAGCTATGGATAACTATCCACAACTCGAAGATGCGGACATAGAAGGCAAGCGTGTCCTCTTGCGCGCGGGGTTTGACGTGCCTTACGAAATTAAGAAGCAAGGAGAAGAGCTCACAAAAGATGATGGTGAAAAATGGGTGGAAGTACGAGGCGCTGTTTCTGATACAGATGATACGGAAGTAACTCTTCATGCACGTGTATCGGATATTTCACGTATCGAAGCAATTGTCCCGACGATGCAGGAAATTCTTAAGCAAAAGGCAGCACTCATCATCATGGCACATCAAAGTAGGCCCAAAGGAAAACGTGTTGCTTCTATGAGTCAAAAGCCGTTGGTGTCAGTTCTCAAACGGCTTTTAGGAGTACAAGTACAATTTGCGGAAGACTGCATCGGCGATGCAACGCAGAAAATGGCAGAGGCACTCAAACCTGGCGAAGTCCTTCTGCTCGAGAATTTGCGCTATGACAAACGCGAGAAGAAAAATGATCCTGAATTTTCAGAGAAACTCGCTGCACTCGCCGATGTGTATGTGAATGATGCATTCCCGAACTGCCATCGTGCACATGCGAGTATGGTAGGAGTTACCGAGCATCTTCCTTCGTACATGGGATTGCAACTCCAACAGGAAGTGGAACATCTCTCTCAGGTGCGTGATAATCCACAGAGCCCGTTCACTCTTATTGTGAGTGGTTCCAAGATGGAGACCAAAGTTCCTGTTATTAACCACTTTTTACATGAAGCTGATGATGTGCTTTTAGGCGGATGTATCGCTAATACATTCTTGGTTGCAGACGGAAACGATGTTGCTAAGTCGAAATATGAAGAGGATCAAGTTCCAACAGCAGCCCAGATCATCACAGCGAGCAAATCAGATGAAAATGCTACAGTGCATCTACCAAAACATGTGGTAGCAGCAAGTGAACTTTCTGATGATGCAAAAGCGAAGGATGTTGCTGTGAATAAGATTGAAGAAGATAAAGCCATCTTTGATATTGGGAAAGAAACTGCAGAGGCATATGAACGTATTATTGCTGCATCGGGCATGATTGTTTGGAATGGGCCTGTAGGTGTCTATGAGACCGATCAATTCTCGAATGGAACTAAGACAATTGCATCAGCCATTATTGAAGCAACAAAGAAGGGAGCGAAGTCATATATCGGAGGAGGGGACACCATCGATTTTCATACTCGCTATCCTGAATATTCATTGGATGACTACACATTCGCGAGTACAGGAGGCGGAGCTATGTTGGAATTTATTTCTGGAAAGGAGTTGCCGGCGCTACGAGCATTGCAGGGCTAGGGCTAGGGCTAGGAGAATGATCGTTAGGGAACGAGGAGGGGTGTCTGTATGATGGTGTAACTGTCTGCTTCTTCCCCAGCACCAGCCCTAACCCAAGCCCTATGATCGTTCTCATTCCCGAAGAAGGAGAATCCTGGAGCGCCTTTGCCCGGCGCTTTGCGGGAACGCAGGGTGATGTGCTCATCATTCTTCCTACTGCAGAGTCGCTCCTGCCGCTGCCGGATGAGGATGAGCTCCATGGATTCTTTGATGCATGCGCTCGAGAATCACAGCGAGTTATTCTTGCTACAACTAAGAGACTCTTCATTTCGCTTGGGCGGTCCAAAGGTATCCGTGTGATTGATCGTCCCAAGGAAGTCCACATACTCCTGCATAACCACCCGACACTCGATGAAGCGATGCGCGCTCTTTCCCCGCACATTTGGCGGCAGCATTTGCGGTCACATCTGCAGTCGATGGGGCTGCTGAGTCTCCCCAAACTGCGCGTGTGGATGCTCATTTTTGTCAGTGTGGTTCTGCTCTTCTTTGTCCTCTTTCGCCTGCTGCCATCTGCGGAAATCCGGGTATGGCCGCATGGCGATACGGTTACCCAGACGGCGAATATTTTCCTAGTTCAGTCTGGTGCACTGGTGAGCAATATTCCTTCGCGGGTGCGCACACTCGATCTTGTTCCACTCTCTGTTACGGTGCATCGTTCGATAACATTCGACCAAATCAGCAAAGATTTCACCGGAACGAATGCCCGTGTGGATATGACGGTCTTCAATAATTCCGATGAAGATGTTTCTCTGCGCAAAGGGTCGCGCATGGTGAATCAGGCAGGCATGGTTTTCCGCCTGCAGGAGCAGGTTTTCCTCTCGCCGCGCAGCGACGTCACCGTTTCCGCGTATGCCGATGATTTTGATGTCTATGGTGAAATTATCGGAGAACGCGGCAATGTTCCGGCAGGACGCCGTTGGGAATTTCCCGGTCTTGCGCGCGAGGATCGTCTGAATATCTATGCGGAGAACCGCGAGGCTGCAACGGGAGGAACAACGTCGTTTACCACGGTACTCAAAGAAGAAGATCTGGATATCGCACAGAAGCAGTTGGAACAGGAGCTGTTGCAGAACGCCAATCAGATGCTGGATGAAGAGCGCATGCTCATCAATTCGACGGATAAAAAACGCGCTCTGGAACGTTTGTATTATGATGAATTCACCGTGGCAACGTACACGGGATTCGTGTTGCCAACGCAATTTTTAGGGGAACCGGTATCGTCAATTCCCATTGAGGGGGCTATTACATACACAGCATTCGCTTATGATAAGCAGAGCGCGCTGGATATGCTCTATACGGAACTCAAAACGCATGTGGGCGATAACAAACGTTTGATCGAAGAATCCATCAGTCTGGATCGGCTCATCCATCACGTCATCGACTACGAGGATGATCTTTCCTGGATCAAACTCACGGTCGATCTCTCCGGCAAGGAACAGTACATTTTGGACCCGCTTACGCCAACAGGGGCGCGCTTTGCTATGGATGTTCGCAAAACCACTGCGGGAAAGAGTAAAAATGACGCGCTGCGCATCCTGAAAAATCTTCCGGAAGTGGATGCTGTGGAAATTTCGCTCTGGCCTCCGTGGAGCGCCGTACTGCCCTCCATTCCTTCGCACATTACCATTACGCCCGTTACGCAGTAGTTTCCTATGATTCCTCATAAAGCTCATATCCGGTTTCTCCTGCGCGCGGCAGCCGTTCTTGGTACGGTGTTCTGCGCTACGCTCCTGGTTCTTACCACGTACGTCTACTCCCAGTTCGATGGCACAGCAGGGGAGACCCCGATCGCGCAGTGCGCACTGGTTTTTGGTGCAGCGGTCCGGTCGCTTGATGAACCCGGACCGGGTATAACACGTAGAACACTCACCGCTGTCAATATTTATCAGGATGGGGGAGTGGAACGGCTCATTTTAAGCGGCGGAAAGGGGAGTGCAACGCAGGAAAGCGAGGCAGCGGTCATGCGAAAAGTAGCGATGCTGGCCGGCGTGGATCCGCAGGTAATCCGGATAGAAGACACATCGCGATCCACGTGGGAAAACCTGCAAAACAGTCGTCCACTCCTTGCGGATTGTCAGAGTATTGTTGCGGTGAGTGATCGTTATCACCTTGCGCGCATTCTGTACCTTGCACATGTACAGGGGTGGGGTGATCTGCAGACGTATCCCGCCGCCGCACACCCGTACTGGCTCTTTGAATTCAAAAGTTCCCTGCGTGAAGCAGTGGCAATCCTCTACTACGCAACTATGCGTGCCCTCATGATTGATCCAATTGACAATTGGCTCATGAATTCTTGAGCGAATCGGGAAACAGGCTCTCTGAGAGGTCTTTGTGGTTCCAAGGATATCTGTATCGGAAAGAGGAGAATCTCGCGTCGATTTTTTTGCAAATGAAAAAAGGGGAGACCAAGTCGATGATTGCAAGAGTCGGGTGACACATGCAATCGAAGAGTGACTTGATCTCCCCAACGCACCGGGAATAACATTGCGTGAAACATCCCGGCCCGGGAACTTTAATAGAACAGGCTTTTGAACACAATAATTATCTATTGAGTCAATTGCTTTGTTAACATAAAATGCATTATGTTAAGTAGGAAGTATTGTGGAAAACCCCTCTACCCCGCTCTCTCAGGCGATTCAAAGCAAAGTGTCATGGTGAGCTGTCATCTCGAGCGTAGTCGAGAGACGAACCATGACATGGTGTCACCCTTCGACTCCGCTCAGGGTGACATAATTACCACTCAGGGTGACATAATTACCACTCAGGGTGACATAATTACCGCTCAGGATGACAGTATTCCATTCAGATCATGCCTTCTACCACCACAAAAACGGCCTCTAGTCCCCTATCTCAGGCAATAGAACGGTATCTCACCTTCCTAAAGGCTGAGGAAAACAAGTCGCCGCTGACCATTACGTCCTATCGGCAGTCCCTGAACCTCCTTTTGAACTTAAGTGGTATCACTGATCCCCTGCTCTTTAATAAGCAGGTTGTGCGTGTCTATAAATCCGCACTGCACTCTCATCGCACAAAACAAGGAAAAGAGCTCTCTGTGCGTACCAAGAACCACCATTTGACAATACTCCGTGCTTTCTTGCGTTATCTTATTCAGGAGGAGGAATTAGAAGTCTATCCGCCCGATATGGTCAGCCGCTTTAAAGAAGAGCAGCGTCAGGTAAAAGTGCTCTTTCATGATGAGCTTGAGCGGCTTTTGAACGCGCCGGATCTAGAGAGCAAAGTCGGCAAGCGTGATTCGGCCATCCTCAACCTCTTCTTCTCCACCGGTCTGCGTCTTACAGAACTAAGAGGCCTTAACCGCAAAGACCTGAATTTTGAAACGAGGGAGATCAGTGTACGGGGAAAACGCGGCAAGATCCGTGTGGTCTTTGTCTCCGATAGAGCCGCCACAGCACTGCAACACTACCTGGAAGCGCGTTTGGACCACCTCTCCCCTCTCTTCATCCGCAATCACGATCAGGCGCGTATGGCGATGCCGCCGGGGGAAGAATTCCGCCTGAGCCGCATTTCTATTTATAACGTGGTGAAGAAGTATGCTCTTGTGGCCGGAATCGTCTCTGACCCCTCTCCGCACACCCTGCGCCACTCCTTTGCCACAGATCTCTTGAGGAATGGTGCGGATCTTAGGTCAGTGCAAGAGATGTTGGGGCATAAGGATTTAAGTACGACGCAGATTTATACGCATGTAACCAACCCTCAATTAAAAGAGGTTCATCGCAAATTCCATGGAAAATAAGAGGTGCATACCTGTTCGTTGTATTCTCGGCGGAACGCAGTGAAGCCGGACGTAGGTGGAAGAAATATCATGGACGTTAATACGATTTTTATTATCATTGGGCTATTAATTATCTGGGTAATAAACGAGATGCTTGATATTCGTCTTTCTCGCAAGGATATGCGGGAATACTTACGCTCCCCTACTTGGAAACAAAAAAGAGAAGAGGCGTTTGTTGTGCATGGAAGATTTTGTGCAGTTTGTAGAGCAACCACAAATTTAGAAGTGCATCACTTGCGATATCGGAAGTGGCTCTTGCCAATATTTGGAAGGGAAAATGTCAAAAAGGATCTCAGAATTCTATGTAAAAAACATCATCCAAAAGGTCGGTATTCTGCATGGGAGATTTGGTTGCGCAGATTGTTTTATAGAATGTTTGGTGTCTGAGACTGCGTATAGAGCCGGAAGAAGTTTCATGGGAAGTAGGATATCCGTGCTAACACAAGTAAGTAGTAATTTTGATATTTATTAAAATGCTAGTTTGTGTACTATGAGGAGTATGGCTGATTCATCTTCTCAAAAGAAGAATATAGATAAGCAATATAAGCGTTTTTTGAGTGTATATCTAAATAGAATTTTAGCATTGCAAGCATCTTTCAAAATAATGGATGATGCTTTAAATATTTTGTCGAGGACAAGATCTAAAGAGGCTTCAGAATTTTTGCAAAAAAATGCAGAGTTTAAAAAGAGAGGCAAATCGGAGTATTGTCTTCTTGATTTCGATGATCATATTAAGTACGAAGGGATATTGGAAGATGCTTATCACTCAACAAGAGCAAAGCAGGTGATCGCGAACAACCTTCTAGTCGCTCTTGTGAGTGAATTTGATGTTTTATTACGATATATTGTTGAGACGATTATTCAATATAAGGGGTGGTCTGAACTTAAAGTTCCAGAAGTAGATGTCCAATTAGATAAAATAATTGAAGACTTGGAGGGAGTTACGAGCATAAAGAAGCTTTCGGAAATCAAGAGCAAGTTTTACACTAGAGCTTCTAGCGGAATATTTGCTTCAGATAGAAAGAAAATATTTGTATGGCTTCAAAAGAGCCTAAATCTAAAAAATGAGAAATTTGTTGATAGCAGTGTGTTTATTGAAATCTGTGAAAGAAGGAATGCTATTGTGCATAATGACGGAAAGGTGTCTGCACAGTATTTGGAGCAGTGCAAAAAATATGGATGTAATATTTCTAAGAAACTCAAGGAGGAAGATTCCTTGGATGTAACTTATGAGTATTTCGTGAGGTCCCATGAGTGCGTAGCGCAGATTGGTGTTGCATTATCAAGCCTGATTTGGTTGAAGCTGCTGAACGTGACCAAAGATGATTCTATCGATCGGTTTTTAAATAATGAAGTGTGTGTAAAATTACTGAATAGTAAGCACTATAGTGTTGCTTTCAGCATACTTAACTTCATTAGAAATGAACTTGTATCAGCAAGCGATCAGATGCGTCGAATTTTTATTATTAATTTAGCATTAGCACTGAAGGGGATGCGCAAAAAGTTACAGGCTATAAAATTAATTAATAGTGAGGATTGGACGGCTGTTGGTTTGGCGCTGAATCTAGCCATTAATGTTCTAAAGGAGAACTATCCTACAGCAATAAAAATTATGAAAAAAATTGGAAGCAACGGAGATATTACGAAAAATGATTATAAGACTTGGCCATTATTTATTGATATTCGAAAAGAAAGAATTTTTTTGCAGGCTTATCAGGAGGTTTTTGGTGAGGGGTTCAAGGAAATTGAGCAGCACAGTTCTTCTCAATTATGTCTTCAGATATCAAATGCAAAGGATAAGACACTCCGAGATGTGCTTGAAAAAGAATTCCAGGATGCAGCATTAGAACCAAAACAGAAGGCAAAGCTGTAGTATTTTATCTGGGATAGATGTTTGCATCATATTCGTGCAGCACGCTTTCTGCATGTTCAAATAAGGTATATTTTGACCTAGTGCCCCCTAACCCCTCTGTCAAATCCATCTCCCCCACTCTGGTTTTTTATTGCGGAAGAATTTTATTGTAAGCATGTACAAACTGGAGTATATGTGAATGCTTCTTACCGCTATGGCTCAATCACCCGAAGATACTTCATTGGAACCTTTGAAAGCGCGCCCCTATTGGGAGGGAGGCTATCCTGCGGATGCGTTGCCCTATGATCCAAATACAAGTGTATTGGTTGCGCATTATAAGGTAAATCCTACCATGGGCGGTATTTGTTATATCGATCGGGATAGTAATCGTTGGTGCATTTACGAACTCATTGATACGTATCACATATGTACAGATGGAGGGTATGAACCAACAAGTGTTGCTAATTATCTTGATGCTAAGGAGTTCGACACTCGGCAAGTTGTTGCTGAATTTATTCGTAACACAGACCCGGAAAATGCTCCTCCTTCCGATGGTTTACTAGAATCGATGTGTGTTCATTGCAGAGAATGTGCACGAAGGGCTATGCAAGAAGAGAGACAGGCTGAGGCTGCGGCATGTGCGTAAGTAGTATCTCCCACCACTCTGGTTTGGTTATGCGGAGGAGACGGGGCGTGTGAGGCGTTACAATAATCAGCTGCGGCCAGGAACGGCCGCAGCTCAATAATCACATTGTACAACGCACAGACGCGGCCCTTCGTGGCCGCGGATGTGGGACATTAAATGTCTTCGTGGCCGCGGATGTGGAATTTGTAACCGCGGAATGTAAGGAAAGAATTTCCTGGCCGCGGATGTGGATGTATGAATCACATTTTCCATTCCGTGACATCCCATTTCCCCGATCTGGATGACCAGGGGTAATCTGCCGATGTTTCCGATAAGCGCATTTTTACCGGATTTTCATGAATGTATCGCAATGCTGCCGGAACATTCTTTACGGATCGAATGTGATAACGCGGTTGCCATAACTTTGGAATGCCGGTGTTGAATGTCATACCGGATTTGAAAACATTCATAATCAGCGCAATCTTTTTTGGGGCGGGAACACGCACCAGGAAATGGCAATGATCCGGCATGATTACAAATCCATAGAGGAAAAAGGGATGCAACATCTGAACGCGATACAGGCATTCAATCGCTTCCCGCGCATGCGCGTCATCCGCGAATACGGGGATGCGATCTTTGGTTATTGTCGTGACCAATTGTACATCCTCGTTCTGAATAGGGTGACGCTGAGACATAGCGTGTGATCATAGGATTTTTGGTTTTGTCTGCCAATGATCCCCTTCATTTTGTTTACAAAGATTTTTATGAGCAGCGCCCGCGAAGGGGTGCTACTTGGTATTAGGTTTTGCTATTTCTTCCCATCTCCCATTGCATCCAGCGCTTTTCGCAAAGCCTGCAAATCAGTTCTTGGTAATGATCCGAATTGTTTATCATTGTTTAATATCCAGCGTGCTATTCCTTCCAGATCTCCAAACTCCAGAGCTTCCCACACATGGGTTACATACATTTCTCCGTCTTTAAAAGGATTGGATGGCAGTGTGTATTTTTCCCCGTGAGCGTTTTGTACGGCATGATGACTGGTTGTACTTGTCATGATCAGTGATGCTGCACGAAAGACTGCATGCATCAGTGGTAAAGGCCAAACATTGCGGCTTGCGATGCATCGTTTTACAAGCGCTTCCAGCTTTGTTCTCTCCGCTGTTACCTGCTCAGTGTTCAGAGGATCAGGCTCTCCTTCTTTTGCGGGTGCAGCAGAATTTTTCTTCTTTCTTCTTTTAGAGAGAACTCCTTTCGGAACATGATTCTGCGGTGTGCCTGAGCGTGGTGATACATTTATTGGTGTTGCCATTTCTCCTGCGGTTTTGCCTTGTGGTGCTGTTTTTACACAATGATCGTAGAATAGAAGAAATGGTAAGTCTTTTAGTATCAGATTTTCATCTATTACCTGCCTAATCTCTGCCCTTGTCAGTGGACGGTATAATTCTCTCAACTTATCAAGCACGTTTTGCGGGTATGCAGGCGGATGCGGCAAATTCACATGCAGATTTCCATCTGGCTTCTGGTACGCCGACCATTGTGTTGAGAGAAGAGTAATAATTTGTTGGTAGGGTTCTTGGAGATTCAGTGCTGAAAGAACACTTTCTTTCCAATGTTTGTTCTCAGGGTTGTCTGGAAATATGAGATCGTATATTTCAAGAATATGTATCATTTCCAGAATGGGATATGTCTTCATCTCTATCACCAATGTTGATCGTGGAATACCTTTCAGCATCGGTTTTACCCCTTCCAGTATCTTTTGACTGTAACCAGACACGCTTGGGAAATTAGCAGTCAGGTCGTTTCCTTTTGATTCCATGCGCCACTGATGCGAAAGAATCTCTAAAATGGGTTTGTATGTATCGGGTATTTTTATTCCTTCAAGAAACAATACTCTTTTTGGCACAGTAGTTCTTTCGAAGCAATGCTGTGCTACAGCAGCAACATGCTGCATTGTTGTATTTAAAGAGCCTAAAGTATCCAGTATACTGGGTTCTTCTGCAATGATTGTAGCAACATCGATACGTACAGTCTGCGATATCTTGGCAAACAATCTATTAGGATTCGTTGAGATATTGATTGCCTGTTTACCAAGCCGTTCTTTTCTAGAGACTTCGGCGCCGCACATTAGGATTCGGTGCGCTACAACTCTCGCCTGACCGGTGATGTGCTGCATGTCTAAGAAATGATCAATAACCATTTCTCTGGCAGGGCCACGTAATTCGTTGGAATTCCTTCGCTTGGACATTATTAATATAATGACATAATATTGTAGTTAAGTCCAATTTTTACTTAGTTTCTCTCCCCTTGTCTTGAGGGTACAATGCCATGTTATGGAACTCTCTACCTTCGCTACCATCATCGGCATTCTGGAATTCATGGTCGGTCTTCCGTTTCTTGTTGCCAGCGCAGCAACAACAGCGTTTGTGCTGCAGCTGGTGCGCAACGACGCATTCATGCGTGTTATGGGCGTTGTCGTTGTCATGATCACGGTTCTGGTTCTTCAGGATGGATACCAGGTCGGCACGGACGCTGCGGGGCTTATTCGTCTTGTTGCGTGGATCGGGCTCATCAAGGGGCTGTCTGCTGCGTGGTTCCCCAGTTTCCTCGCGGGCATAAGCGAGAGCATTTTCGGTAGTGTCCAGATGCGCCCCGTGTTAGGAGTCGTTGCCGTTGCTGTGGGTGTTCTTCTGCTGTACGGCGCACAGTTGGTGTAGAGCATTTCACCATTGTGATTAGAAGCGCAGGTCGACCATTCGAGCGCAGGTCGAAGACCTGCGCTTTTTGTTCAAAATCACCAACCCAGAGCACGTCTTCGACGTGCGGATTAATCGAAGACCTGTGGATCAATCGAAGACCCACGTATTCCTGAGGAGATGTGCAAACCGATTATGAAAAAAGCGCACTCCCCACAACTCCGAGTTGTAGGCAGTGCGCTCCGTGTGGCTTGACCCTTTTTTCCGTTTTGCTTATAGAACCAGAATGTACCGTGGGGGCTTCGGCGCATGTTCCCGGGGCACGTATGCCCGGTACTCTGCGCCGTAGGTATTGCAGCAGTCCGCGCAAACCTGCGGGGAACCGCTGTAACTCGGCACACGGCTGGAATGGGAGATTCTGCAGCCTCCGCGCTGCACCCATTCGTCGCCCCGGTAAGCAACTGCGACTTGTGGGAACTGCCCCACAAGACAGATGAGCTCGCAGAGCGTGAGCTCTCGCCAGTGCGCGGGGTCCGGCGGTGTCTGAAAGTATGGGTGCGGGAAGAGGTCGATGGGTCCTCCCGTCCAGTAGAAGTTGAAGGTTCGCTTGAACCGCCGCTCCAGTGCTACGGTCCGGTCGTAGAATCCGACCGGTGCCACCAAAATGCCGGGGGGCGGGATGCGAATGACGGTTAGCCCGTCCTCGTTCAGGGGTTGGTGTGGTTGTGCGCTATCGCCAACCATGCTGGTGGGTACCTGGTTCACGGGGAACCAGGGCTGTTCCATATAGGGGGGCACCACTAATCCTGCGATGATCATGCGTTCGTATGCATTCATAGCGAACGCACCTGATCCTACGCGTTGTTCCAACATGAGCATTTTTTTCCTGCTCATTAGTCCTATCCTCCTGTGATTTTAAGGGTCAAGCCCGGTGAGTGTATTGCTTTTTTTGTGCTGTTTGCAAAGGTTTCAGAGGGTTTTAGTACGCAGTGTTCCTCTGATGAAATACCCCGTAAAACCCTTGAGTATTCACGGTAAATACCTATCCTTGCTCCATCGATCTTTATGTGTCCTTTTTACGCATGTGGCAGGCATTTCTGCCGTATGCGAAACGATATGCGTTTCATTTCCATTTCCATTGGAATCGGTCGAAAGACGTAGAATGAAAGATACGCTGATCACCTAGCGTTTGGCCTGTGATACGCTAAAACGAGGTCGGGAGTAGGTACCCCGACCACCCATGCTTTCTCAGAACGTGCCCTGCCCGGGCACCGTCCTCAAAGGACAGAAGATCGAGAAACCCCCGCGCGAGTAGTTTTAGGCCTATTCAGGTTTGAAGCACACGCTCCGGGGGTTGTTTTCGTCATTCCATTACTATTGCTTCCTCAGCCCCTCAATCGCCCGCAGCACCTCAATGGGCACCATCCAGATGGTGGTATTGCTCTGATCGGAGCTTAAGTCATTGATGCTTTGGAGCGTACGCAAATGGAGTGCACCGGGTTGAGAACCCAGTGTCTGCGCTGCGGTGGCCATGTTGGCAGCTGCGGCAACTTCTCCTTCGGAATTGATAATCACAGCCTGCTTTTCCCGCTGAGCTTCTGCCACTTTCGCGATCGTGCGTTTGAGAGAATCGGGAAGCACGATGTCTTTGAGTTCCACAGCCTGCACGTCAATTCCCCATGGATCGGAAGCCGCATCCACTGTCTTTTTAATCTTCTCCGAAACCTCTTTTTTGTTCGAGAGCAGTTCATCCAGTGTCACCTCACCAACGGAATTACGCATGGTCGTCTGTGCAAGCTGGCTGACAGCAAAGAAGAAATTCTCCACTTCGATCACGGCCTTAGCGGCATCAAGCACCTTGTAATAAATCACGGCGTTGATGCGGATGGGAATGTTATCCTTTGTGATTGCCTCCTGATCGGGCACATCCACGGCTTTCACACGGATATCCACTTTGATGAGTCTTTGAAAAACGGGGATGACAATTTTCCATCCGGGATTCCAGGTAGCCTGATACTTTCCCATGAGCAGTAGTACGCCCCGTTCGTACTGGTTGATCTGGCGAATGAATGCCAGAAGCAGAATAATGGCTGGCAGTAGCAGTGACGTGAAGAACCAGATAGGCATAGCAGAATGGGGAAATGTCTGTAGAAGTGTACCTTTCTGGCGAGAAAATGGCAATTCTGCTACAATAGAAGCAGAAATAAACATGTCACCACTCGCCCTCTTTGCACAGGCACTCGTGGAAAACCTGGAGAGTCTTAGTATTCTCATTGCGTCGCTTCTGGGTTACGTAGGAGTTGTCATTATCTTCTATGGAGGATTGAAGGGATTTGTATATTTCATCCATGCATGTCTGTATCCACGGCAGGGTCATGTGCCACTCATCCGCATCGAACTGGCAAAGTACCTTTCGCTCGGGCTGGAATTCTTAGTGGGTCGCGATGTCATTGGCACCATTGTTCATCCCACGTGGGATGAACTGGGCAAGCTAATCATCATTGTACTGTTGCGCACCGCTGTATCGCTCTTCCTGGATTACGAACTGCGCAAGCTCCATCGGGATATGGAGGAATACGATTTTGTCTCTCCTCTGCTGGCGCACCATCCGGTCAGAAAGAAGCAAGAATAATTTTTTGTCTTCATGCAGACACTTGGAGCACTTCGACTCCATGGTGTGTTCACGATGTCTTGCGTTGACAGGGTGTACGGGAGTACACTGCATGCATGCGCTCGTCCGTCACCAAGAGCAGGCCTCTTCCCTCCAAGCAGATTGTGGTTGATTGGTCCAACGAGCGCGAAATTCCGGTAGATGCCCTCATTGAGTGGATCCGGCAATATCCGCGCAGAAGTGATATCCACGTCTACGTTCCCTCCGCCTGCCGGCGGCATGCATATCCCTGTTTGCAGACGACGCTTCTGAAGATGGGGTGCACAGTGACAGCGCGTGTCTGCACTGCGTAGTCGCAGCATTGCTCCACAAAATGTGTACAACATTTGTAACAAAATCCCCATTCAGTTGTTCTTATCAATGCACCATGTCACGCGATACCAGAAACCTCGGCCTAGCCTTCCTCGTTTCCCTCCTGTTGGTCGTTACGGCTGCAAATGTGCCGTATCTGTTTCTGTAATGCGTAGAACACAGCTTTCCCGAAAGAGAATCACCGCGTACAATGAATACATGATTCCGTATCGTCTATTTGCCGTTACTCTGTTCTTTGTTGTTCCCTTTTCCGTATGGGCTGCCATCCCCACCGATGATCCCGCATTCGAGCAGGAAGCCGATGACGCGCAGCATGCTTTGGCGGATCCCTGTGAATCCAACGGATACTACGGCGATGGTTTCTGCGATGAAGACTGCGTCAACCCCGATCCGGATTGCTCCGAGCTGGAGCCCTGTACGGTCGATGAGCCTTTCCGCTGTCCGCACGGAACATGCGTGGCGGACATGAAGGACTGTTTTCCGCAGCTTCCTTCCTTTGACCAAGGCGGGTGCCCGGATGGCCAACCGGTCCGCTGCCCGGATAACCGGTGCGTCTCTTCCGTGCAGCAGTGTTTTGTTACCGGTGTAGAAGCGCAGGATTCTTCTGAGCGGCAACCCGAGGCGTTGCAATTGGAAGAATCCATCCGGGAAGTACTACCGCTGGCAAGAGAGACCGTTTCCACAGAAGAGGTAGAGGAATTGCGCACCGCAATGCTCTCCGGAAATCCCAATTTCCACGCGCTTGCAGTAGAGGATGAAACGGTTACGCTGGAGTACACGCGCACCGCCCGTCTACTCGGCTTCATCCCTGTTCCCTACACCCTCACGCTCACAGTCACGCCGGATGGCGTTCAGGCACAGACACCCGGGTGGCTTTTCTTTGTCGTTGATGATGCAAAAGAGACTGTGAAAGCTCTGGAAATTTCCATTGAGAATGATTCACAGTTGCAGCGTGCCTTTGGGACTCCGCAAGCGCACGCGAAGCGTATTTTAGAAATTCTCAGTGATGTTCTGCGTTTCTCCTACGATCAATAATGCGGTTACGCTCTCTTCTACCGGCTGCTCTTCTCTTTTTGTGTGCATGCACACAGGCAACTCCTTCAGCCTCTCACGCGCTGCCGCTCTATCCCGCATGCGTGTGGTCAGAGCCTAAGCTGGAATGGCGTACCGTAAAGGATCCCGATACCGGATCTGAGCGGACATTTAAAGGCCATGCGGTCACCTGCACAGTGGATGAGAATGAAGTGGGCGATTCCACCCCCTTAGTCTACAAAGACAGTGATTTTATGGATGAAGACTTCTGGTGGTACTACGTCGGCAACAATGCGCTGAAGAATCTGGGATATCCGGAAGCCTTTGTGTACGAACAGAGCTTTGACCGCCAGTACATGGGGCTTTTGAACGAGCAGGGCAACGTGGTGATGCTCTCCAGCATCCGCGAGTTCGATATGCCGTTCCCGGAAGATCCGCAGTGTCCGTGTAAATACACGCTCAGCGTGTTTACGGATGATGAGAGGGTGTTGATAGAATAATTCACAACCAAGGGGCTACATTTTCGCCTCTTTCTCCTCGTGGTATCTTCCGAATAAGAGAGTTGATTTCAGGACTTCTTCTAACTGCTGTATCTGTTCATCAGAGAGGCCTCTAATCACCGCTTGACTCGTATTCTCAGGACATATTTCAAAATGATCAGCAGAGATATCCAAGGCTTCCATAGCCTGAAGTACCAAAGCCTGGTTTCTTTTAATACGCTCTGCAAGAACACCATAGCCCTCTTCTCCACTCAAAGCGGTCAATAAGAAATGAGCTCTGGTTTCCTGAGGGTCATCTATTAGTGATATGCCAAGAAGTTCTTCTGGTGATTCACTCGTTGTTACCATATTGGCAACGTAGCACTTTTTTCTTATGGGTCAATGAAGGCTACCCTTTTTTCGCAATCTTCAAAAACTTCCTCTTTCCCACTTTCATAATCCCCTCTTCTGCCGTGGCATCCAGAGACTCCACCACGGTGTCATTCAGTTTTACGCCACCCTGCTCAATCAGTCTGCGGGCTTCGGACTTTGATGGTGCAAGTTTCTGCGCAACGATGAGATCGATCAGGAGTGTGCCGCTTTTCACTGTGACCTCGGGAATATCATCGGGGAGCTCTTTGTCTTTAAAGACTTTATTGAAGGCGGCTTCCGCACTCTCCGCCGCCGCTGCTCCATGGTAGAGCGTCACGATTTCGCGACCGAGTCTGGCTTTTGCTTCCCGTGGGCTTCCTTTAAGAATCTTCTTCGCCTCATCCATTGGTACGTCCGTGCAGCACTCAAAGTATGTTTCCATCAGATCATCCTTCACGGACATCACCTTGCCGAACATGTCACTTGGCTCATCATCCAGATAGATGCAGTTGTTGTACGTTTTGCTCATTTTGCGCCCGTCGATCCCTTCAATGAGTTTTGTTGTAAGAACGGCTTTTTCCCTCTTACCGAATGCTTTCTGCAGCTTTCTTCCGCAGAGCATATTGAAGAGCTGATCGTTTCCACCCAGCTCGAAATCGACGTCGAGCATCACGGAATCGTAGCCTTGCATCAGAGGATAGAGAAACTCATTGGGCGATACAGGATCTTCCTCTAGAAGGTCTTTTTTCTTTGGCTTAAAAGTATGTTTACATTCCGGACATTCCACTTCATGAATCGTGTCTGCGATTTCTTCAAAGGAGACGTCGGTGGAGCGAATAATGGGAAACACCGTTTTGCACTTTGGACAGACTGCCTTATAGGACATGCGCACTTTAAACATTTCCCGTTGCAGCATTTGTTGAACAGTGAAGTGTTTCGCAAGATTCATAATGTCTGCAAAATTCATCTTATCGAGCCATTCGTGGTTGTAGCGCAGTTCTACTTTCTTGAAATCGAGTATCTTGCCTGCCTGCTGCTTGTATGTTTGGAAATTCTCTTCAACCTGTTCACGTGTAAGAGGCTTACGTATTGCATCTTGACCTGTAGGATCGCCAATCATTGCTGTGAAACTTCCGACGAGAAAAATGACATCGTGTCCTGCATCCTGAAAGGCTTTGAGTTTACGGAGAGGTACAGAGTGCCCGATGTGAAGTTTTGCTCCCGTTGGATCAATCCCTAAGTAGATGCGCAATTTCTTGCCGGATTTCAGCTTTTTCTCCGCAAGGTCATGCGGGACTACTTGCTCTACGGCACGGGTGAGGAGGTCAGAGGCAGATGTCATTGCCCAAAGGATAGCAGTGAATGCTCCTCCATGTCACAATGTTTCTATATGTCAGATTATACGGCGACTACCACAGGGCGTTTGGATCATATTCTTTCAACAGAAGTGGCCCACAGCCGAACACAGGCAAAGAAGCTCATTCAAGAGAGGAAAATATCTGTGAATGGGACGGTGGTGAAAAAACCTGCGTACATTGTGAAAGCCGGAGATATCATCTCCGTAGCGGAGATTCGTGAATCTCCGCTCCAAGAGAAAAATATTGAATCGGTGAATCTTCACCTTGAAGTTCTCTACGAAGATGATGCATGTCTTGTCCTCAACAAACCTGCGGGGATTGCCGTGCATCCGGCTGCGAGCATGCCGCAGGGGGAGCAGACGATTCTGAGTGGCGTCGCCTTCCTCTTCCGTGAACGCTCAATCCCCTTTTCTGCTGATGCGGTGCTGGTGCACCGTCTGGATAAGGAAACGACGGGGTGTCTGCTCATTGCGAAATCGGCCGCGGCGCATGTCGCGCTCCAGAAGCAGTTTGAGAAACGGACGGTAGAGAAAACCTACCTTGCACTCGTGGCGGGTATTCCCGATCCGCCGGAGGCGATGATTGATGCGCCTGTTGGCAGAAACCTCCTGAATCGTTTGAAGATGTCGGTCCTGCGGACGAGTGTGAGCCGCGAGGCGCGCACGACGTATCACACACTCAGTACTTCAGATAATTGTGCGTTCCTTGCGTGTGATTTGCACACCGGGCGCACACACCAAATTCGTGTTCACCTGCGTTCCATCGGCCATCCGATTCTGGGTGATACAACGTATGTTTCACACACGAGTCAGAACATTACAGAGAACTATCAGATTACAGGTCTTTGCCTTCATGCATGGAAACTGGCGTTCCTATCGCCGGCAACCGACCAACGCCAGTGTATCGTTGCACCACTGTCATCCATTTTCACGAGCGCACTCGCTTCTATTGGCATCATGCCTCCTACTGCTACCGCGGATTGAAGTAGACTGTGTAATCCATTTCATCCAGTATCTTCTCTTCCGCATTACGTAGAACGATGTGGTACGTATTCGTTCCGCGGTGCATGGTTCCCAGAGCGGTATCAGCGATGTAGTTGAAGAAGGTCTTGCCGGATTCGTAGAGCTGCAGTTTGTAGTCATTGATATATACACTGTGCGTTGATTCCGGCACCGTTCCTTCAATAAGAAGGGATGTCCCCGTAGCGGAGTGGAAGGCGCCGGGGGTTGGCCCGGTAATGAGCAGGCTTCCGGGAAGAAGTGGAACATTATTGGGCAGAGCAGCTGTGTCCTCCGATGATGTTTCACTTGCTGTTGGCTCTGTTTCAGAATCTTCAATAACGCCTTCTGTGCTTCCTTCGTTGTAGATAATGGTGATCACTGCAGGTTCGCTGGTAAGACCTGCTTTGTTGATGGCGGTGACTTCAAAAACGTTCTCCCCAGTATGCAGATTATCGAGCTTGGTGCTGGCAAGATAATTCCACGTTGCATCGCCCGGTTGGTAGAGTTGTAAACGATAATCGTTTACAACAATACCCACGACATCTGGTTCTGCTTCTCCAATAATTTCTATTGTGGAATTCCCCGTACGATAGGTCTGATCGCTTTGAGCTGGTTGTGTGATAACCGGCGGCTGAGGCGGTTCACGGTTCCTGCGAATAGTCCTGCGCACTTCAGCGAGCACCGTTTCATCCCCGGCGAGAGCTTCCACCAGAATAGTCGGCGTATCACTGTCTGGTAGTGCTACATCCCGCTGGAACGACAGGGTTTCAGCATCAACGGAGACGACATATCCGTTGATCCGTACGGATTGCACGCGGGAATTCACCCGTCCGGCAACGCGCACCGTGCTCGTGGCAACAACGGTATCGTTCTGCGGTTCCGTGAGCTCCAGAACATCTTCATCTGTGGGAGGAAGTTGCCCCGCTGTATTTGTTGTCGTTTCCGCAGCATCTTGCTGTTTTTTTGCATAAACGAGGCGACTTTCTTCAATAAAAGGAGAACGGACGGCAAGCGGATCTAGGGGTGCGCGATAGCGGTAAGGATTATCCGTAATGATCGCATTTTCCGGCAAAGTGATCTGCTGTCCTTCTCCAATGAGAATGGGATCGGAGCTGCCAGTTACCCACACGGAAATCCCCAGTCCGTCTGCGGCAAAAACCGCGAGCGAAGAGGCTGAAATAATAGCTTCGGTTCTGGAGGGAAGCTCTAGGCGCATATCCGGTGTCTGTACTGTGCGGATGATACTTCCGGAAAAACTCTGAACCGTAGGTGTCGCTACCCAGAGTGACCCCTCAACCAGGTTGATTTCCAAAGCGGATTGTTTTTGTCCTTGCGTACTCTCTGTGATGAGCACTTCCGTGCGTTCGTTCAGGCGGGAGATTGTCCCATCAAAGAACGCCAGTGTTGCCGATGCCCGTGCACTCGTGCGGGTGCGGTCCTGTGGATAGAGTTTAATCTGATCATCCGCACGCTTAAAATCTTTTCCTTCAATGGAAACGTTTACTGACCCCTGTCCTTCCACCGTGAGCATTACGGCAATCTGCCGGACGGCATTCCCAACGCCAAACCACGCAAAGAGCCGCATGGCTGCAAAAATACCAATGACAACGATGACTATCAGAGCGATAGCCCGCATCCATGGGCCGCGCTGGTTGGTTTCGGCCAGCACGTAGTGGCCGTGGCGGTGGCGTTGATGAAGCATACGAACAGAAGGGAAGGATTCATATTACGCAGAATTTCGGCTCCATTGCAAGGTGCATGAACTATCGAGGTGTTCATCCTCTAACATCCTGTGCTATTCCCATCCTGCCAGAATAATGCTCTGTATTTCCAGTTTTCCGCTATCTATTCTTTTGGGTTGTGCTGTACCTCTTCTTGCCAGATTGTCATTACACGCTTACCCGCAGGACTTCCGATGGTGTTGTCACTTGCTGTTCCACGTAGATTTCTCCCCAATCCTTCATAGGTCGGTACCCTTCGCTCTTTGCCTGTTCCTCAATAACGGCTGCCGTCTCGTTCATCAGAATCTGCTCACGGATTTTCGGCGTAATGATCAGGAGTTCCGGCAGCGCGGTTTGGCCGCTGTATGTTTCATGATCGCTCGGATCGCAGTCCGCTCCTTTCTCTTTACATTTGTCACTCAGCGTGCGAACAAGGCGTTGAGCCAATACAGCGCGCAGAGATGGAGCGAACGTATACGGACTCACACCCATGGAAAGCAAACGGGGAATGGCTTCCACGGCAGAGTTCGTGTGAAGCGTGGAAAGGACCAGGTGACCGGTCAGTGCTGCATCAATGGCGGTCTGGGCCGTTTCCAGATCACGAATCTCCCCTACCAGAATCACATCCGGATCGTGGCGCAGAATGGAACGCAGACCGGTGGCAAACGTATAATCGTGATCAATATCAATCTGGCTTTGCACGATGCCTGTCAGCTCGTACTCGATGGGATTTTCCAGGGTGATGATATTGCGCTCCTTGCCGACGATGGTCTGCAGAAGTGCATAGAGGGTGGTTGTTTTTCCTGATCCCGTTGGACCGGTAACCAGAATCAAACCATTGGGCAATTGCACCAGCGACTCCAGGCTTTCGTGAATTTCCTGCGGGAATCCAAGTTCCACGAGCGGCACAATACCTTTGCGCGGGTCCAGCAGACGCAGAGTAATCGTTTCTCCAAAGCGAGTGGGGATAGTGGCAACGCGGACATTCACCGTGCGGTCCTGTGCCTGGAATGTGTATTGTCCGTCCTGGGGAATATTGGCGACATTCAATTTCAATCTGGATGCGAACTTCACGCGGCGTACCAATTGCTTGTACATTTCCGGGGAAATCTGCGCCAGCATCTTTAGCACACCGTGCAGGCGCACTTCTGCGCGCACGAATGTCTTCTCTGGAGAGAAGTGAATGTCCGAGATTCCCTTTTCTGCGCTGTACTGTTGCAGCGTTTCCAGGAGAACACGCCCGTCCATGGATTGCCAATTGGGTTCAATCATCTCACTATTGTACCATAAAAAACACCCTCTGCCTATTGCCTGCCCCACAGTGTTTTTCTTGTGCGTATCATGGAATTGCCCTGCTACGATCCGGGAAAACTCCTCTTCATGAAGATGGGCAACCATGAATGGATGCCTCTGTGGTAGGATATCCCACCGTGTCGTCATACTCGTATCGCTTACCGTCCGAAACCCAGCGCAAGCGCTCTCTTTTGCAGCGCATGTACATTATCGAGGGGTCCCTTTTGGTCTGTCTCCTAATCATTATATCGCGGCTTGTGGAGTTGCAGATCGTCCGCGGCGATGAATACCGCGATATAGCACAGACACAGCACTTTGGCGGAGTAACGCTCCCTGCCAAGAGAGGCGAGGTCCTTTCCCGGAACAGCAAGACGCAGGAAACCAGTATTCTGGCAACCAACACAACACTCGATCTGGTGTATGCTGATCCGCTCATTACCGATGACCCTGTGCGTATCGCAGAGATGTTGTCGGATGTACTGGTAACCGAACAGTTTCATGAACTCTGTTCGCACGGTGAAAACACATGTCCCCGCGAACTCATGCAGTACTATGCTGCCGCATTCGATCCACTCGATCGGATCCAAAAAGCGCATACGGGTGTTCTGCTGGAAACCCGGCGCATCTTGGTGAATGCTCCGGAAGAAATCCGCGGGCAACTTCCGGATATCACAGAGGTGCGTCGGCAATTTGCACGGGATATCGAACAGCGTATCAAAGAAAAACGCGTAACATTTATTCCGCTGGTCTACGGCGCCACCAAAGTACAAATGCAAGAGGTGGAGGATCTTGCTATTCCTGGAGTGTATGTCTCGCGGGAGCAGAACCTCATTTCTGCGGATCCAGAAGAAATCGCCCAACTCAGCCTTGCAACAGTCGCACGCAAGCTGGCGCCGATTGTGGGAATGGATCCGGACTACTGCAAACAGCTCCTGCGCAGCAGGCCACTGCGCTATGTTGCCGTCATGCGCCGGCTCACGCCGGAGATGTCATCGAAAATTCGGGAGCTGAAATTGGATTCCCTGCGCGATGTGCGTGAACGCAGGAAAAACGCTCCAACGTATGAGGCGGCACAACAGATACAGGATCCATTGCGCAGCATCGCTCTTCTTGCAGAACACTGGCGCTTTTACCCCGATGCAACCGTCGCTTCGCACGTTGTCGGATTCCTCAATATGACTCAGGAGGCGCAGTATGGCATCGAGCGAACATTCGATCCGCAATTGCGGGGTCAGGAAGGATTGATCAGCACGGTCAGCGATCCCAGTGGCGGTCAGATTCTCACTGCTGAACAGACGATTATTGATCCCAAAGACGGCGATACGGTCATCCTGACTATCGACCGTTTTGTGCAGAAGCAAGTGGAAACCACTATGGAAGCCGCATTGGAAGAGTACAAAGCAGAGAGCGGCCAGGCGATTGTCATGGAACCGTTCTCCGGCAAGATCATTGCCATGGTGAATGTGCCTCTCTTCAATAGTAACAACTACGGTACTGTCTATGAAAAAGAGCCCATCATTATTGATGAGCGCAAACGCCAGGAAATCGTTGTGGAACTTCTGCATCCAGAAACGAACGCATTCATTGTGAAGGCGTACATCGGCGATATTTTCACGCAGGAGGGCCGTCAGAATCTTACAGAGAAGAAGCGTCAGGAAATTGCAGAGATAGAGAAACTCTATACATTGAAGGACATTGCCCGTTACTACCTCTACGTCGGGGAGAATCAGCGGCAGGAAATTTTTCCGACGGATGATCCGGAAATTTGGTTGCGCTATACGAACATGATCGGAGTCGGTGCATATCTCAACCGGACGATCCAATCCATCTACGAACCCGGATCGGTTCTCAAGGCGGTTACCATGGCCATTGCCATTGATCAGGGAGAAGTGACACCGACAGATACCTATGACGATACGGGTCCCGTGGAAGTAGACGAGTACACGATTCGCAATGCTCTCAATGCGTATTACGGCAAGGTAACCATGACCAATTGCCTGGAATTTTCCATTAACACCTGCATGACCAGTGTTTCGGAAAAACTTGGCCGCAAACTATTCCAGAAAATGCTCGAGCAATTCGGCTTTGGCAAAGTGACGGGCATTGAGCTGGAAGACGAACAGCCAGGAGAAGTGCAACCGTGGCTCAATTGGAGCAATGCACTTCTGGCGACTGCCGCATACGGACAGGGTATTTCCGCGACTCCTCTACAGGTCACCACGGCATTCTCGTCACTTGCCAATGGCGGTAAACTCATGAAGCCGATGATTATCGATAGCATACGCAAAAGTGATGGAACAACAGAGGTGATGCAACCGCGTGTGGTGGATAGAGTGATTACGCCGGAATCATCCGCCACGATCACTGCCATGCTCACCAGTGCGGTGACGAACGGTTATGCACGCAGAGCGAAAGTGGATGGATACCGCATCGCAGGAAAAACCGGTACCAGCCAGATTGCCGGACCGGGTGGCAAGTACGAAACAGGTACCGGTTCCACCATCACCTCCTTTGCCGGCTATGCTCCTATTCATCATCCGCAGTTCGTCATTTACGTAAAATTCGACCGGCCGCAGAATATCGAGTACGGATCGGAATCCGCGGCACCGGTCTTCAAGGACATCGCCACCTTCCTCTTCAAGTACTACGCGATTCCGCCGGATGAAGAATAAGAGTGAATAGTGAAAAGTTAAAAGTGAACAGTTAA
>Ga0172381_10001949_pt1 | contig 23531 bp, 37 predicted proteins | sample Leawel6488metaG_FD_119754 | JGI IMG/M metagenome (GOLD analysis project Ga0172381, IMG submission 119754) | Leachate microbial communities from a municipal landfill in Southern Ontario, Canada - Leachate well 64-88 metaG | ecosystem: Engineered > Solid waste > Landfill > Unclassified | place...
AAAGAACAACTTTCCCAGGTCTTGGAACAATTGGAATAAGACTTAGAATAGTTCATCCAGGCACAGTCTTTTCAGACAAGATTGATGTTAAAGAATTATCTCATAGATTCAAATTAGCAAGAGAACAAAAGAGATTAGAAATCAGAGAAGACGAAGTTGAAAAAACACTTAAAGATACTAAAGAAAAAGTAGAAGAAAAAAAGAAAGCTACAGAAAAGAAAGCAGAAACAAAAATAAAGGCTGAAAAATCTGCAGAAGAAAAGCCTGTAGAAAAAAAACCAAGAGTAAAAAAAGTAGCTGAAAAAAAAGAAACAGAAGAAGAAATTAAAGAGTGATTAGATGACAAAGAAAAACGCAGTAACTCTTAATTCAATTCAAGAAATTGAAAATAAAGTTAGAGATTTAAAATTAGATTTAGCAAAAGAGAAAGGACTTCTTGCATCTAAAACAAAATCAACTAACCCAAGTAAGAAGATTACTTTAAAGAAACAAATTGCAAGATTACTTACAAAGAAAAACCAAATCTTTAGAAATGAAGAAACAAAGCAAATTGTAAAATCAATTGCTCCAGCTAAACAAGTTAAGGAGAAAAAGAAATAAGAGGTGTTAGTTAAAGTTATGGCTGAGATTTGTAACGTATGTCATTTACCAAAAACAATCTGTACTTGTGATATTAGAGTTAAAGAAACTCAACAAATAAAAATAAGAACAGAAAGAAAGAAATTTAAAAAATATGCAACATTGATTTCAGGGTTTTCAGAACTTCCTGAACAACAAGATGTATTAAAATATTTAAAAAAGAAATTAGCTTGCGGTGGAACAGTAAAGAATAATATTATTGAACTACAAGGCGAGCAAAAAGAAAGAATAAAAAAATTATTAATTGAAAAAGGATATCTTGGAGAATTAATTGATGCTTAATGTAAAATATTCTGATCTTATAGGAAAAGAAGTTTTAATAAAAAACTCAACTGACAAAACAAAGATTGGAGCAAAAGGATTAGCCATTTACCAAACAAAAGAATTATTAAAATTAAGAAATAAAGAAAAAATAATAATAATAAAAAATAATGAAATAATTAATTTAGAAATTACAAGCAAGTGAAAAATTATGGATAGTAAAACATGTCACGATAAAAACTGCCCAGTTCATGGACAAATAAGTGTAAGAGGCCAATCCTTACAAGGAATTGTAGTCAAGAAGAAAGCACTTAAAACCGCAGTTATTCAAATGGAAAAAACAAAGTACATTAGAAAGTACGAAAGATACATGAAGAAAACTGTAAAACTTCCAGTTCATTGTCCAGAATGTATGGATGTTAAGATTGGAGATGTTGTTTTAGTTGGAGAAACTAAAAAATTAAGTAAAACTAAATCATTTGTAATATTAAAGAAAGTAGGACAAATAAGCCACTTAGAAGACATTACAGATAGTGAAGAAGACAAATACGAAGAAAAAGTAGAGAGTGATAAAGAATGAAGCAAATAAGTGCAAATGTAACAAGAGGCCTTCAGACGGGCTCTAGATGTTTCTGTACAGACAATAGTGGTGCTAAGGAAATTGAGATTATTTCTGTAATTAAAATTAAAACTAGAAGAAAAGGAGTTCAAACAGCAGGTATTGCTTCTTTACTTAATGTTGTTATTAAGAAAGGTAAACCAACTATGAAGAAGAAAATGGAAAGAGCAGTGGTTGTAAGAGTAAGAAAAGAATACAGAAGAAAAAATGGCTGGAGAGTTTGCTTTGAAGACAACGCAGTTGTTTTAACTGATCCTAAAGGTTTTCCAAAAGGTTCTGAAATTAAAGGTTGTGTTGCTAAAGAAGTTGGAGAAAGATATCCTAAGATTGCAGGTCTTGCAAGTTCAGTAATTTAAAGGTGAAATTAAAATGCAAAATAAAACAATTAGACCATCAAAGAACAGAAAGAGAGCATTAGTAGGAGTATATCATATTAAAAGAAAAAGACTAGTTGCTCCAATAGATAAAGCAGCAGCTAAAGATGTTTCTAAATCAAAAGCAGTAATAAGAAAAGGCGATGTTGTTAAAGTCAGAGTTGGAGACAATAAAGGCAAAACAAGTACAGTTGAAAGAGTTAATTATGATAAAGGAGTAATATACTTAAAGGATTTCAAAGTAACAAATTCAAAAGGTCAGGAAAAATTATTACCAATAAGAGCAGCAAATGTAATAATTACAACACCTGTATTAAATGATAAAAAAAGATTTGTTACAAAAAAACCAGCTAAAAAGAAATAGGTGACTTATAAGATGACTAAAAAAGGAAGTACAAAAGTATTAAAGACACAATGTGTTGGAAAGGTACACAAGATTGATAAGAATAAAACATTTGTGACAAGACCAAATCCAGGAAAGCACACACTTAAAAAAGTTGTAAGTTTAGGTTATGTGTTAAGAGATATATTACATTTAACAGAAAATAATAGAGAGTCAATTTATCTTTTAAGAAACAAAGAAGTAATTGTTGATAAAAAACCAGCAAAAACTATTAATTTAGCAATTGGTTTATTTGATATTATTGAATTTCCAAAAATAAAAAAAAGTTACAAGGTTATCTATAAGCAAAATGCATTAATTACATTAATTGAAATAAATAGTGATGAAACAAAATATAAACTTTGTAAGATTGTTAAGAAGTTAATTACAAAAAAAGGAGAAATCCAATTAGTAACAAACGATGGAAGAACAGTTATTACAACTAATCAAGCATATAAGACAAAAGCATCAATAAAACTTGATTTAGAAGACAACACAATTAAAGAATATTATCCACTTGAAAAAGCAAGAAAAGTTTTCTTAATTGGTGGTAAGCATATTGGAAAATCAGGAACAATTATAAGTATTTCAAAAGGAAATATGATTAAGAAAGAATTAGTAAAATTAAAGATTGATGATAAGGAATTTGAAACCACACAAAACAATGTTTTTGTGATTAATTAAAGAGTGATATTTTATGACTAAAGAATCAAACAACAACCCAAATAAAGAAATCTTTGTTGAAAAGGTTACTGTAAATATGGGTATTGGAGAAGCTGGTGAAGAACTAGAGAAAGGTTTAAAGATCTTACAATTAGTAACTAAAAAAAAACCAGTTAAGACTCACGCAAAAGTAAAATTACCAACCTGGGGAATAAGACCTGGGCTACCAATAGGTGGTAAAGCAACATTAAGAGGAAAAGCTGCTCTTGATTTCATTGAATTAACATTAAAAGCTAAAGAAAATAAAATAAGTAAAAGATCATTTACAAATGACGGAATATTTTCATATGGTATAAAAGAATACTTAGATGTTCCAGGAATTAAATATGATCCAAACTTAGGAATAAGAGGATTTGATGTTTGTATTACACTTAGGAGAAGAGGTTACAGAGTAAAGCTAAGAAAATATGATATCTCAAAAGTAGGACAGAAACATAGAATTACAAAAGACGAAGCAATAGCTTTTGCAAAAGAAAAATTAAAAGTAGTGGTTGAATGAGCGAAATTGATCATAAAAAGTTAAGTAAAACTAGTAAAGAACTCAAAAGAACAAGAGTTTGTAGATTTTGTAAAACAAGAAGAGGACTTATAAGAAAGTATAATTTGTATATCTGTAGAAGATGTTTCAAAGATTATGCAGAAAAATTAGGTTTTAAAAAATTAGATTAAAATGATATTTATTAGGTGAAAATTAATGAGTTTAAATGATCCAATGGCAAATGCATTAAACAATATAAATAATGCGGAAATGGCTTCTAAACAAACCTGTACACTTAACCATTCTAAATTTCTTGAAAGTGTTTTAGTACTTTTAAAGAAAGAAGGATATGTTAAGCAGTATAAAGTTATGGAAAGAAAGCCAGTTAAGCAAATTGTTGTTTATTTAGGTGGGAGAATCAATAAGTGTAAGGCAGTTAAGCCAAGATACCCTGTAAAGAAACAAGATTATGAGAAGTTTGAAAAATCATATCTTATTTCAAGAGATGTTGGTGTTTTAATTGTAAGTACTACACAAGGAATCATGAGCCATAAAGACGCTAAGGAAAAAGGACTTGGCGGAAGAGTTGTTGGGTTCGTTTATTAAATTTAAAAAAGGAATAAGATTATGAAAAAAACAGAAAAGATTGTAGCAAAAGAAAAATCTGTAAAAAAGGAATTAAAGAATACAATTGTTAAATTTCCAAGCGACATTAAAGTGGCAGTAGGATTACAAAATGTGACTTTTGAAAAATCTGGAAAGAAAACAGACATTTCTTTTAATCCAGTTTATATTAGTGTAAAATTATTAAATGGAGAAGTAGAATTAACTCCAAAGAATAAAAAGAAAACAACAAAGGCAGTAATTAACACTACAGAAAAGCACATGATTAATGCAATTAAAGGGCTTGACCATGAATACGTATATAAGCTTGCAATTGTTTATTCTCACTTCCCAATAACTGTCAAGGCTGAAGGAAATGAAATAATAATTTCAAATTTCTTAGGAGAGAAAAAACCTAGAAAAACAAGAATACTTCCTGGTTGTAAAGTTGAAGTAAAAGGAAAAGATATAATTGTTAGAAGTCATAATAAATATAACGCAGGTCAAACCGCAGGAAATATTGAAAAAACTACAAGAGTTGTAGGAAAGGATTTCAGAATATTTGATGATGGTTGTTATATTGTTGAAAAAGCAAAACACGAATAAAAGAGTGGATATTTATGAGTAATGATACACCAAATTTTAGAGGGCATTTCCCAATAACATTAAGAAGAACTAAACATAATAGAAAAGTTCAGAAATGGAGATATCCAAGAGGTATCGATAGACACATGTCTAAGAAGAAGGGTCCACAACCAAAGATAGGTTATGGTCACGATAATGAAGACAAGTTCAAACATCCATGCGGACTTAAAGAAGTATTAGTAAGATCACAAACTGATCTTCTTAAACTTACTACAAATGATGTAGCAATTAGATTTAGTGGAACTCTTGGTCAAAAGAAAAAACTAGAGTTAACAAAATTAGCAAAAGAGAAAAAATTTAAAATAATTAATTAAAATGGTGTAAGCCTATGAAACTAGATAAGTTAAAAACATTTTCAGGAAAACTTCTAAAGAAAAGTAAACACAAGTTAGTTGTTGATACAAAAGTTTATGCAGATAATAAAGAATTTGTAGATAAAGCAATAACAAGACAAGATGTTAGAGATATAATTTCAAAAGGAGTTATCAAGAAAAAACCAGATACCGGCCAATCAAGAGGAAGAGCAAGAGTTCTTTTAGTAAAGAAGAAATTAAAGAGAAAGAGAGGCCAAGGAAAAAGAAAGGGAACACCAAAAGCAAGACAAAATGCAGATACTTATAATTTAAGAGTAAGAGGACTTAGAAAAAGACTAAGTGAATTAAAGAAAGAAGATAAATTAAATGGAAAAGTCTATAGTAAGATTTACTTAATGGTTAAAGGAAATTACTTTAGAGGAAAGAAACATTTAGAAGAATATATTAGTGGTGAAAATAAATGAAATCAGGACCAATATTTAAGGTTGCCTTCAAAAGAAGAAGAGAACAGAAAACTGACTATAAGAAAAGATTAGCCGTATTAAAATCAAAGCAAGATAGATTTGTTTTAAGAGTAACTAATAGTCTTGTAAAAGCACAAATTATTAGATATGATAAAGACGGAGATAAAACAGTAGTTTCAGCAACATCTAGAGAACTTGTTGTTCTTGGTTACACAGGAGCATTAAAGAATACTCCTGCAGTTTATCTTACAGCATTATTGTTATCTGCAAAAGCAAAGAAAGCAAATATTAAAGAAGTAATTTATGATTTAGGTGCAAAAAACTATAAATCAGGCAATAAAATCTTTGCAGGATTAAAAGCAATAGTTGATAGTGGATTAGTTTGTCCATATAATGAAAAAGCATTTCCAACAAAGGACAGAATTGAAGGAAAGACAATGGCAGAATATTTAAAGAAACCAGTAGATAAAGAATTTACAATCGTTAAAGAAAAAATATTAAAGATGTGATTTTATGTGTGCATTTAGAGAAAGAACTAATAAAGGAAGAGGAAGAGAAAAGGAAAAAGAAAAACCATTTGATAAAGATTCATGGACTCCAAAAACAGAACTTGGTAGAAAAGTTAAAGCAGGAGAACTGGATTCATTAGATGATGTTTTTAAACTTGGAAAAAAAATAATGGAATCAGAAATTGTTGATTGTTTTATTCCTGATCTTCAAATGAAAGTTATTGATGTTAAGAAAACAACAAGAGTTACAAGAGCAGGTAGGCACTTTTCTTTTAGAGTTTCAGTAATAATTGGAGACGGTAATGGACACATTGGAGTAGGAACCGGAAAGAATATTGAAAGAATAGTTGCTCAACAAAAAGCAATTAAAGATGCAAAATTAAATATTGTTCCAGTAAGAAGAGGTTGTGGATCTTGGGAATGTAATTGTTCTAAGAAACATTCAGTGCCATACAAGGTTATGGGAAAATGTGCATCATTAAGAGTTGAATTAATTCCTGCACCAAACGGAATTGGTCTTGCAGTAAGTGACACCATTAAGCCATTATTTGAATTAGTTGGAATTAAAGATTTGTGGTCAAACACTAGAGGTGCAACAGACACAAAACTTAACTTTGTTAGAGCAACAATTGATGCTTTATATAATATTTCAGATTTAAGATATAAAGAAAAAGAAGAAGTTGAAAATAAAGAATAAAAAAGGAATTAAATATGTTTGCAATAATTAGAGTAAGAAGTCCAGCAAAAGTAAATATAGATATTGAAACAACAATGAAGTTATTAAATCTAACAAGATCTAATCATTGTGTAATTTATCCAGAAAATACAGTAATAAAAGGAATGCTTCATAAAGTAAGAAATATGGTGACATATGGAGAAATCACAAATGAAACTTTAAAGAAAATGCTTGTAAAAAGAGGTTTTGTTTATAATGAGAAAGGAAAATTAGTAAAATTCAAAGAACATTATAAAGACGAAAAGAAAGCAGATAAAGTTATTGCAGATTTACTTTCAGGAAAAGCAAAATTAAATGATTTGGGAATTAAACCAGTATTTAGATTAAAGCCTCCAACAAAAGGTTATGATAGAAAAGGAATTAAGAAAACATTTAAGGAAGGCGGAGTATTAGGTTACAGAGCTGATCAAATAAATAAATTACTTATAAAGATGATATAAATTATAAATTTGTGAAATAATATGGGAAGAACAAAAGTTGATAGATTAAGAGGAAAAAGAACTCACGGTCACGGAAACACAAAGAACGCTAGAGGTTCAGGGTGTACTGGTGGAAAGGGAAGAGCAGGTTCACACAAACATAAGTTCTCAAAATATTATGTTGATTTCGGACAAAGAGTAACTTTAATGGCTAAGGAAAAGGAAACTACAATTACTTTAGAGTCACTTTCTGAAATAATAAAAGATAGAAAAGAAATTGATTTAAAGGAATTAGGTTTTGATAAGATCCTTGGTAAAGGTTCTATAAATAAAGCAGTGATATTTAAGAATGCAAAAGCAACAGAAATTGCTAAAGAGAAAATTGAAAAAGCAGGGGGCAAGATTCAATGAGTTTCTTAGATAATATCTTAGGGCTAATGCCAACAGTCAAAGATCCAAGTAAAGTTCCAAATGTAAGACAAAAATTACTTTGGACATTAGTTGTTCTTGTTATTTATTTTATATTAGGAACAGTTACTTTAATCGGTCTTGACCAAAGTCAAACCGCAAATATAAACATGTATCAAATGATACTTGCAAGTGATATTGGAACATTAATTACATTAGGAATTGGTCCAATAGTTTTAGCATCAATTATTTTACAGTTATTAGCAGGAGTCAAAATTATTAATTTTGATTTCTCAAAACCAGAAGAAAGAGCAAAATTTACAGGTTGTCAAAAACTTTTAGCAATTGTTCTTGCAATAGTAGAAGCATTTGTCTATTCTGCATTTGGTATGTTAGTTCCGATGCCAGGACTGCTTTGGTTAGTAGTATTACAGATTGTAATAGGTGCAATAATAGTTATTTATCTAGATGAAGTAGTAAGTAAATATGGAATTGGTTCAGGAATTGGGCTATTCATTGCAGCAGGAGTTTGTCAAGCAATTATTTGGAGAATATTTAGTCTTCCAATTGTTGCAAGTAATTATCCTGGTGGATTAATCTTTCAAGGATTTAATTACATAATGACTGGTGCAACAATTGAGTTGTTAACATATGTGTTACTTCCAATATTATTTACATTATTAGTTTTCTTTGCAGTTGTTTATGTGGAAAGTATTCATGTGAATATTCCATTAACTGTTGGAAGAAGTGGAATGGGTGCAAATTTTCCAGTTAAGTTAATGTATGTTTCAAATATGCCAGTAATCTTAACAGGAACATTGTTTGCAAACTTTGCTCTCTTTGGAAGCCTTGCTAAAGGAACAGCAGCAGGAAATATTTTAACACCAATTGCAAATTTCCTAAATCCACCAAACGGTTTACTTCAAACAGCAATTTTTGGAGGAGCAACTTGGGGGATGGCTTTAGCTGCATTTGGTTATGCAATATTATTTGTTTTAGTTTGTGTAATCTTTGGAAAATTCTGGGTAGAAGTGGGTGGTCAAGGAACAGCTAATGTTGCTGGGCAACTTCAAAGATCAGGAATGTCAATACCAGGATTTAGAAGAGATGAAAGAGTTTTAGTTACAGTACTTGATAGATATATTCCAACAATAGTAATCTTAGGTTCTCTTGCAGTTGGTATTTTAGCAGTTGTTGCTGATTTAACAGGCGCAATAGGAACAGGAACTGGAATATTATTAACAGTAGGTATTGTTTATAGATTCTATGAACAATTAGCAAAAGAACAGTTATTTGAATCAGGAAATTTCTTGAAACAAATGTTAAATAAGTGATGTTAGATGATTGTACCAATAATAAATCAATGGGTAGATTTGATAATAATTGCAGTATTATTTGTAGTTATTAACAGATTAGTACAACATCTTTTTTCAGATCCAAAAGAATATTTCTTTATAAAAAGAAGAAATAAAGAAATACAAGATGAAATGAAAGTATTAATGAAGGAAAATAAATTTCCAGAAGTTCAAGAAAAACAAAAAGAGGCATTTGATTTAATGGGAAGACAGTTTAAAGGAATGTTTAAAACAATGATTCCATTAATGATCTTAGCTATTCCATTTTTGTATGTAGTAAATAAATTTTATGGCACAATAATGTATATAAATACAGCAATACCATGGAAGTTTGATCTTTTTGGTTTCTGGACATTTTTCATAATGACATTTATATTGTCATTAATTACAAATAATATTTATGATAAAATATTTGAAAAAAAATATGCTGATTATACGCCAGCAGATTATAAGAAGAAATAAAACGGTGAAAAAGTTATATGCCAAATCCAAATCAAAAATTTAAAAAACATAAAACAGTAATTACTCCAGGCGGTAGAGCAACAAGAGTTATTGTTAAGAAGAAAACAGGAAAGCACAAGTGTGCAGTATGTAAAGAAATGTTACATGGTATGCCACACGGCCTTAGATCATTTGAAGTAAAGAAACTAAGTAAGACTGAAAGAAGACCAGAAAATTTACTTTCAAGTATGCTTTGTCCAAAATGTAGAAAAGTAGCATATCAAGAAGCAGTAATGTTAAAGAATAAAATCAAGGAAGAAAAAGATATTGATTTAAGATATATAAAATATATAAAGATGATATTAAAAAAATTAGAGTGATTAATTATGGGTTTATTAACAAAAGGAAAAAAATGCATAATCATGCAAGGTAGAAACTTTGGAAAGAAGATATTAATTGATAAAATGGATACGAAGTTTATATACTATAAGAATAAAGAAAAGGAAGAAAAAATAGGGATACTTCATGTTTTCCCAATAGAATAATTAAATACGTGAAATGATATGTCAAAAAAAGATAATGCAGCAAATGCACCAATGCATAAGATTGTTAAAAAATCAGATAAGAGTGACGGCGCAACTCGTGGTTCATCAGATAAATTAAAATTAATGAAACCAAAGCCAAAGCCAAGTCATTTTAATCCAGGAAAAGAAGGAGCAGAATTTAAGCACATTGTAAGAATCTCAAATAGAGATATTCCAGGTTATGTTACAGTTGCTGAAGGTGTAAGTTTAATTTACGGAATTGGTCAAAGATTAAGTAAAGCTGTTGAAGAAATATTCTTTAAAGATGCAGGAAAAGTTGTAAAGAAAGTAGGAAATTTAGAAGATAAAGATATAGTTATGATAGAAGATATTATACAAACATTAGACAAAAGAGTGCCTGCTTGGATGCTTAATAGACCTAAACAGGTTGATGGCAAAGAAGCTCAGTACACCATGGCTGATTTAAAGCTTGTTGAAAGAAAAGAACTTCAAAGACTTGGAAAAATGAAAAGTTACAGAGGTTTAAGACTACAATGGGGTTTAAGAGTAAGAGGTCAAAAGACAAGATCCTCAGGAAGAAGTCATACAACCGTTGGTGTTACGAAGAAGAAATAAGGCGCGTTAAAAAAAATTAGGTGAAAAACAATATGGGTGAACCAAAAAGATTAAACAGACAGTTTGATGTTCCAAGAAAGTTACATGATAAACAAAAGATGGTCATTGACAGAAAACTTGAAAGAGAATATGGACTTAAAACGAAAAAAGAAATTTGGAAAGCAGAGACTGTAGTTAGAAACTATAGAAAGCTTGCAAGAAATCTTTTAGCAGGTAACGTTGATAATTACGATAAAAGAATGAATGAACTTTTAGGAAGATTACAAAAGATTGGAATGTTTACAAAAGATCACACAATAGACGATGTTTTAAAATTACAAGCATCAGATATATTAGAGAGAAGATTACAAACGCAAGTTTTTAGAAGAGGTTTAGCATTAACCCCAAAGCAAGCAAGACAATTAATAACACACGGACACATAATAATTAATGGAGTAAAAAGAACAGCACCAGGATCTTTAGTTCATGCAGGGGATTCAATTGCTTATATTGACACAAGTATAAAAGCAGCAATTGATAGAGCACAAGAACAAAAAGGAAAGCCATTCTTAAAGGACAAACCAAAAGAAGTAAAAAAAGAGGAGAGTGAATAAGTATGGCCGCAATTGGTAAAACAGGGATTGTAAATATTTTTGCTTCAAGAAATAATACTTTAATAGTATTAACAGATGAAACCGGTTCAGAGATTATTGCAAAATGTTCTGGTGGACAAATGACAAAGGCTCAACATAAAGAAGGTTCTCCCTACATTGCAACAAAGATTGCTCAAGTAGTTTCTGAAAAAGCAAATGAAAGAGGAATAAAAAATGTTCATGTTAAGATTAGAGCACCTGGCGGAAATTTATATTATAATCCAGGACAAGGAGCAGAATCATCTTTAAAAACATTAACAAGAGCAGGACTTAATATTTTAAGTATCTCAAACACTACTCCAGTACCACACGATGGTTGTAGAAAGCAGAAGAAGTTTAGAAAGAAAAACTAAAAATAAAAAGAGATAAACTATGCCAAAAATAACTTTTCTAGAAAAGATAGGAAAAACTTATAGATATCTTGCAGAGGGTTTTGAACCAATTGCAATGAATACTTTAAGAAAGAAGATAAGTTATTGTTTATCAGTTTATGCAGTTGATGAAATTGATTTTTACGAAAATGATTCAGTAATTGTTGATGAAATGCTTGCAAACAGAATTGCATTAGTTCCATTATCAACACCTGAAGAATCCACAGGTAAGAAAGTCACATTAAGTTTAGAGAAAGATGGTCCAGCAACAGTTTATTCAGGGGATTTAAAATCCAATGATGATGAAGTTAAACCAATATATGACACAATACCATTAACAAAATTAAAAGACAATCAAAGAATAAGATTAGATGCTTATGCTATTCAAGGACAAGGAAGAACACACGTAAAGTATTCTCCTGCAATTGTTGCATTTAAACAATTACCAGAGTTTGAAATCTTAAGAGGTTGTGATGGTTGTAATCTTTGTGTTGATGCATGCCCTATTAAGTGTATGAAATTAACATCAGGAAAACCAAAGATGGAAGATCAAGCAAAATGTATTAATTGTCAAGCTTGTGTTGATGTTTGTCCAAAAAATTGTTTAAAGTTAAATGATACTGATAATTACATATTATCAATTGAATTAATCGGGCAATTACCTATAGAATCCATAGTAAAGTTACTAGATAGATATACAAAAGAATATTTTATGTTACTTAAGAAAAAATTTAAGTAATTTAATCTTTTGCTGGGGTTCCCGAGCGGTCAAAGGGGCTGGACTTAAGATCCAGTGCTTAGTGCTTCGCAGGTCCGAATCCTGTCCCCAGCATGAGCCTGTTTCGCTAGGCTCGCGCGCAGTAGTTTTCGCGTTTGAACGCGATAAAAAATAAAATTTAAAAAAATTAAAAAAGAGAAAGATTATGAAAAAAGATAAAAAGAATTTACAAACACAAAAGTTAATTGAAAATTTATATAAATTATCTAAAGATAAAAAGAAAGATGTTTATGCAACAGTTGCTCAGATGTTAGAATCTCCAACAAGAAAACAAACTTCAGTTAATTTATTTAATTTACAGAAAATGACTTATGTTGTTGAAGGAGATACAATCGTTGTTCTAGGAAAAGTACTTGGAGTAGGAAATTTAGAAAAGAAAATTACAATCTATGCAGTTGGAATTTCAGAATCTGCAAAAAAGAAATATAAAGGAATAAAAACAATACAGGATTTTTGTAAAGATAATATTGATTACAAGAAATTAAAATTAATAAAGTAAAATAAAATTATTTGGTGAAAATATATGATAGTACTAAATGCAAAAAATAAAATACTTGGAAGATTATGTACAGAAGTTTCTTCTAAGCTTTTAAGATCTGATGAAAAGATAATTGTTGTTAATGCAAATGATGCAATGATTAGTGGTTCTAGAGAAAACATTATGGAAAGATTTAAAGAAAGAACACATAGAAAAGGAAAAGGAAACCAATTAAAAAATGCAAAGTATCCAAGATATCCAGATAAGATGGTTAAGTTTGCTGTTAGAGGAATGCTACCAAGAAACTCAAGAGGACAATCTGCATTAAAGAATTTAAAAGTATTTATTGATGCTCCAGAGGCTTATATTAAGGATATGCCAAAGGAAGTAGAAAAACCAAAATTAAAAGGAATGGGTTTAAACGAAATTTGTAAATTATTAGGTGCAAAATTAAAAATTTAAAAGATGTGAAAAATTATGGTAAAAAACTATTTAGTAAAAGCATCCAGAAAAACTGCAATTGCAAGATGTATGGCAAGAACAGGAACTGGTAAAGTTCATATTAACGGAACACCATTAGAAGCATATTATGGTGGTTATAAGCAAGGGCTTGTTAGAGAACCAATGATTCTTCTTGATGAAGAAACTGCAAAGCTTGATTTTTTTATTAATGTAAAGGGCGGCGGAGTAATGTCTCAAGTTCAAGCAACAAGATCCTGTATTGCTAAAGCAGTATTGTCTGCAAACAATAAAGAAAAAGTTAAAGAAAAAATAATGAAGTATGATAGACATCTTCTTGTTGATGATGTTAGACAAAAAGAACAAAAGCACCAATTAGGTAAAGGTGCTAGAAAGAAAAAGCAACATTCAAAAAGGTGAAATAATTATGATATGTCCAGTAAGATGTTTTTCTTGTGGTCAGGTTGTAGCTGACAAATATGATGAGTATGTTAGATTAACGACTCAAGAAAAGAAAAGTGCGGAAGATGCACTTAATATCTTAGGCATAAATAAATATTGCTGTAGAAGAATGTTTTTGACTCATGTTGAAGTTATTGATGATATTATGAAGTATAATTAAAATGTGGATAAAAATGGAGAATACAACTATAAAACCAAGAACAGTTAAAGAAACACCAACTGAGAATAGACCAACAGAAAACAGAACACAAAATAGAACTCTTGTTAATGTTGATTTATATCTAAAGAACGGAATACATATTGGAACAAAATATAAAAACGGTCCAATGCGTAAATTTGTTTTTAAATCAAGAAGTGATAAAATTAATGTAATGGATGTTCAAATAATTGATAAGAGAATAAAAATTGCAATCGATTTTATTTCTAAATATGAACCAACAGATATTGTTTTTATTTCAAGAAAGAAATATGCACTTCCAGGAGTTAAAATCCTTGAACAAACATTTGGTTACAAATCAAAATTAAATAGATTTATTCCAGGAACATTCACAAACCCTGAATCAGAACATTTCATAGAACCAAAATTAGTATTTATTGCAGATCCTAATGTTGATAGACAAGCAATTGTTGAAGCAACAACTGCAAATATTCCAGTTATTGGTTTATGTACTACTTCAAGTAACACAAGAAACATTGATTTAATTGTACCATATAATAACAAAGGAAGAAAATCAGTAGCATTATTCTTTTGGTTATTAATTAGAGAATTAGAATTAAAAAATGGAATAATAAAATCAGATAAAGATTATGCATATTCTGTTGAAGACTTAGTTTATAATAGCGAAAATGGAGAAAAGGAAGTTGATGAAGAACAACCTCTTCCAGGAAAGAGAGTTAGAAAAGTTTCTGCTAAAGCATTAGCTGGCAGAAAACCAACAGTTGGCGGTAGAAGACCAACTGGCGATGCTCCTAGAAGACCATATGTAAGAAGGCCATCATTAATTACTCCTGCAGCTGCTGTTGCTCCTGCAGCAACAACAGAAAATAAGCCTGTAGATGCCCCTGTAGCAACAGAAGCTCCTGCAAAAGCAGAAGCACATGCGAAAGCAGAAGCACATGCGAAAGCAGAAAAGCATGTAAAATCAGAGAAATCTGAAAAAACAGAAGCAAAAGAATAGGTTTATTAATTATATGATATAATAGATTAATGTGAATGGGTTATGCAAAATAGTAAAATATTAAGTTTGTTATTAGATTTTGGTCTTACAGAATATGAGGCAAGAACATTAACTACTTTATTTAATTTTGTAGAAGCAGATGCTCCACATATTAGTAGAAATGCAGAAATTCCAAAGACCAGAATTTACGATGTTTTAGATAAACTAAAAGAGAAAGGTCTTGTTCTAGAAGTATATGGTAGACCTAAAAAATATAAGGTAATAGACCCAACTGAGATTTTTAAATATCTTTTAGATGCAAAGCAAAATCAATTATCAGTTCTTGATAAACACGTTAAAGAAGTTTTAAGTAAAGAAATTTGGGCAGGTCAAGTAAATGGTGCTCAAGAAAAGATATTACAAGTAAAAAGTTTAAAAGATTATAATAAATTATTATCTCAAGAATTTGAAGGCGCAAAAAAAGAGATAACTGGTTTTACACATTTTGATGAAAGAATAGATGCTTTTAAAAGTATTTATGATAAACCAGATTTAGCAGTAAAATTAATATCAAAGCCAAACACTAAGCAATACGATCTTCCAAAGAATTTCACAATGCAAGAAAGAGAACATTCAATGGATGCTTTTATTATTGATAAAAATAAAGTAGTTATGTCATTAAACGATTTATCAATGCCAAAAGAAACATATCATTTAACAATTTTAAAAAACAATCCAAGTTTAATGAAAGCATTAACATCTCATTTTGATGATTATTGGAAGAAGTAATTTCTTTCATTAGTTTTCTTCTATTTTTTCAAAACCAAAACTTTAAATATTGTTGTTTGTTTTATATTTATAATATTTTACAATTTAAATAATGATATTTATGAATAAAACAAAACATAAGAAAGTAACAAAGAAAGGACAAGCAGCTTTAGAAGTGTTATTAATATTTGGTGTATTAGTTATTGGAGTAATAATTTTTGGAGCTTTATATTTTGGAAGTATAAGAGAAAAGATAACTGGTTCTTCAGGGTCAAAGCAAGACAATAATAAGACAAGCGACATAGAAAGTAGTTTTGATAAATCAATTATTTATGATGGTGTAGATCAAACAAACATGGCAACCGGAGGAGGCACTAGCGCTGGTGGTAGTGGTGGTAACGGTGGCACTGGCGGTGGAGGAACCGGTGGAGATGATGATGGAACTGGCGGTGGTGGAGATGGAGATCCTGTTCCTTTTTGTGGAGATGGCACTTGTAATTCAGACCTTGGAGAAACAGGTTTTAATTGTTCGGAAGATTGTGGTGTAGGATTTTTTACTTGTGGGAATGGAGATTGTGATGGTGATGCAGGAGAGACTATTGATTCTTGTCCCTCTGATTGTTCTGTAAATCAATGTAATTTTGATTTAGAATGTGATGCAGGAGAGACTATTGATTCTTGTCCCTCTGATTGTTCGCAAATAGACATTTGTGTATCAGGTTTTAATGAAGATATAGAAAAGTTTGTAATTTGTAATGCAGATGATTTAGAAGTGATAAGAACAGTGTTATCAGGAGAATATATTTTAGGTGCAGATATAAATTTATCTGGTGTAGATTTTATACCAATAGGAGAATCGGGAGTAGAGAGATTTACTGGTTTTTTTGATGGCGATAATCATAGGATTACAAATTTAACAATAGATACCCCAGAAAATAGTGATGTTGGTTTATTTAGTGCAATAGAGGATGCAACAATAAAAAATTTATTTTTAGAGGATATAAAAATAAGTGGAAATATGTTTGTTGGAGGTTTAGTTGGACAAATAGTAGAATATTCTTTAATTGATAATGTTCATGTGACAGGGATAGTTTCTGGAGGAAAAAGTGGTGTTGCAATTGGAGGATTAATTGGGGCAGGTTATGGAAATATTTCAAGATCTAGTTCTAGTTGTCAAGTTACAGGAGCAGATTGGATTGGGGGATTAATAGGCACTTTTAACAATGGTCCTTATTTAACTTCAATAATTTCAAAAAGTTATGCAACAGGAGATGTGAATGGGATTCATACTGTCGGAGGATTAGTTGGATATTTAACAAGCGGGAATATATATAATAGTTATGCAACAGGAAGCGTTACAGGAGATAATGCAACTGCAGGATTAATAGGGATTATGGGAAACTCAACCGTAATAAATACTTATTCTACAGGGTTAGTTATTGGATTAAATATGGCTGGACACACATATGGTGGTGGTAAAAATCTTATAGCATCTACTAATAATTTTTGGGACACTGAGAGTTCTAATCAGCAAAATTCTGTAATTGGATTAGGTAAGACAACTTCCCAAATGAAACAAAAAATTACATTTAATAATTGGGATTTTGTAAATGTGTGGGATATAAATTCTACAATTAATAATGGGTATCCATATTTAAGAACAGATTCAGAAGAAATAGTCCCTTCATCTTTATCATTTATTTCTAAATGGGATACAAATTATGATGGATCTGGATCAAGCGAAAATAATCAGATTATTTTGCCTTTAATATCTAGTGGAAATTATGATTTTATAGTTGATTGGGGAGACGGAACAACCTCTCATGTAACTTCTGGAGAATTGTTTGAAAACAACGGAGTATATTCAGGACAGGGTGTACATACTTATAGTGTTCCAGGAGTATACACAGTAACAATAACAGGAACGATTGATGGATTCCAATTTTATAATCGTGATTTAAAGTATACATTAGATGCTTTAAAGATAGAAGAAATCTCTCAATGGGGATCTTTAATACTAGGTCAAAACGGAGATTTTTCTAATGCAAGTAATTTAATTATAACTGCAACAGATATTTTAGATACAAGTGAAATTACAGATATGTCTTATATGTTTAGTGGATGTTGGTCATTAACGGATATTCCAAGAATAAACGAATGGGATACTTCAAATGTTACGGCTATGTCAAATATGTTTGAAGAGGCATCTAGTTTTAATCAGCCTTTAAATTTTGATACTTCAAATGTAACTTATATGGATAACATGTTTTATTCTGCTTCTAGTTTTAATCAACCATTAGATTTTAACACTTCAAATGTAATTAATATGGACGCTATGTTTGCGGGAGCGTCTAGTTTTAATCAGCCTTTAAATTTTGATACTTCAAAGGTAAGTTCTATGTTTGCCCTGTTTCGCAACGCTACTGACTTTAATCAACCACTAGATTTTAACACTTCAAATGTAATGAATATGTCTGCTATGTTTGTGGGGGCATCTAATTTTAATCAACCTTTAGATTTTAATACTTCAAAAGTTATAGACATGAGTAGTATGTTTCAATTGGCTTATGCCTTTAATCAAGATATAAGTAATTGGGATACTTCGAAGGTTACAAATATGGCGTTTATGTTTTGGGCCACAAGTTTTAATCAAAATATAAGTAATTGGAATGTTTCTAAGGTAACATCTTGGACAAATATATTTGAATATTGTCCAATACAAACAAATTATAAACCACTAAAGTTTAGATAAGATGTGAATAATAAAAAAACACATCTTAAAATTTTAGTGTAATATTGTTGTTTGGCGAAATTATCTACGATTTCTTTATTTAAACTTTGTGAAATAGAAATATTTCAGATTTTTATAAACGAATAGATTTATAATATTTATTTAGATAAGATAATTAGAAAATCAATTGAGTTAATATTTAAAAACCCAATGATTTATAATCTATTTATGAATCCAAGAATTGTTTTAGGTATATTTTTTATATTAATATTATCAAATATATTTGCAGCTTCTGAAATTATAAATCCAGAAAAATCAGAGTCTAATTCTTTAGAAGTTTTACAAGTAGAAGAAATAGACGCTTTAGGAATAAATAATTATCAAGATGTATTTTATCCCCCAGAAGAAGTATTACTAAAGGAAATGGGAATAACCACAGAACAATATAAACAGTTATTAAGAAATAATGCCTCAAAAAATAGAAATTCAGGAGTTTCAAATCTTTGGGGAACTGCACCACTATCAGGGACAATAAAGATACCAGTATTGTTAGTAAAATTTTCAGATAGGAACTCATCTTTAACTTCATGGACAGACATCAACAACGCATTTAACAGTAATAATTATTCTATTCCAGGATATTCTGGAATAAGCGTAAGCAAATACTATACAAAGCAATCCTATGGAGATTTAAATATTATTTTTGATGTTTATGATTGGAGAGAAGCACCACATCCATTTTCATATTATGCTGATAATGCAGCGACTGAATTTCAATTAGCAATACATTCTATGAATTTATTTGATCCGTATGTTGATTTTACACAGTATGATTATAATAATGATGAGAGATTAGATGGCGTAATTTTAATTTATCCTGGTGTTGGCGTTAATTCTTCAATAGGAATATGGCCACAAACTAGAATATTAAAACAATATAATTCTAATCCAGTAGATGGAAAATATTTAGGTAATGTTGCATTTGTCCCAGAAAAAAGTACGCAATCTGATTTTAATAATTTTTCAATAGAACTTGCAACTCATGAATTTGCACATATTCTTGGGTTATTTGATTTATATTCAATAACTAATGGCGCACCTAGTAATGGCCCAATGAATGGTGTCACAATGATGAATAATTCTATTAGCGAATCTAATAGGGGGTATTGTTTTATTAATCCCATTAATCTTGATGTTTGGTCAAGATATTTTTTAGATTGGATTCATAATCCAATAGAATTAACAATAGACAGCAATAAAGAAATAAGTTTAAGAAGCATAAACGATTATCCAGACGCAGTTATTTTAAGAAATAACAATATGAGTGAACAAGAATATTTTATTGTTGAGAATAGGTACAGAAATATTAATGATCCAAATAATCTAGATGCTTGTATGTTTTTAAGAGGTGATAGCACTTATGGTGGTTTTGGAATATATCATGTTGATGAAACTAAAATTTCAGAAAAATATAATGATTTATATAATAATCCTCAATCAGATTCTGATTTAAATATTTGTAGTGATATACTTAGTCATTCAGGAATTACATTTGAACAAAATAATGTTGAGCGTTGTAATTTAGCACAATATTCAAGCAATAGTACAAACAAAGATTTATATTTTTATAACCCTCCAAGTGGAACTTGTAACCTTTCACTTTTTGATGGAAATGCGCATAAATGCCCATATTATAGTGCAACATTTGATTTTACATCTATATCTTACGATGGATTAAATACAAATATAAAATTAGAGACTAATTCTCTACCAAATAGTTATACGATGACTGCTAAGATGCTTGTTGGTCAGGAAACAGTTGTTCCAATAATTGAAACCATTGCAGGAATATATTCTGAAAATACTCCAATTATTATTTCTGCACCATCAGATACAAATATCTATTATACAATAGATGGAAACACTCCAACAACCTCTTCAACTCAATATTTTGATCCAATTACCAATTTACCAGTAGGCAATATTACTTTGAAAGCAATTGCAAAGAAACCAGATTCTTATGTTAGTGATGTGGCAAGTGTAAATTACACGATAACTGGGACAGTTGCTGATCCAGTTGCTTCTCAACCACCCGGGAATGTTGCTTATAATTCTCAAGTAACTTTAAGTACAATTACAGAAAGTGCAACAATTAGATATACTCTTGATGGCACAGAGCCTAATGAAAGTTCTCTAGTTTATTCTAATTCTAATCCAATTGTTATAGATCAAAACTTAACATTGAAAGCAAAAGCTTACAAGGCAGGATATGCTGCAAGTGCAATTGTAGAGTTTAATTATACAGTTCAAATTGCAGAACCACCAGAGGCATCTCCATCACCAGGAGTTGTAAATTATAATTCTGAAATTGTATTATCAACAACAAGAACTGAAACAATAATAAGATATACTCTTGATAATAGTGAGCCAGATGAAAGTTCTACTATCTATGAAAATCCAATAATAATTACTGATGATACAATATTAAAAGCAAAATCTTATAGAGACGGATTTGCTCCAAGTACAACGGCGGATTTTAATTATACTGTTCAAAAAGTTACAACTCCAACAGCATCTCAACCGAATGGCAATGTTAATTATCTTTCTCAAGTAACTTTAAGCACAACAACAACTGATGCAACAATTAGATACACTCTTGATGGCTTGCCTCCAAATGAGAGTTCTTTAGTTTATTCTTCACCATTAATAATCGATAGTAATAAAACTATAAAAGTAATAGCTTACAAAGATGGCTTTGCTCCAAGTGGAACAATAACTTTTAATTATACAATTCAAACAGTTATGACTCCAACTTCATCTTCGCCTCCTGGGTTTATTGATTATGGCTCTCAAGTAGCTTTAAGTACAACTACTCCAGGAGCAGTAATTAGATATACAATAAATGGTTCAAATCCAACAATCGGTAGTGCAATATATCATTTTCCAATATCAATTGGTAGTTATCTAAACCTAAAGGCAAGAGCTTACAAGGATGGTTTTGCTCCAAGTCCTGTAGCAAGTTATATTTATAGAGCCGGAGTTACAACTCCTAGAGCAGATATTCATGGGGGAAATTATGAATCTCCAATAGAAGTAGTACTTAAAACTTCAACAAATAGAGCAGTTATAAAATATACTCTTGATGGAACAGACCCAACATTTGCTACAGGCCTAACATATACTTTTCCAAACCCAATTCCAATTTCGTCAACTACAACTTTAAAAGCAAAAGCATATATCTATTCACAACGCCCTCAAGTAGTAGCTTATGATACTGCAGAAGCAGTTAAACCAATAAGATTAGAAAGCGAACTATTAACTGAACATTATGTGTTTCCAGAATAATCTCTAAATTTTTTCTTTTTCTATTTTTCCTAATTTCTGTACTTGTTTAGCAAATGCGTCATTGTATTCTTGTTTGTAATAAACTTTCTTTATTCCAAATTCTATCATATACCTAGAACAAGAAACACATGGACTATAAGTAGAGTATAACTCTGCGTCTTTAAGATCACAACCCTTCTTTAAAGCATCAATCATGGCCCTTTGTTCTGCACAGATGCCTGTACATAGTTCATTTCTTAGGCCTGACCTAAACAAAAAATAGTTCTTTGCACAACCAATAACTGAGCAAGGGGAAATATTAGTAGAGTTACCATTATGTCCTCTACCTATGATTTTTCCATTTTTAACAATAACTGCGCCTATTTGCTTTCTTAGGCACAAAGCAGCTTTTTCTTCATTTTCTAGTACTCTTTTTATGGAATTTAGGTTCATATTAAAAACAAAAGATGAATCTATTTAAAAAGCTTACTAGGGATATAATATATTATATAATATACTTTTTTCTATAAGTGAAAAAAGCCGATGAAAAAACAGAATTTTGGAGGTTTTAGAATGGCAGACTATGTTAAGTTTCAAATACCTGAGGATCTTAAGAATCTTCAAGCAGAGGTTATTTCAAAAGTATCTAAATCAGGAAAGATTAAGGTAGGAATAAATGAAGTAACAAAAATGGTTGAAAGAAATACAGCAAAATTAGTATTAATTGCTCAAGATATTTCACCAGCAGAAATCGTAATGCATGTTCCAGTAATATGTAAGGAAAAAAATATTCCATTCAGTTACGTTTCAACAAGAGAAGAACTTGGAAAGATTTCAGGAATAGGCGCAAAGGCAAGTGCAGTTGCAATTGTTGATGAAGGAGTTCTTAAAAAAGAATTTGCAGCATTAATTTCAAAGATTGAAGAAATAAGTGGTGTAACCGCTAAATCAAAGCCAAGCGAAGATAAACCAAAAGCAACAGAACATAAAGTTGCAGAACATAAACCAGCAGCTGAAAAGAAACCTGTTGAAAAAAAAGAAAAGCCAGTTGTTAAAAAAGAAGTAATTGTTGAAGAAAAATCAGCAGTTGCTGAAGAAGAATAGGTGAATTAAAAATGGCAGAAGAAGGAGTTCCAGCAGAAATTGTTGAAATTGTTGGAAGAACAGGTTCAAGAGGCGAGGCAACTCAAGTTCTTTGTAGAATTTTAGATGGCTTTGAAAAAGGAAGAATAAAGAAAAGAAATGTTAGAGGCCTTGTAAAGAAAGGCGATGTTTTAATCTTAATGAATCCTGAATCTGAAGCAAAGGACATTAGAGGTCGCTAAAAAAGGTGAAAACAAATGATATGTACATTTTGTGGTAAGGAAATAAAAAAAGGTATGGGAATAATCTATGCTAAAAAAGACGGAACAATAAGTTACTTCTGTACAAGTAAGTGTAAGAAGAATCAATTGTTAAAGAAATATAAGCCACTAAAGACTAGATGGACAGACACTTATCACATAGAAAAAGCAAGACATCAAAAAAAGCACGCAAGTGCTTAATTTTTTCTTTTTTATTTCGACCAAAAGAAAGTGTTTGTTAGTTTTTAAAAAAGAGAGTGATAAAAAATAGTATACAGACAACCAATAATCACTGTGATGGGTCATATTGATTCCGGAAAAACAACATTTTTGGATAAGATTAAAGGCACAGCAATAGTTGATAAAGAAGCTGGAAAAATCACACAGCATATTGGCGCAACAGAAATTACAATTGATGTAATAAATAAGTTTAGCGGACATTTAGCAAAGAAATATAATTTTGAATTAATGCTTCCTGGTTTATTATTTATTGATACT
>Ga0172381_10001950_pt1 | contig 23527 bp, 20 predicted proteins | sample Leawel6488metaG_FD_119754 | JGI IMG/M metagenome (GOLD analysis project Ga0172381, IMG submission 119754) | Leachate microbial communities from a municipal landfill in Southern Ontario, Canada - Leachate well 64-88 metaG | ecosystem: Engineered > Solid waste > Landfill > Unclassified | place...
CTCGCCACACGCGATTTGTAGGTATCGCCACTGCGCGATTTTGGCATGGAGGGCGTCACGTTCGGCCCTGGCTGCTGTCAGTTCCAGCTCGTGTTCCGCCATTCGTTCCAGCGTGGCTTTGATGCTGGCCGCGTTTTCAAGGGCCAACTGGATCTTGCCGTCAATCTCAGGGATCTTCACGGTTTCGATTTCGGTAATCACCCCTTGGGCTAGCAAAAGAGACACCTCGGAGGTCTCGTCGATTGTTATGGCCCTCAAAAGGCTGTTTTGCGTGAAGATCCTCCCCCCTAGGTCATGTTCTTTTTCATCCCATGCCTTCTTTTTCGCCGTCCCCTGCTCGGTCACCTCGGCCAACTGCTTTTCCAGGTCGGTTTTCCTCGATTCCGCCACCCGGATCTCCGAAAGCTCGACGGCCAAAACCTTCGCCTTCTCCAATTCCGCGCGTTTCTTCGCGACGGCTTGGCGCTTCAGGGCGATGATGTCCTGGTTGGAGATAACGACCTGTTGGAGGTTGCGGAGGGTGTGAGTTGACGCGCTGATCTCGGTTTCGAGGCGGGTTTTTTCAGAGAACAGCGCGCCATCTCGATAAGCCACGGCCTGGACAGCCTTCCGTTGCTCAACGTCAAGGTCGTTCAATTTTCTGGCCACCGCTTCCATGAGATCCGTCACCTCTGCCAACCTTTTAGCCGCCGCTTCCCTCGCTCCAGGAATCTTCTCCTTTGCCTCGTTAACGCTCTTGATAGCGGCGCATGTGAGGCTTGCGCATGACGCGTCAATCCCGTCGCCGACCTGGGCCGCCTGCTCCAGGCTTTTGAGGTCAGCTTTCAGCCGCATAAGTTCGGGATCGCGTTCCAGGGCCTTCCGCTCGGCCTCCTCGGTTTTGATGCTTGCGGCGATGTCGGAAACCTTCTGCCTCAAGGCTTGACGCTCCGGGTCGTTCTCCAGGTTCTTAACCGCCTGTTTCAATCCCGTGATCCATACCTCGGCCCCGTTCACCGCCTCTTGCTGTCCCGGTAATTCCTGGGCGAGTTCATCAAGGGCTTTCTGCAGGGCCTCAATTTCTCCCTCAAGAACCTTGACCTTTTCCGCCGCCGCCTCGATTTCGGCGCGGTTCTTCAGGATGTCCTCCAGGCCCTTAACCGCGGCGTTTGTTTCCCGCCACTTCACGGCGAGGGCGTCAATCTCCGACTTTGCCGTCGCCTTTTCCCGCTCCATCTCCGCCTGTAGCCGGTCAATCTGCCCCTGAAGGTCAGCCCGCTTCTGGAGGGCAAGGGCGTTCTTGTTGATGACCTCTTTCAACCGGTCCACCTCGGCCCTTTTCTGGGCAAGATCGTTCTGCAGGATGGTTTTATCATCCCGGAGGAATTCCGCCCTTGCGCCGGCAGAAAGATATTTTGTGTCGAGGTCCTTTTTCCCGGCGATGCCCATATTCAGCCGGTCAATTTTGGTATCAACGGCGGCCGCTTGGCCTGTTATGATATCGCTCGCTGATTTCGACGTTTTTGACCACGCCTCATAACGTTGAAGGCCCAAAAAATCCCGCAATAGATCACGGAAATCTCCCGGCTTCATGTTGTCAATCGACTTCTCCGACGTCTTTTTGCTCCGCTGCGGGGAAAATCGGGACCTGAAATAAGCCTCGGGCTTGCCGAATATCTCTTCCAGCTTTGCCGTATAGGCCGAAATTTTCTCGTTGCAGCAAGACGCCTCCGACCCATCGATATACAGATACCCCTCCATTTTGTGCGATTGGGCGTCAATTTTCACGAGGGATCTATAATGATGGCCCATGTAGTCATCCTCAAATTCTTTTTCTGAATCCCTCAATCCGAAGTGGATCCACAACGCCCCGTTCCGGCTTATGAGTTGCGGAAAATGAGAGAGAGATTCCATGCAGGTCGTTTTCCCACAACCGTTTATCCCCTCAAGCGCCGCGATCCCTTCCCGGCCTGTGAAATCGATCGTTATTTCGTCTGGTCCCGTCCAGTCCAGCAGAGGGCCGGCCTTGATTCCTTTTGCACCTTTCAGCCGAAGTTTCATATTTCACCTCTCATGACCATCTCCAAAACCCGCTCAGCCGCCGTCCCTTCCAAAATCCCGGCCAGCTCCAACACCCCCGGGTCAATCGTTTCACCGGACAGTTCCGCCCGCTGCTTGAGTTTATCAACCAGGGTTTCAGCCTTCAGAACGGACTCGGCGCGGACGTTGACACGGGGCACCCGGGTAATACGGACGTCAACGGAGAGGGCGCCGGCGTCGATAAACGCCTTTTCAATCTCCGCCCTGTTAATCTTCTCCGCTTCGTCCTGCCATGCCGTGATTTCGTACCGGACATCAGCGCCGAAGATGTCAGGAGGGGTCTCATTGAACATGCCGGCCTCTTCGTCCGTGGCGTCAACCTTGATTCTCGCCGTCTTTGTGATTGGGGTGGGGATGTAGCGGGAGTCTGCCAACCACGGGGTGTCAGCGTCCCCGTAGAGTCCTATCTCGTGGATATAAAACTCGCACTCCTGCTCATCGATTTTCACGGGGTAGATCGGCCCCGAATAAAAGCATCGATCCCCGAGGAACTGCGGCTGATGTATATGACCCATGCACACCAGATCCGGCCCCATCATCATCATCTGATCGGTGCTGACCTCAATATCCATCCCGGTCCTGACGTGGCCAGAGGGCAACCGCGCCCCGCTGATCCCTCCATGATAAACCAGGATATGAGGCGCGCCCGGATATTCCGCCGCCTGGGCACCAAACCCGGCGAAAAGCCCCGTCATCGCCTGGCCGATCTCCCGGTCGGCGTCGGCGATTCCGGAACCCGTCTTAAAAAACTGCTTGGTAACCTGGGGGATCAGGGTCAAGATGGCGTCCGGGGCCTTAAAATCCTCTCCCCCTGCCGGTCGATCGTAAAAAACCCCGTCCTCAAGGTAGACCTGCCGGGGATACGAGGCCACGTAAACCTCGTTCTTTCCCTTGGCCCACCGGAGGATTTCAGGGGCGTTCCCGTCATGGCTTTCCGTTCCCCGGATAACCACAACCGGGGCGATGTCTGCGAGGGCGGCGTGGAATTCAATCGCCTGACGGGCGGATCGGGAACCCATACGGACATCTTGGCTGTCAAAGGTGTCTCCGGCGTTTATAATGACGTCCGGTTTCTCTTGTCTTGCCGTCTCGATCAAAAACGCGTCCATTTTTTCAATCGTGTCGGCGTCACGGTCGCGCCCATGCCTGTCGGAAAAGTGGAGGATTTTCATGCGGTCACCTCCGGTATCTCTCCGCACTCCGTGACGCGGTGAAACTTGTTTGCCAAGTCCCTAAGGCCGGCTTGCGCCTTCTTAGCCTCCTCGCATTCCCCGAAATCTATCCGGCAGAAATGATAGGCCAGCTGCGCCGCAAGGCGTAAATCCGCCTTGAATCCGAAAGAAGAACACCGGAAAGTTATCCCTGAAGAAAAGTCAAGGTCCGCAAAACGGAGGTCCGCAAAACGGAGGTTCGCAAAACTGAGGTTCGCAGAACGGAGGTCCGCAAAACTGAGGTCCGCAGAACCGAGGTCCGCAAAACTGAGGTCCGCAAAACTGAGGTTCGCAGAACGGAGGTCCGCAAAACTGAGGTCCGCAGAACGGAGGTTCGCAGAGCTGAGGTCCGCAGAACTGAGGTCCGCAAAACGGAGGTCCGCAAAACGGAGGTTCGCAAAACGGAGGTTCGCAGAACCGAGGTCCGCAGAACTGAGGTCCGCAGAACGGAGGTCCGCAAAACGGAGGTTCGCTTTTGCCTCAATTGCCGTCCGGATAGCCAGCAGCCACTTATTTTCACCGCGCTTATATTCAACGGTGATAATTATTTCTTTTGTTGTTTTGTGGCGTAATGAGAATTTCATAATCCCCCCCTACATCCCGAACGGCGCAGCTTCCGCCGTCGTTTCCGGGTGAATTTTTGCAATGTAGTCGTACATTTTCACCATGTCTCCCTGAGCCGACAGTGTTAAAAACGCCTCTTCCGCCCGGTCTGGCTTGGCTTTTCGTGCCGCCAGCCATTTCGTGATTTCCGGGCAATCTCCCCGTGACATCATGGTTACCAGGGTTTTTGCCTGCCCTGCGGGGTCGGAGTTTAAAAAGTCGGTTCTTCTGGAGGTGGAGGGATCGGGGTCGACATCCTTTTTAATGGTGTAGGTTTTCCCGTTCGTGGTTTCGGCGTCGATGGTGTTCGGGTCGTCGTCTCCGCCGCACGCCTCAGCGGGGATGCTGGTCTCGTAGGTGATGGCCGCCTGATCATCATGGGCAATCTGCTGTTGTTCCGGCATCTGGCCACCAAAAAGGGACGTAATGGCCATCTGCTTGACGTTCATTTCCGTGACAAGGCGGCGGGTGTAAGCGTCGTTCATGTCCAGCCAGGGAATGACCCGGACAGCGATGAACGGCTTTGCGAGGGAAGCAACGGTGTAGGTCCCGTCAACCCCCAGGATCTTACGGATGATTCGGTTCCGGGCGCCGGAGATGCAGAGCTTTGTCTGGTTGACCTTTTTTTGCAGAAGGTCCCGGTCAATATTCGCCCGTTTTTTGGGGAGCTCTTCCGGCTTGGTGTCCGCTTTGATGTACTGTGCCTCAAGCTGTTCCCGGACTATATCAAGATCCATCCCGTAGGCATCTGAGAGGCGGTAAAACGAGAACCCGTCCGGCATTCTGACAGCCCCGGACAGTTCGCACAGTTGCCGCCCTTTATGCTCCTTGTCAATTCGCACCGTCGGACGATCCCACACGATAGCGGTATGCTGAGCTAACTTTTCGAGGCCCTGACCTGATATCCTGACCATTTCGTCATCGGGAACAATCTGCTTCAAAAATCTTCCGGTTCCCGTCTCTTTTTCCCATTCGTTTTTCCACATGCTGTAGTGCCCGCCCTCATGAGGATAAACATCCTTGTCTTTCGGATGCGGTCTTAAAAAGACCTGCGTCACAATCAGGCGGAATCCCGCCGCGACGTCCGCGATCTGGTCCATGCAGGGAACCAGCATATGACACCCGTCATCCCTGTGCTTCTTCAAATCCTTCAATGCCTGTTGATTTACTGCGTCCATGATTTACCTCCCGTAGGTAATAAGCGGGCAACCCCACGCTGCCATCCCCGGTGGCCTGTTGTCGCCGGTTAACGCAGCGCCGGGATGGGGTCGCCCTGTTGACTATCCACTCCCGTAGCGGATTTTATGGCTAAATTAACTGATACTGATAAAGCCCACCCCCAAGCGGCCTTGCGATGACGTCAAGGCCCCGGTTCCTCAAGAAGCTGCGCACTTCCGAAATCCTACCTGTGTATTTTAGGATCTTCATACCCTGGGTGAGTTCCGCATTTTTCACCGGGGCAACCTTCAGCCGCTCGTAACCCGGTAGTTCTGCGACCCCCGCTTGAAAGGGTTGTCCGGGTAGGGGATGGGGTTCATCGTCTCCATGCTACACCGTCAATGCTGCTGACGACTAAAACGGAAAATGAAAATGCGGCCGTTCCGTAGCAGCCGAATGCCACCAGTATGCCTGTAAGGGCGGCGATGATGAGCGCCTGAACGAGTCTTTTTCTTGTCATCTTTTAACCTCCGCAACGATCATCCCCGGCGTGACAGCCGCGTTGATCCACCTCATTTGATACTGTGACGCGGCCATAAAATACGTCACGGCGAGGATGACAAAGGCGATGATGATGGCGTCAAGGATCTTCATGGTTGGCCCTCTCGCTTAGATTTCAAGCCGGTCCAGGCAGTCGCTGATATCTTTCAACGATGCCCTGATATCTTTGACGTGCGCCCTGTAGCAATTCAGGAGCGGCACCCATTCGCCGGGGTTTGGTTTGTTGTTGGCCAGAGTATCAACCGGCTCAAGGCCGCGAGGCGCACCCTTTGTAACGGGCGATAGCCTGTCTTCGATTTTTTGGACCAACCCCTGCGCCACCTTTGCAGTCTCCTCAAGCATGCACATAAGCTGGACCGATTCTTTCTCTCTTCCTGCCACTGCCTCTCCCGCGTTCCCGCTAATCATGATCTTTCCTCCCTTAATGATGCCGGGGCACCCGATAGCACCCCGGCGACCACAACATAAGCCGAACTGCCGCTGCCTTTTTGCTGCTATGGATAGGCATGATCCAGCTAGGAGAAATGACGTTCATCTGAGCGCTCCAGGAAACTGGTTGGTCATAAATTCCTGGATCGTCATGTATTCGATGGGGTGGAAATTCTCTTGCTCCCCGACCTTGCAACTTTTCCCGCCGTTGGTTATCCAGTTTATACGGTTGTCGGCGCTATGCACGTACGCCTGAGCGTGCCAGTAATCGCGGGTCGCGGGTCCCATTGCCACACCCACGTTATCAAACCCGTATTTTTCTCCCATCGCGAGGGCGCAAGCCATGGCCTCATGACGGCACATGATTGGAACCGACCCCGTTGCCGTGCATCCCTGGAGAATCCCGATCACCACAACAATGAGGGCGAGGATCAAACAGGCTATTGCGAGCCTTAGATATTGAACGCCCTTGCTCACGCCGCGGCCCTCCTCCCCTTCCTGGGTTTAATCAGTCCGTTCGCCACCGATCACCTCTTTATGGCTACTATTGTAGCCGTCTTGGGTAAAAAAATATCCCGGGACGACATTATGCATGTTGCAAATGTCAACCAGGGACACAATGGAGGGATCATGCTTGCCAGTTTCCCACATGCTGACCTGTTGCTTTATCCTATTGATTGTCCTGGCAAAATCTTCTTGCGTCATGCCTTTGGACTCTCGGAGCGCGGTCAATCTTTCGGGGTTGAATTTCCATGTATTCATCATGGCTACATGGATACAATAATTGTATCCTCTTGTCAAGCATTTTTTTTTAAAGGATAATAAACTATGATTGACAAAACAAAACTATCACAAGCCATCGGATTCCTTGCGAATAAATATGGTGGCTTTCGCGCCCTGGCTGTTGCGACGAATATAAATCGTCAATCTCTTGTAAATTATTCTGATGGAGTCACGGAGCCGCGCGGCAAAAATCTGGAAATAATAGCCAGAGAAATAAGGAAGCCGGTAACGTATTTTCTAGGAGAAGACATCCCCCCTGCAGATGTTCACTTGCCGACAGATGAAGAAGACCTTTCGCCGGTCGGCAAAGCAAAGCGCGTCTTAGATTCCGGCACGATCTACGGCGAAGCGCTGCTATCAAACATAAACGCCTTTTATCGTGCTGTAGAAATGGAGAAAAAAGAGGCGTACAAGCTCCCGAAAGTGGCCTTTTCAAAAAGAGCCGAAGAACCCATTGTTGCCAAGGATTGTTGCCAAAACGAAAACAGCCGTCAAGAGGTGACGGCTAACAACGTGATTTCATTTAATAAATATGGTCGGGGCGGCAGGATTTGAACCTGCGACATCCTGCTCCCAAAGCAAGACGTCATAATTAATACCCAATAATTTTAAATAGTTTAGACACTCGATGGTCGATTATTTCTGTAATTATCCCCCCACATCCAGCATAATCCCCCCACAAATCCTCCCACAATTTTCCGCCGCCCGACTATTGCCCTGCCGGGTTATCACCCTTCCCTTCCCGCCACTCCCGAACGCACCTGACGCTCTGCCTCGACCTGCTGATCCACCACGAGACTCCTCGAGCCATCGACGGTATCAATATAATCCGGATGTTCCAAAATCACAGGAGGCGTTTCGCAGAGGCCAGCGTCAAGCTTTACGATCGTCTTGGCTAAAGAAAGGTTGAACATCCTTACCACCTATACCCCACGCTGACCATGGCCTTTCCGTCTCCCGTCGTGTTGGCCTCTCCATAAACGCCGACATGGACGTTTCCGACCCGCAAAAAGTCCCACCGGCCATAGACGTCCACCTCTTGGCCGTTCTTGATGGTAGCGCCGTAGCGAACGCCGATCTCCTTCTTGTTTTCGAAATCTATAAAAGGAAGGGGCTCCTGTTTGGCGATGATCTGAGATTCCCCGCTTTTGGTGTCCAGGACAGCCACAACGTTTGTTCTTCCTTCGTATGGCGCCACCTCGCCCGTGGCGATGACCTGCTTATTCACGTCCCTGGAGATCTCTTCCGGGAGTTTCAACTTCTCCACAATCACCTGCTTTTCAATCGTGATGACCTTCTCGACGGGAACGGCGATCCTCTTGATTTTCGTCACTGTCCGGATCTGTGGAACATTGACATACTCGGTCTTCGACGTGACGGGCACGCTACGATACCAGGATACGATGGCCGACGTCACGGCCAGAACCAGAAGGATGAACATGATGATGATAGCCGCTCTTTTCATCATGAATCCGATGCGAAGATGCCGATAAGGCTGGAGGCGATCCCCGCCACGCCCATAATAACCCATTTATAAGGTTCCAGGAACGGGACATAAACAAGGCCCTGGCAAACGCCCGCCGTGATGCCCATGCAGGTTGTAATCGGATTCTTCGCCAAATAAGCAAATATTTTCTTCATCGGTCCACGCTCCTATCTATCCACGAAAAGAAAAACTGTCTCATTTTAGGCTTTTGCTTGCAAAGATTGACGTAAAACTTGACCCGTTTCATCTTTATGGAGTTGTAGAACGATATCCGATTGTGCCGGTCTTTCGTATAGGCGTTTATCCATTGAATCGTTTCGGGTGTGAATCTCGGCGGGACAGGGATCGGAGCCCTCGTTGCCCATTCGATTTCTTTCCACACCCTCTCAAGCAATCTTTCCGTTTGAGGCTTCCCGGTATTCACGGCTTCATCGCAAAGCTCTTCCGCAATGCCCTGGGACTTCAAATCTCCCAGATAAAGAGCATCCCAATAGTCTTGCCTGAAGATCTCCCGCGCCTGGTCTTTGGTCAGATGCTTTATGATGATGCCTTTCTTCAGGAGGCTTGTCCCGTAGACCGATGCGGCAACGCCGTATTTGGTTCCGAGGAATCGCCCCTTCCCTTCCTTGCCCCCGGTCCAGTTCCCGGGATCGTGGATATTGTTCGAGTATCCGCCTTCGTGCGGCAAGATGGTATGTTCCCATACCGGCTCAAAGTCTGCGGCGAAGGCCGGCGAGAAGAGCGCGAGCAATATCAATATTAGATAGGCGTATCGTTTCATCTTTTTTCCTCCAACTGTCCTCTGCTCACGAAGTTCTTGCAATTCGTGTCCACGTCCGTCTTGCCTTCGGGGCATTCTTTGCAGCTTCCCCTTCTGCAGGGTTGCTTCGTGATTTTGCATTCGTGATAGGCGTAAACGAGTCTCATTTCAAGACACTCTTCCCCCAAACAATAAAGCCCATCAGCAAGAGCGCAACGGCGACCGCATAGATGGTGTTTGCGACCGCTTTCATCACCGTCGATTTCCAGCTATTCCGCCACTCGATCAACCCGGATATGAATTCATGGTGCTGATAGTGCTTTTCGCGCTCTATGTAGAAATCCTTCATCTGGTCCTGCATGGCCTCTGTGACGGCTTTTTTTATGGTCTCGTGGTCCATTTCACAGCACCCCCAAATTTAGTTTGTAATGTCCAGCCCTAATACATGACCCCCAATATCCGCCACTCGCCCTTGTTGAATGTCGCCGACCCCGATGCCACAACCTTATACTGGCAGGTCAGATCATCCGGATCCACTCGCAGCCAACCGGAGGCATAGGATTTGAGCGAATTCGGGAGGCCTCCCGGAGACACAATCAGGTCCAGGTCAGTGGTCGAATCGCGCCTGAATGCAAGATAACATTCTGCCGCGGCTGAACCTGAATCCTTGGCGGCAACGGCAAGCAGGATCGACCTTACGCCCTTGGGGATTTTACCCTGGCAATCCGACTCAAGATTAATGGTATTCCAGTCCACGCTTGAGACATCCTGCCCGCCAAAACCCGACGGGCCGTGGCGATTGTCAAATAGAGCCGCATCGAGCATGATAATTTCCCCTGGAGGGGGGAAGATCCGCCCTTCCGCGATTCCACGGCCGGGTATCAGGATGGGATTGGAGATGTACGTAACGTCGCCGGTGTTCCCGGTCAGGGCGATCCGAGGTTGCAGCACCGTCGCGTTTGCGGCAACGCCATAGGACAGGTTAAGCCATGATAGGGTCGTTGCCGGCGCCATGCTTCCCGTGATCCCTGCCACACCATCGGCAATTTCCAGGCGTGCATTATCGGCCTGCTCCGCGTACACATGGCATCCGAGAGAAACATCCTTTCCCTGGAACATTTTTAGCCATTCCTGGTCCGTCCGGTTTGTCAGACTGTAGTATTCGGTATCGTTGGAGCCCTTTGTTAATTTGAGGCCATAAAGTGTATTCAGCCGCGTTGCATCATTGACGTACCTCTGTACGATCAATGTGCTGGTTTTGGTGTGGCCATCTGCTCCGTACGTGCCGGAGGAGATGATCGGCTCAACCCGGTAGAGCCGGACGTCCTTAAACTCCATCGTCCCGGCATCCGCCGCAGAGCTATGACGTCCGATCTTGATGACCATGGTGTCCTCTGTCGGGATGACAGACAGGGTGAAGGTTGTGAAATTGGCAGTGGGGACCCCAAACGTGGTATCATATGTCACATCGCCCGCTGCATTGGTTAATGTCACGGAGTATGTCCGCGCGTTTGAATCCTTTACATAGAGGCTCAAACGGTGGAGCATCCCCGAAACAACCGCAAAGGGGTTTGACGTCTTATACTGCACATCTCCCCCCGTCCGTGTTATCGATCGCGTATAGACCATGTATTCGGCGCCCTGATCTGCCGAAACGGTCGTAAGGGTGCAATCCGTCCCGGTCCAGGTGTCGCTGGAAACCCTGGTCCCGATTTCGGCCAGGACACCCCGGCTGATAACCGACAGCCGGGAATTCGTGATGTAGTTTACCGTAGGGTACGACGGGGTTATTAATCCGCCGCGCGTCTCGTTGATTACTGTCATTGGTCTCCTCCCTATGTCATCGCCACAAGGGTCTCGTAATAAACGATAGCCCGAAGGGCGCCCTGTGCCGTGAAATCCCCGCCACCGGTTTTGGTGATAGCGATATTGGTTTCCGCAGTAGTAATGTCCGTCGTGAAGCTTGCCAGTTCCGCATTAACGGCCATCCCAGTGCCAAGGGCAGCCGTGCTGCCGCCCGAGAGCGCCGCATCCCATAGCTCGCCGGCCGCCAAGGGGGTCGTGGGCTTAACCTGCGTCGACACGATCTTGCAGCCGGATGGAACGGCTACGGGGATGGTTATCGTGCTGGCGGCGGTTACGTTGGCGGTCGCCTCTTTGAAGGTTTCCTTCTTCCCGCCCGTAGAACCGCCAATAGTGATGTAATTAAGATTTTTCGGCCCTGGTGATATCATGGTCAACCCTCCTTATTGATAGCTCGCAATCAGTTCATCCAACTCCTCACGGCTCTCGAATCCTTTTACCTTCCACGAGGGCATGGGGTTTGGAATTGTCTCAATCTCTTCCGTGCCATCATCGGCAATGGAAACCACCCTCGTTGCGGTTGCATCATCCATGTCGCGTATGGCCTGGAGATCGGTGAGGGCACGCGCTTTCATGTCGGAGTCAGCAAGGAGATTGATAAAATCTTGCTTTGTAGCTACGTACTTTGGATATCCTCTCATAATGTCCCTCCTGCTATGTAGTTGATGGTTGCAAAAACGCATTAAGCTGCTCCCTGCATGTATTGAACCTGCCATAACACTTGTGAAATTCATTGTGGCATAATTTGCACAATGTCGCTCCGTTATCAGGTGCGGTTCGCTTCTCGGGTGCGGTTCTGTAGTCCTCTATGTGATGCGCCTTCAATTCGTTTTCGGTGCCGCATTTAAGGCACTTATGGCCATCTCTCTCAATGACAAATTCTCTCCATATTTTGTAATCCCTCGTCTGCATGGTGCGCTCACGTTCACTTGATACGCCACCTTTCCACAATCCATGATCTTTGCCTTTGGGCCGGTTTGCATTGTCAAAATTGTGCGCCTTTTCGCACCCGCAGCTCCGTTGCCCCGAGAGGATGTTCTGATTGCGTATTTCCTTTACAGTTCCGCAGGAGCATTTACAGGATGAGTACCCGGCCCTTTTCCCCTTTCCTACCACGCACAACATCCCGTACTGGATTCCTATTGGGAGAAACTTCTCGGATTTTTTCATCATACAGGCTTGGCAGACGGTATGCCCTGCCGCCGCCAAGCTCCTATAGTGAACAGATCGAATCTTTAGGCATTCAGGACATTCCACGGCCACCTTTACGCAAGAAGATTTACTTAGCTCGCTCACGGGAATCCTTTTGCCTCGCTTTACCACATGCTCGGTTATTATCATCGTTGCGTCTCCATTTCTTGTTATTTGCAATGATAATAACATATTGCCCATTGTTATTCAAGTTTATTCGTACCATTATTCCAATTGCCGCCCGCGATGAGCTTCGTCATTGATCTTCCAGCCTTTCAAATTTTCGCGCCGTGGGACGCGCGATTGTTTTACGTATTCTCGCTACGCCCTATAATGGCTCCGACGCGAAGCGAGCCCCGATAGACGAACTCGTATTCCAGCGATAGTCATTCGCAACCCGAGCGCGCGAGCCGCAATACGTACCATAATTCCAAACGCCGCCCGCGAGGAGCTTAACGTCTCCGTATGGGCCTTGTCTGTATAACTGGCCTTTACTCCCTGGCAGGGAGTACCACCCCCAGGTCTGCGAATACGACGCCAGGTCAATCGTGCCGTTGGCGCTGGTAGGTGAGGTGAACTCCAGGCGTTCATCGGCGCCGTCGTCGTAATAGAGCGCCACGCCGGGAGTTGCGGGAGCGGCACTATAAGTGATTTTAAGCGGGTAGTTCGGATCGCTCGTGTCCAGGTACTCCGATTTACCTCCTGGAAGGGCGCACAGCAACCGACCGGGTTGTGTCGCATCCTCGTCAAAATAGACCTGATAGCCGCCTGTCGCGGCGTCAGCATCATGTATGAGCAGGATTGTTATTGCTGATCCAAACGTAATCCACTTGCTAACTGCGTCCGTCGCCATGTTGCAGCATAGATAGGGACGACCCGACGCTCCGTACTTGACATAAATGGGACTGCCTCCCGGGGAGGCAGCATGGTAGGCAGTCGCCGTCTTGGATGCAGCGGCCATTGTACCATCAGAGTCCCAACGGTAGGATTGAGTGCTTGTCCATTGCCACATCGCACCGCACTCATCCTCTCCCCCCGTGTTGGATATCATCCTCCTGCCCGCCGTATCTGAGTGGCCACCAGTCGTGACAGGATCTACCGATCCCGCTATATTTGTCTGCTCGTTTGCACCGTCAGCAGCGATTTGAAATTCTGCATCCCATAGCAATCGTTTACCTACTTTGGCACCTCGCGCAACGAAGGCGTTCCAATCGATGGTATCTAGTATTGTACCGCCATAAACGCTTTGGCAACCGCCGGCCCCGTCATCGGAAGCCAAATAAATATCATCCCACAGATTGTCCTGCGGAACCCATCGCATACCCGCATTGTTGCCGCATCTCGCGCGGTGTTTGAGATCCCAGATGGAATAGGGGATAATGTCTCCCGCGACATACCCGGAGAGTGGGTGGCCGGAGATTGTCCCGGCGGACGCACACAGCGTATGGAATCCGCCGATCTTTCGGGAGGTTGCCGCCGTAAACCCTGCCGGATAGGTGCTGGCCAGAGATACCTTAAAAACCAGCATCCCCGAATTATCGCAGGCATAGACGTAATAATCTTTGCCTGCCTCCACCGATCCCGTATCCAGGTCGGTGGGGATTACAATATTAACGTCGGCGCTGAGAGCCAGCCAACTCGCACCGATCTTTACCAGCCCCGCTGAATCGTAGTGATACGTGACAGTCCGCTTGTCGCTGGCATGGTCCGTTAAGAGCGGCCCGCCGCGTGATCCCGCCACATCGGAATAAGGGGAAACCGCGTCAAGGGCTGTCCGGGATGCAAGAATGGCCTGAGTCTCCGACAACGTTTTTTTCGTCCATCCAAACGGCGATGGCCCGCCGACAAGGAAGTCGTTTTCCGCCGTGGCGGCCTCGATGTCCACATTAGATTGAATGATATTCCAGTCCGATCCAACGGCGGCATGGGTCCCAGCGACCGAGCCATCCTTGCAGCATATCAACACGTCGCCGGCCTGGACAACCGGCCCCGACGCCCCGCCTATGCATCCAGCGACCGAGACCTTCCAGACATGCCCAGCGTCGGCTGCGGGGTAATTCGGGTTCCCGGAGCAATCGATAACCCCCTTGTATTGTAAGGCGTCTAAACCGGTCGCCAAACTCAGCGTGATCGTCCCATCGCTGTTTTTCGTAACCGCGATTTGATTGGCGGTCCCCAAAACATCGACGGGTCCGCGTTCGTGCTTCTGTATGTATGAGGATTCCATAATAACGCCTCCTTATAAGTACGAACTGATTATCACGATACAGGCCCGAGGGGATATGAGGCTGATCGTCGTCAGGGCTCCAACCGTACGTATCACCGGGTTGAGAATAGGGGCCGCCCCTGTTGCCGTTGTTGCTACCGGCACTGCCGCCGCTCCGCCCTTCTCCTGAACATAAAAGTCATCAGTCGCGGAAAACAGGAGGCTCTTTGCTCCCGTGGGGATGGTGTAGGTTTGCGCTACTCCTGCGGCCAGCACAACCGCGTCGTCATACCCGGAAAAGTTTAGCCCCATGGCACTGTTTGAATTTGCATCCAAAGGTTGTGTTAAGCGGTTCATCTCTCATCTCCTTTTCAAAATAAAAAAGCCTGCAACTGCCGTGATGGCAATTTGCAGGCTTAAAAGTTCCCCTAAAGGCTTTTCAGTCCCTGTTATATATTTACGACCTGATCACCTCTTTTTATTTGCATCCATTGTATCAAATGTTTTCAGGATTTCAAGCATTTTATGACAATATCGCTCTTTCCTGCTTTGACGGCTTATTCATCCGTTTTGCCTGATTTCTTAACGATTCTGTTGTTATCGGGGCCACTTCCCTTCTGAGCCCGAGCTTGGCTATTTTGGCATTAAACTCCCTGACGTCCTTAAATATCTTAGCATACGTCTCCCGGTCTTTCTTTCCGGACAACACCCATGCTCTATATCGCTCGTAGAGGTCATTTCGCATATCCTTGAAATGCGTCTGCTGCTCGTGGCCCTCCATCGTTCTTTCCGACAAAGTAGCCTGCCGGGTGGATCTAAAACCCAGGCCTCGCGCAAAGGCTTCTCCCCCGGTAAGCGTTAACGGCTTCCCGGACTCATCCCACACCCTTCTGTTGGTATTTGTCGAAACGCCCTCTTCCGACTCCCTGTAAGCCTTAACGGGGTTTGCCAAACCGGCCGGCAATAACTTTTCTGCGGCCTTCAAATAGTTTCCGCTCTCAAGGTGCCTCTTCGCCCCTGAAATCTCTTTCGCCGCCCCTCCTATTGGCCCGGCCCACTCCCAGACGTTCCGGGGAATCCCCACCCCGATAGACAGAGACCCCGAAACATCTACCCCCAGAGCCCCCAAAATCCCATACCGCCCGGCGGATTCGGCTCCACTCCCCATATGCTTCCGAACGCCATCCCAGAACCATTTTTCAGTGTCCTCATCCTTGTCCTTGGCCCCTAACGCGGAAAGGAGAATGCCGATGATCGGGAACCACACATCCTTAAAAGCGAAGGCGGTTAACCCGGAAACCAGGACCGGAGCCATCATGCCATAAATGAACCCCTGGACGTCCTTCTTTCTGAAACCGAGTTCGTACATCATCTGGAGATAGTTGTGGGAAAACTTGCTGTACGTGTAAAGCATCTGCGCAACCTTCGCGGCGGGGTTTCGCCCCCAGGCCACAGACGGCAAGGTCCCCCTACCGTAAATCCCATGAGCCTTATCGGATGATGTCTTTGCCGCCTCCATGGCTTCGGCGTGCGTCATCCCTTGGGACTTGGCGATTCTGTAAGCGGCCAACATCGTCGCGCCCCGGTTCCATTGTTCGGTTTTCCCGAACATAAACATTGCCGCATCCATGGTTGCGGTCCATGCCTTGTTTGGAAGAGAGGAAGCGGCCCCAACTGCGTCCCGCGTATATTGAGCGTCATCCCACCCAAGCCTCTTTTCTTCCTGCAGGAACGCTTTTTCGTCTTTGTCCTGGACATCCCGCCCGACCATGAAGCCCGCGTAATCTTTTCCCGCCCTGGCTATCTCTCTGTTGATCCTTAAAAATCCCACATTTCCGCCACCGGCATATTGCCTGATTGCCACCGGGGCCGTTGTGGCCATGGATGTTAAATTGACGACCGCGCTCCGGGTGCTGAACCCCAAAAACTTCAAGGTTGCGATACTTTTGGCCCACCCGATCCACCGATCCGTTGTGTCGAGGTTCCTTAGCTGCTCCTCAATGTAGTCCTTGGCCGTGGTGTAAATCTGAGGTTCTTTAACGGCATCGATCCCACCGACCCGTTTCCCGTCCACGACGGTGCCGGACATTTCGGCATAGGCCTTTTGCGCCACCTTGGCCTTGGCAAGTCCCCTCGCTACATTATTGGTGTAGAGCAGGTGCCGTTCGATTGGGTCCTCGATATAGCCTTTGACGACCTGCTCCCCCCGATGAATCATGGTGCCCCTGAAGCCACGGGCCTTGAATTCGTCGGCGACGTTCCTTAAAAGCTCTTCATTGAACTTAACGGAGGTCTCGGACCCCATTTTTTCCAGGGCTGCCTCGATGGCCTTGGCCACGGAAACAGCTTTGATGTCCTGGTAGATGTCCTCGGGAAGCTTATCAACTTCCTTCACATTGTTGATCGTGTACCCTTCGGCCTTTAACTTTTCGGCCAACCTTCTCGCGGCCAGTTCGCTTGTCCTGTGCTCCCGGTAATACTGCCTGTCGTCGCCTTCCCCTTTAAACCCTGTGACGGCCCAATTGCCTTGCCTTTGCCTGGGTGCGTAAAAACCCTTCCATGTCTCCATGTAGGCAATGGCGCCCTTCAGGGTCATCCATAATTCGGAGTAGTCAGCGGGATCGATCCCCTTAAAGGCGGCTTCTTCCTCGATCCTCTCTTTCATCTCCCGCATTTGCTGAGTCATCAGGTCGAGGGCCTTGTCGTAGGATTCCCGGAAGGCTTTCCAGACCTTAATAGTGTCGTCGGACATCCCGGACTTCCTTAAATGGTCCTCGTACATTCTGAGGTTTTCTTCCAGGGAGGCCTTGGGGTCTCTCTGCCAGGTCGTGTCGCCTTCATCGATGGCCCTCGAAAGGTCCTTGTATTCTTTCGAGGTCTCGCCCTTCATCCTCTGGGCAATGGAAAGGCCCTTGTTTTTGAGCTTGACGGCAAGCTGCTGAATCGTGTCCTCGTCTGCCCTGAAGTTGTCGAGGCCATTCAAGTGCTGGAAAATCTCATGGTAGATTTCGTTTCTGTCTCTGGCGAATAATCGGACGATTCGAGACAAAACCGGGTGATCGTAATACTCGGGGGAAAGGAGGATCTTCTTCAGCATCCCCATCTTTGTGACATCAGGGGAAAGCTTGTTGGCGATGGTTTGAATAATGGCGTCCTGGGCCTGACGTATCCCGGATTTGATTTGTTCGGGGGGCATGTCGGGGGTGGCCGTCTCGTCGGACATGGAGACGACGGCGTATTGTTCTTTGGAATCGAGGATGCTGCTGACGGTTTTGTCTAAGGCTTCAAAAACCTTCCCGCTTTGTACTTTTCTCACGACGGCCCCGGCTGTCTTGATGTCCAAGAACGCGGCCAGCTTATCAATGAATTCCTGGACCATCCGGACAACGCGCCCAACAAAACCATGAGGTTCTTTCATCAAAGCGTCGGCCAAGAAATTCGCCCGGTCTTCTGATCCTCCGATGTCGCTCTTGTTTTTGGTCTCGAATTTCCCTTCTTTCACGAGGTAGTTGATATGCCGTTTCAAAAGGTCGATATCGGAAGAGTTGAGAAGGCCCATGTCTTCAAGGTAGTGCACGGATTCATGGGCCAGATGGAATTTACTTGAGCCCTCTTTGGCCAGCTTTATAACCGCCATGCCCATCTTTTTATCATACCCGTAACCACCTACGACCTTGTATCCTGGCGCAAGCTCCCCATATCCCATCTTCAGGGATGCTTCATCGGGTGAAATATGATCGACTTCCAGGATGGAAACGAAACCCGCTCGCGTTTTGACGGCGATATGTGTTCCGTCCGGGTCGTTCACTTCAAAGACCTCCTGGCCCTTGAAGATGCTCTTCACGTCTTCGAGAGTGGGGGTGTAGGGGGCGTGGCCGGTTTCGATATTTGTCCAATCGGAAACAGCCGCTTGCTCAGTAGTACCCATATCTTCTTTGATCTTCGCGGGGATGATCTGATTGACAACTGGCCGATTTTCTGTAATCGCCTCGATCGCCTTGATGCCGGTTTCGTCAGTGGGGAGGAAAATCCTTGTATCCCATTGAATCCTTTCAACGTAGGCCCCATGCCTTTTAAGCTCATCGAAGAATTTATAGTCTGCCCCCGTAACCTCAATCCTGTTTTCCCCGGCGACCTTGCGGCGGACAATTTTCCAACCATTTGCGAGCTCCATCTGATACCCCTGGTCGCGTACCCGGCTAAAGATTTCCCTGGGGGTTACCTGGACCTTGCTGGACGATGCGCCGAGGCGCTGAAGGGTGGCGTCGAGATCGGCGTGATTTATAAGGCGCCCGATCATCCTCTCGCCTTCATCGGTTTGCACGCGCATAATTCGGGCCTTGCCCTTCAAACGATCCCATAGGGGCAAGACGGTCCCGGTAATCAGATTTTCGCGGTAAGTTATCGTTTTTGGAAATGCTTCGTATTCAGCATCCCATAACTTCTTTGCCTCCCCTTTCGATATATTCTCGTACTTTTCAGGATCTTTTAAGGACCCCTCCTTGACGTCGTGTGAAGTTCTGGCCGGCCCCCGGAGGGTGTAAAAATCCTCAATCTCTCCGGTATTGCCATTGGTGCGCGACTTCTTTATGCTGGCCCCCCACACTTGTCCACTCTTTATGTTCTTGTAATAGTTTACGGCGGAAAGGACCGAGTTTTCAAAGTCCAGGGGATGGGAATCTCTGGTTACATCGAGTTCAACGTACTTGGTTTGCGCCCCCGACTTATCGGTATGGACCACTTGCTCGCTTATTTTCTTGATATTTTTTGCCTTTAGCGTCTCCAGCCCGATATCAAGATCCCCGCTTTCCATGGCGGACCTTATATTGGCGTCCATCCTCGATGAAAAATCTTCGAATATTTCGACCTGCTTATCGAGGTGCATTGCTAGGAGGCGATTAAGGAACTGCGTGACCGTTGGCAGGTTGGACTCATTCAGCGACCCGTCATTTTTGTCGATCAAATTTGTGAGCCCTGTTTGCTGCATGAAGTCGCCCATGCTCATAGGCCCGCGATGGCGGTAAATATCCATGATCATGTTATCGAGGGCGTCTTGGGCGTAGACGCTTTCAAGGTTATCTCTTGCCGTGAAAAATCCGCCCGATCCGGTTTCGCGTTGTCCCCTGGTAAGAGCACCTAATTGATCCAGTCTCCTGGCGATCGAGGATATGAACCGTTTCTGTCCGATAATGTCAGTCGTGACGAGTATGTACTCGGGGGCCTGTTTCTGGCTTGACCTGTGTGTTCTTCCGAAACCCTGAATTGCGCGGTCGGCCCTCCATCCGGCTTGAAGCAAATAATGGCGGCGCAATCTTTGGTTCTTTGCTGCAAGGTCTGCATGATACGATCTCCCCGTACCTCCGGCATAAGAGAATATAAGGATAGGCTTTTTATCGCTCATGAAGGCGTCGGCGTCGGCCATGGTTTTAGCCCTTGACCGATGCTCAATTACCTTATTCCGGTTCCCCTTATCGTCTATTGCGTACACGACGCGGCGGGTCCGGCCCGTTATCTCCGCTACCTTATCAGTCCCGAAATGATTGAGAAGGATTTCCATCGGCCCATCCAGGCCGCGAATGCCGCCTAGCTTATTAAGAAGGTTCTCTCGCAACTCTACAGCTTCGGCGTTTTCTACAGGATTCCCCTGGCTGTCAAGGACCACCTCATATCTCTTGTTCCCGTTTTCGTCCTCAACCTCCTGATATTGTGCGACAGGGAAACTGTTTTTAACGTAATCCATAATCTGCTCTTTGGGAGTTAGGTCGAGGTCTTCCAATTCGCTGCCCTCTTCCATCCGTGCGAGCGCTCTACCCGTGGCGGCTTCATTGGTATTCACGATCTGAATCACTACAGCGTTCCCCGCCTTTAAGTCCTTTTCGATGGAGTTTACGACGGCTGGCGTCTGCATGGAGGTGATTACTTGATTAAAGAACCTCTGGGACGATCCCCAGAATTGAGCCATCGCCGCGCTTTTCCCTTTTCCGCTCTTCGCCCCGTTGGTTATATCAAGGGCTTCATTTATGTGGGAAAGCACAACCTGCCATGCGGTAGCGAATTCATCATAAACTTCTCGTTGCTGCGAAGTCAGCGCGTGGTTGAGCGATTCATATTTCACGTCATCATAGGAAAGGGACCGTGCAAGATAATCGCCCATGGACTTCATGTCCCGTGCGACAAGTTCCATCGCGGCGATGCCGCCAGAAGCGATTTGGTTAACGAAATCGGCTTTATTGGCAAACGGCGTGCCTTCGCCCCATAGCCCTAAACGATCGGCATAAGAAAGGTTCGTGACTTCGGTGGCCCCTGTGGCCGAAACATAAACGACGCGGGCATTAGGGAGCTGTCTTTGCAATTCGATCCCGGCCAAGGCCTGGGCCGATGGTTTTGTTGTCCCGCGCTTGCCTTTGGTTGCAAGGGCATTTCCCATATTATGGGCTTCGTCAAAGACGATCACCCCGTCATAATCCTTGCCGAACCACTCCACGAGCTGCTTTAGCCTGGAATTGGCCTCCTTCCCCTCCTTTGCCTCTGCCTTGTAGTCTTTCGATTTCAGGAGGGCATATCCGACGAAATAGGTTCCATTTTGTCCTTTTGGGAGCCCTGAAGATATCTTCGCCTTGCTGAGGTCAAGGATATTCCCGTCATCCCATCCGGTACCCTTAACGTCCCTTTTGGCGTCTTCAATAAGGGGGGAATTCTGAGAGATCCATATGGCCCTTTTCCGCCCCTGCCTCCAGTTATCAAAGAGTATTCCGGCGATTTCCCGGCCCTTACCGACGCCGGTACCGTCTCCAATGAAATAGCCCTTTCGCTCTCCTGAAGGCAATAACTCTTGATGGGCTTGTCCCGCATAGACGATGGATTCAAGCTGCGCAGCGCTTAATCTGCCCTCTGAAATTATTTTTTGCGGAAGATTGGGCGTGTAGGTGGGATCTGGAGGCTCCACAACCGACATGGCTGCGGATTCCACCAGCTTCCCCGGGTGCTGTTTTGCTCCGGGGATATTAATTTTCTGCGGTTTGTATGATTCGTAAACGGAATCCGACATCTCGCCCTTCGATGTCCCGGATTCCTTTTTCTCTAGCTTTATCCTCTCGTCGGCTGCCTGTCCAGGCCCAGAGACGATCCCAGAATTTCCCTCGCCCTGTCCAGAATCGACCACGCCAGATCCTGCGGCGTTCGGTTCTCTCCCAGAAGGTCGAGGAACTCCTCCGGGTCCTCCGAGTACATCAGCCGTCCCTCCAGTTGCTTCATCATCTGCCCCGGAGGTTGTGACAGAAGTATCGGCAGGCTGTCCTTGACCCGGCTGTCTATTTCCAGGCCCCCTTTCTCCGCCCCCCACTGTGCCAACTGAAGGCAATACAGGCTTGACGGGTCCGGATTCTCCCTTTCCTGCATCAGGAACTCCTTCGCTTTTTTGTTCAGGGGCTCCCGGTTTTCCAATATTTCTTGCATCGCGTACCCCCTTTAGAAGATCAACGGCATCTTCTATCTTTGTGACGCTTGCCTTAATCTGGTTATCATTGGCTGTGGGCGCCGTTACTTTATCAATGACAATGATCTGGTTCCCGTACGTCGTCCCAAACTTCTGATACTCTTTACCGTCAATGCCTATATCGGCCCGCAGGGTGTAATTAATGATCCCGCGACCTGACGTTAGGTCACTCCACCATCTTTTAAACTGACCGGTTTCAGTGACCCTTTCACCTAATATAGCAACTAACCTGCCGTTTGGCAATAACCTTTTAAGGGCTTGTTCTATATGATCAAAACCAACTTTTGAAGACGTCTTTTGAAGCCTCCCCGCTGTGGCTGAAAAAGGTGGATTCATGACCACGACCGAAGGCCTTATTTCTTTGGGAAGGATGTTGTTGATCTGCTCGGCATTTTCCGTAAATACTGAATCAAAACCAAGTTCTTTCAGTATGGATGCTCGTCGTGGGCTCAGTTCGTTGACCACGATCTTCCCCGCGTTAGCGATCTTGGCGAAGATGGCGATATTCCCGGTTCCCGCGCTTGGTTCAAGGTAGACATCTCCCGCCTGAAGGTTCGCTACCCAATTCGCAAGATAAGCCATGGCCGGAGGCGTAGAAAATTGCTGGAACTTGTCCGTTTCTTCCGTGCGGTTGGTTTGTGTTGGGAGATTCTCCTGCAAAGTCTTCAGGGCCTCGATATTGCCCTTGGCATATTCGGCATCCATTGTGGGGGTGATGACAAGTTGATCGGCCAGGTATCGATTGATCCCCATCTCCATGGCGTCGTAAGCGTCTTTGATTGAGAATTTACCTTGCGCGAGCGTGCCGCCGAAAGCCCTTTCAGCTTCCTTAAAAAGTTCGTCCCTGGAGAATGGTTTTTTCTGTCCGATCCGTTCAGACACATAATCGGCCACGGCTCCATAGGCGGTGAGGTCGGGCGTAGGCTCTGGTTCTGCATTCCCGGCCCCGGCCTCCGACGTTTCCCCAGGTTCAACTTTCTCCGTGGTAGCCGACGCATTGCCCGTGTCAGATTTAACCCAAGCGTCGATTGCCGCTTTTGTGCCGCTCTGAGAATTGGGCAAGGCTACCCCGGTCATGCTCGCGAACTGTTTCCTCATGAGCTTGTTCTCCAGGTGAAGCCAATCCTTCAAGACCTTGGCGTCTTTCCCGTCGACGGCTTTTTGCAACGCTTCAAGCGCTCTCGGGTGAATCGTGCCGGAAGGCCCCGGCCCTTTCGCCCATATCCCCAAGGTGCTCATGGCAAGTTTTCCATCCTTCAGGATATAGGGCTTATAACCCATTTTAAGAAGGAGTTGCTCGTCCTTCTCGGACTTCACTTTGCGAACCGAAATCTTGTAGCCCTGACCCTTAAGGGTCTTCTCGGTATCCTCATAATTCTTGCGAGCGGCTTCAATGGCTTTTCCTTCTTCGGTTGTGGCAACGCTCGGCTCCGGAGGTTTCGTAGGAGGGGCTTCGTTCTGCAAGGGCTCCTTGACGGGTTGAGCGGTTGAAGTCCGATTCCGATATTCATCAAACTGATCACGCAACCATTTTGGAAGTATTGCCAGCCCATCAGGCCCGTTCAATGCTTCATCATTATAATGCCGCATCCGGTCCATTTTAAGGATAGCAGAGGCCTTTTTACTCTCCGCAGCCATTTTCCCGTGATCGTTCTCCGCCTTGGCCCTCGTGACGGCATCATTTTGCTCGGCGGAAACCTTA
>Ga0172381_10001951_pt1 | contig 23527 bp, 25 predicted proteins | sample Leawel6488metaG_FD_119754 | JGI IMG/M metagenome (GOLD analysis project Ga0172381, IMG submission 119754) | Leachate microbial communities from a municipal landfill in Southern Ontario, Canada - Leachate well 64-88 metaG | ecosystem: Engineered > Solid waste > Landfill > Unclassified | place...
ATGCTGACGTAACATTTTACAAACTAGAAACTCCAAACGGAATCGTTTATTCAAATACGCCAGAGTACCAAGGACAAAAAGTTAGAGTAATTTCAAAAAGAAATGTAAGTTTTGTTGATGCGCCAGGACACGAAACACTAATGACTACAATGCTTTCAGGAGCAGCTTTAATGAATGGAGCAGTTCTTGTAATTGCTGCAAACGAAATGTGTCCACAACCAAGAACAATAGAACACTTAATGGCATTAAAATTTGCAGGAGTAGAAAATATTGTAGTTGCTCAAAACAAAGTGGATTTAATAACAAAAGAACAAGCAATTGAAAATTATAATTCAATTAGAAAATTTCTTGATGATTATGGTTACACTAAAGCCCCTATAATACCAACAGCGGCAACATTTAACGTAAATATTGACTCCTTAATTGAAGCTATTGAAACAAATATTCCTAATCCAAAATTTGATGAAACAAAGCCCCTAAAAATGTATATTGCGAGAAGCTTTGATATAAATAAACCTGGAACCCTACCAAAAAATCTAAAAGGAGCAATTATTGGGGGAAGCATAACTCAAGGAAAAATAGCTATTGGTGATTTAATAGAATTAAATCCAGGATTGAAAGGAAAAACTCTAGTAAAAGTAGAAAGCATATCAACATCAAGCGGATTAGTTAAAGAAGCACATGCAGGAGGATTAATTGCAATAGGAACAGACCTTGATCCGAGTGTAGCTCAAAACGATCAACTACGAGGACAAATCGCTTCAAAACCAGGAATAATACCCTTACCTGTAAAAGAATTGAGAATAAATTATAATATGTTTGAGAGAATGTTAGGTCAAAATTCAAAAAATCAATTAAAATCTAGTGGATTGTCTAAACAAAGTGAAACAGAAAATTCAATACAAAAAATTGTAATTAAAGTAACTGAACCTTTAGTAATGACAGTTGGAACAAACACTGTAATAGGATTTGTTACAAAAACTGATTCAAAAACAGTTACACTAAATTTAAAGAATGAAGCAATTGCCGAAAAAGGAGAAAAAGTTGCTATAAGTAAAAACATTAACGGGCAATGGAGACTAGTTGCATACGGTGAAATAATTTAATAAAAAATTTTTTTAAAAAAAATATTTATTTACATTAAAGTGAATTAAGTGGTTAAAAAAATAAAGATAATAATTGATACAAATTTTTTCCTTTCAATGGTGAGAAACAAAATATTTGCTTTAGAGCAATTAAAAGAAAAACTTCCTATAGAATTTTTTACTCTATCAAGAGTGCTCTTTGAATTACAAGGGCTTGGTAAAAGTGATAAAAAAATAAAAAAAGAAGTTTCTCTCGTCGAACAAATAATAAAAATCAATAATCTAAAAATTATTGAAAGTGAAATTAATTCAGTTGATGACGAATTGATTAAACTAAGCAAAGAGTATGTTATTGCGACAAATGATAAAGAATTAAGAAAAAAAGTGCATCAAAAGGGAGGAAAAACAGTATTTATACGAAGTTTAACTTATATTGATACAAGCGACATACTTGAAGAGTAGATTAATTATTCTAAAAATTGAATAATTGCATTTAAGAGTGCTAATAATTTACAGTTTTTTTGATTAAAAGTGATGGTTTTTAAACATGGCGTTTTGTTAATTAATTAATCACGCCTTAGGGATAAGGCTTGAAAAAACGATTTTAAAAATTTTTATATTGAAGGTGAGCAAATGTTCTACAAAACAAAAATAATGGATAAAGTAAGAGTGCAACCAAAGAAACTTGGTACTAACATTAAAGACTCACTACTTGATATTTGTAGAGAAGATTATGAAGGAAGAATAGGAGACGAGTATGGTGTAATAATTTCGGTAACAGGAATAGGGAAAGTAGGGGACGGACACGTTATACCTGGAGACGGTGCAGCTTACTATGAAGCAGAAATAGAAATGCTTACTTACAAACCAAATGTTCAAGAAGTTGTGAGGGGAACAATAACTGAAGCAACTGAATTTGGTGCATTTGTAAGAATAGGTCCAATTGAAGGATTAATTCACGTGAGTCAAATAATGGATGACTACATAAACTATGATTCAAAATTACCTGGTTTTTTAGGCAAAAAGACTGATAAAAAATTAGTGCCTGAAGATAATGTTTTAGCTAGACTTGTAACAATCTCTCTAAGAGGAGATACTTCAAGTTCAAAGATAGGATTAACTATGAGACAACCTTTCCTTGGAAAAGCTGATTGGGGAAAAATAGATGAAAAAGGAGAAAAAAATAAAAAAGGTTCAAAAGAAGAGAAAACAGCTAGAAAAGAAAAAAGTAAAGGAGAAAGTAAAGATTAAATTTTAAAAAAAGGGATGGGAAAATGGCTCTAAAAGAAAAAGCTTGTAGAAATTGCAGATATATTCTTGAAGAAGGCGATACTTGTCCAAATTGTAATGAAAAAGCATTCACTACTTTTTGGAGAGGATATGTAATGGTTCTAAATCCTGAACAATCAGAAATAGCAAAAAAAATGGGTATAACTCGAAGAGGAAGATTTGCCCTAAGATTAAGCAGGTAAAAATTTAGCGGGTGAACACAATGGAAGTAAAAATAAAGGACAAGAAAAAAAATGAATTATTTAATAGAACAGAAGTAATAGCTGAATTAGAAGAAAAAACAATTCCTTCAAAAATACAAATAAGAGAAAAATTATCCGCATTATTAAACACACCTGTTGAAAATATTGCTATACAAAAAGTTGAAACAAAATTTGGTTCATCACACGCAGTGATATATGCTAGAGCTTATAATGATCAAGCATCACTAAAAAGTACTGAAGCAAAGTATGTTATAACAAGAAACTTTGGAAAAGAAACTAAAACTACAGAAACAAATAGTGACGCTCCAGCAAGTTTCAAAAAATAAATGATTATTACAAAAGGTGAGAATAAAAATGGCTAAACAAGAAAAAGAAAAAAAATTAAAGTCGAGTCAATATGATGTTTCAAGCGGAGTTTTAAAAAGAAAGACAAAATTCTGTCCAAAGTGTGGTCCGGGAGTATTCATGGCAGCACACAAAAATAGGTACGCGTGCGGGTTATGCGGATACATGGAGAAAAGAAGCTAAAACTTCTTTTTCCTAATTCTAAAAAAATTTTTTTTATTAAATCATTTTAAAAAAAGAAACTCTCTTTCTTTATTATGCTTGACTTTGTTTTACTAGTATTAATGATAACTATGCCAATTTTTTGGTTAAGAATAATCAAAAAAAAGAGTTGGGGTAAAATAAAACAAGAATTAATTCCAATTAAAAAAAATCCTTTTGTTGAATTAGTTGGTGGAGTAAAATTATTTTTTGCACTACTAATAGGGTTTCTTTTATTATCAATGGTTTTTAATTTAAGCGGAATAAATGATCTTGAAAAAGTAAGTGAAGTAATTGCAATAAATTCTCAAAACATCACACTATACTTAATTGTAATAATAATAATGGTTTTTGTTGAAGAACTATTTTTTAGAAGTTTTTTAGTAAAACAAATTGGATTAATTCCTTCCTCAATCATTTTTGGAATTGCTCACATTGGGTACTACTCAATTGCCCAAGTAATAGGTGCATTTGCTTTAGGATTAATGCTAGCTTATTGGTTCAAACAAAATAATTCAATAACCCAAAACTATTTAGGGCACTTATTATATAACTTGTTTGCAATAATATTGTATATTTTATCAGGGTGAAATTAATGAAACACATACAAAAATCATTGACTGTATTAAAGCGTGCAAAAAAAAACAAAACCAATCAGGATGTTGTTAGAAAATTAGTTAATTTTGAAACACCAAGTTTAAGGCAGTTAAAAAAAACTATTAGGACTGTTAAGAATGAAAGTTTAGCGATTAAGTTAATAGAAGAATTGGAGGAGCGTGCAAAAATGGGGGATAGAGGAGCTCTTAGAATCTTAAATAACTTTTCAAGCAGAAAAATAAATCCTAATCAATTTACAAGAATGCTTATTTTGGAGTGTGTAAGAAACTTATCAGATACACAGAATGTATTTAGAGGATTAGTTGCTGGTCTTAAAAGTCCAAATGTTGGTGAAATGATAGATGCATCTGTTGGGTTTCAAGTCTTATCAAAAAGAGGTGACAAGAGGGTATTTCCTATTTTAAAAGATTTAATTAAATCAAAAAAAAGATTTTCTAGAATGATTGCTATTGATGGACTTGCTGATTTAGCAGAACATGGGGACTTTAGAGTATTTGGAGAAATTATTAAATTGAAAGATGTGAAAGATAATCTTTTTCATCAATCTTTTTTAAGAGGGATAAATGCTCTTGCAAGAAAAGGGGATCTAAACGCCAAAGTGTATTTGGAAAAGAATCCTTCTCAAAGAGTTGATGGGGATTTATCTAAGTTAAAACATATGTAGTATCAATATATCTTATTGGTGAAAAAATGTTAACGCTTGGAATTGAATCAACTGCACACACTTTTGGCGCGAGTGTAGTTGAGAGCGACATTGATAAAAAGGATTACAAAAAATCAACTTGTAAAATTCTTTCAAATGAAAAAGATTCTTACACTACTACAACAGGAGGAATGATTCCAAGAGAATTAGCAGAACATCACTATGCTTGTTCTTTAAATATAATTAAATCTGCTTTAGAAAAAGCGAAAGTGAATTTGAGTGAAATTGATTTAGTTAGTTTCTCTCAAGGGCCAGGAATTGGAAACGCGCTTCGAGTTGGTGCAATTAGTGCAAGGCAAGTTGCACTGAAAAATAATATCCCTTTAATTGGAGTTAATCACTGCGTGGCGCACATTGAGATTGGAAGAAAATTATGCAATGCTAAAGACCCAATAATGCTTTATGCGAGTGGAGCAAACACACAAATCATTTGCTACGAAAATTCTTATTACAGAGTTTTTGGAGAAACCCTAGACACAGGAATTGGCAATTTCTTGGACACATTTGGTAGGGAACTGGGACTTGGATTTCCTGCAGGACCAAAACTTGATGAAATGTACTTTAAAGGAACCCTTGCAAAAGTATCTGCTTTTGCTGGGCGTAGTGAAGCAATGGCTTCACCACGTGAACTTCTCGAATTACCTTATACAGTAAAAGGAATGGATTTGGCTTTTAGTGGACTCTTAACTTCTGCAACAAAAAAAATTGAAGAAGTAAAGAAAGGAAAAATAAATCAAGAAGATTTGGTTTATTCAGTTTTACACAATGCTTTTGCAATGCTCACTGAAGTAACTGAAAGAGCCCTTGCTCACACAGAAAAAAAAGAAGTAGTTCTTGGTGGAGGAGTTGGATGTTCAAAAGCACTACAAGAAATGGTGAAAAAAATGTGTGACGAAAGAGGAGCAAAATTATTTATTCCTCCAAATTCAGTAATGGTGGATAACGCTGCCCAAATCGGCTGGCTCGGTTTGTTAATGTACTCTTCAGGAGTAAGAACCCCTAAAAACAAATTAGTGATTCTTCCAAAACAAAGAACTGATGATGTAAAAGTTGTTTGGAGAAAAAATTAAAAAAAACCAACTAATCTTAAAAAAATGTTTTTAAAATCCTTTGAGTAAGAATACAATACACAAAAAAGAAGAGAAAAATTTAATTTTTTTCTTACAATAATCCTTTTATTTAACAAAATCCTTTCCTTTAAGTATGATTACAAGTGAAAGAATAGAAGCTCTACTTGAAAAATATGTAAAACAAGATACAATAGTTTCTTTTGGAACAGGTCCAACTAATGAAGAATTTTTAAAAAAATTAGCTTTATACTCTATAAACGCAGGGGTGAGAATAAAAATAGTTCCAACCTCTCACTCAATGGCTCTACTTGCAAGTCAACTAAAAATACCAGTAGTTTCACTTGATAGTGTTGACATAGACTTGGCTTTTGATTTCGTTGATCAAGTAGACGAAGATTTTAATTATATCTCAAACGAAACAACTTCTTTAATTAGAGACAAGATGATTGCACTTGATGCAGAAGAAATGATTGTAATTTGTGAAGAAAAAGAATTTGTTCAAAAACTAAATTGGCCAATATCTGCAGAAGTGAGTTCATTTGCAATAAACAAAACAATTACTCAATTAATGAACTTAGGTGAAGTGAAACTAAGAATAGACAAAGACAAACCAGTTTTGAGTGAAACAGGACACTACTTTGTAGACATAAAAATTGATGAAGTATATGACCTAGATGATTTAGATTATCAAATAAAAAGAATCCCTGGAGTACTCGAAACAAGTTTATTTACAGGGTATGCTGATAGAGTAGTACTTCATGGAACACAACTAATTGTAAAAAGCAGATTAAATAATCCTGAAGCTTAAAATTTTGTTAAAAAAGCAAGTATTAAAACCTTTTCAAGGGGGTTTTATTTAGGGGCAGTTTAGCTAGATGTTTTTTGGAAAGTCTATCGAGCAAAGCGACTAAGCAAAATCAAAGATTTTGCGAGGCGTAGTGAAGTAATACTTCACCACGAGATAGACTCGAGATGCGAACTCCAAGCAAACTGAAAGTTTGCGGGACCCACAAAACCAATGGTTTTGTTTGGTAGCTATGCAGTTTAAGCCACTGTAGATCAGCAGTTGGTGTCGGAGCCTTTTTAGAAAAAGGTTCGCGAAAAAGGCAAGATAGTAAGTTTTGAGATTTTCGAATGGAAATTCTTTTAAGCAGTGAAACTGCGAGAAGGATAAAGCGTGAACCGATTTTGTGGTTCAGCCACTGTAGATCAGCAGTTAGATCGTCCGACTCATAATCGGAAGCTCGGCGGTGCGATTCCGCCCAGTGGCACTATTTTTTTTCTTTTCACTTACTTTTATAATTAATTGCTTTTATTTTTTAGTTATCTATGGTTGAAAGTATTTATCAAAGAATAAAGCTTGCTGTTGCAAAAACCGTTGATTCGGGAGCGCATTTGAATGCTGCGAGTGCTGCTGAAGGAATAGGAAAATCATTAGGTTTAAGTGACGCTTTAATCCAATTTGCTCATGTTGAACTAAGAAACGCTGTGTATGAACCAGAGTTTAGAAAAATTCCTTTCAAAGACAGAGCCTTATTCTTACCACATTGTTCAAGAAACACTAGGGTTTGTAAAGCAATTAGTGACGAAGAAGGAATACACTGCAAACACTGTGGGGGTTGTGACTTGGACAAAGCAGTTAGTATTGCTGAAAAAATTGGGTACACTCAAATATACATTGTTCCTGGAGGAAGTATGGTTAAAAAAATGCTTGAAAAATACAAACCAAAAGCAGCAATAGGGGTTTGTTGTTTTCACGAAGCAATACTAGCATTTGAATTAACTAAACAAGTTAATATAATACCCCAAACAGTTCTCTTACTAAAAGATGGTTGCAAAGACACTCAAATAAACTTACCTCTATTAGAAGAGAAACTATCATTAATAGATAAACCAAATAAAAAAAAATAATTAACTAAAAACACGGGCTAAAAAAGAAGTGATTTCACTAAAATCTCTTGCAACAAAAATAGGGTTAAATTTTTTTAATTGATTTTCAGTACTTATTCCACCAATTTTTGCAATAAACTTTACTCCTAATCGTTGACACATTAATCTGTCTATTACAGAGTCTCCAATAAAAACAATCTCTTCTTTTTTTACTTTCAATTTTCTAATTGCAATTTGTAAAGGTTCAATATCTGGTTTTTTGTGCTCAACATCATCACTAGTAATAATTGATTTAAAATAATTTCTTGTACTCTTATCAAAGACTTGGTTAATGAATCTATGGCGAGAACCCGTTACTAGTGCTAGTGGAAAAAATTCATTAATTTCTTTTAAAAAATTTTTAGCGCCTTTAAACCACAAACCATTAACTTTGTGCTTTTTTAATAACTTTTCAAAATAACTTCTTCTAAATTCAATAAAATCTTCTAAACAAAAATTAGTTCTATTCAAATCCATTAAATAATAAGCAATATCCCTTGAATGCAAGTTACTCAACTCTCTTAACTTTTGATGAGAAACACTAAAACCAAATTCTTTAATAGTAGCCAAATCACTCTCCATAATAAGAGGAATAGAATCAATTAGAGTACCATCCAAATCTAACAAAACCGCTTTTAATTTCATGCAAACAAACGACGTGAGTAAGCAATATAAACCTAATCAAAATGAAAATATTTACGAATAAAATATTCAAAAAATGCCACGCCCTGATAGTGCAGCGGTCAAGCACAGTGCCTTCTCACCGCCCTTTTCTTTCTCACAGAGAAAGAAAAGTGTAGGTTGCCCAAAAGAAAGAGGCAATAGCGAGAATTAGGCATTAACCCGGGTCCGAATCCCGGTCAGGGTATAAAAATAATAATTTTTTAGTTATTTAATAAAAATTATTTTTTTCTTCTTTCTTTTCTTGCGAGTAGGATTAATTGTTTTTCAATCGCTTTTAGTCTTTGATCTAATTTTTCTTCTCTTTTAGCATCTTCATCTAAGTAATCTTTCATTTCTTCATTCCCTGTTATTTTGTCAATTGCTTTGCCCATGTTTCCAACAATTATTCCTAAAAATAAATTCATTATAATCATGGTTCCAATTATTATAAATGAAACAAAATAAAGGGGCCCTCCTAAAGGGTATGCAGAGTTTGCTGAAAGCATGATAGTATTCCAATTTTCAAGGGTAAGTATTTGGAACAACGTGAATAATCCTTTCCAAAGAGATCCAAAATGAATTGGATCAACTGAACCAAATAAAGAGACTCCTAAAACAGCGTAAATGTAAATTATTATAAATAATAAAATAGCGACGAATAAAACTGAAGACAGACTCTTAATTATTCCACTAACTACCGGACGAAGATTAGGGAAAGCTCTAAATAATCTAAATGTTCTAAGAACTCTAACTAACCTAAGAACATAAACCGCTTTGCTTTGAAAAGGAATAAAACATAATGCAACTATTAAAAAATCAAATAAGTTAAACGCGTCAAGAAAAAATGAGTGGGGTTTTTCTTCAGCAATTATTCTCATAACCAATTCAATGCAAAAAATAGTTAAAATTATTAATTCTAAAAAATTCACTAAATTAAAATAGGGGGATGAAGGACTCAAATCAACGCTAAACCCGACAAGAATTGCAGAAAATAAAATAATTAATATTATAAAATAATTAAAATAATTTGAATCAACTATTGATTTGATTTCGCTTCTAAATTTATTCATGACACAAGAAAGATTTTGAAGTTTAATAACTTTTTCTTTTAAAACAAAATGGTTTAATGATTTGTTGCTTTAGGGTATTTGGTTTATTTATTCAACTTTTAATAAAGGTTAAAGAAAACTACCCCCTCCTTTTAGGGTGCAAAAGCGTCCCTTGTTGCATTATACTGTTTTGTACGCACCTTCTTCTCATTGTGAGGGAAATTCGCCAATTTTAGTCAAAAAAAAGGACAATTTATTTGTTTTTATATAAATAAATTTTATTTAACTTATAAAAAATCCTTTGATAATTATTGTGTATTTTTGTCGGCTAATTATTTTTTGTTTAATTTAAATTTTTAGTGAATAGTTCTTTTTTTGTCTTAAAGAAAAGAGTTAAATAAAGGTTGTTTTTTTAGTTTAATTAAGATGAATCTTTTTTCAAAATTTTGGTTGATTTTCTTAGTATTACTTGCATTAGTTACTTTGGTTTCTTTAGTAACTTATTTTCCTTTATTTGTGTTCTTGCTATGTATCTTTGTTTTTTTATTTACTAATTCTGTTATGATTATTTATGAGTTTGAGAGAGGAGTAGTTTTTTCTTTTGGAAAATATGATGGGATGCTAAAACCGGGTTTGAATGTAGTGTTACCCATAGTTCAAAGAGTATCCAAAGTTGATTTGAGAGTTAATGTTACTGATGTTCCTCAACAATCTCCAATAACAAAAGACAATGTTTCTGTTAGTGTTGATGCAGTTATTTATTACAAGATAAGAGCAGATGAAGCAGAGAAATCAATAATAAAAGTTGATAATTATGTGTATGCAATTAGTCAATTGGCTCAAACAGCTATGCGTAACGTAGTTGGGGAAATGACTCTTGATGAAGTTTTAAGTAATAGGGATGAGGCTTCTGGAAAGATAAGAGAGATTGTTGATAAAGCGAGTGACCCTTGGGGAATTAAAGTTGATTCGGTTGAGTTAAAACATATTGAGCTCCCTGAATCGATGAAAACAATAATGGCTAAAGCTGCTGAAGCAGAGAGAATAAGAAGGGCTGCAGTTATTAAAGCTAGTGGCGAAGCAGCTGCTGCAAAAATAGTTTCAAAAGCAGCTAGAACGATTGGTAGTATAGAAGGTGGATTGAATTTAAGGACACTACAAGAGTTGGATAATATTTCTTCGGATCCTACTAACGAGACAATATTTTTTGTTCCATTAGATATGTTAAAGTCCACTAAAGGATATGGGGGTAAGAGAAAATGACTGCATTAAGCATTATTTTTAGTCTATTTATACTAATGTTCATACCCTTAGTTTTTTTAATAATAATTTTTTTAATTGCTTCAATTAAGATAATTAATGAATATGAGAGGGGAGTTAAATTTACTCTAGGAAAATATTCAGGCGTAATGAATCCTGGGTTAAGGTTAGTTGTACCTATTCTTCAAAAGTGGTATAATGTTGATATTAGAACAACTGTAATTGATGTTCCAAAACAAGATATAATGACTAAAGACAATATTTCAGCAATAGTTAATGCAGTTGTGTATTATAGGGTGAATGATTCAAAGAAAGCAATAATTGAGGTTAGGGATTATAAGTACGCAGTGAGTCAAATATCTCAAACTACTATGAGGGAAATAATTGGAGAGACTAGTCTTGATGAATTGTTATCTCAAAGAGATGCTACTGCAAAAAAAATCCAAATTATTTTGGATAAGGTTACTGATCCTTGGGGAATTAAAGTAGAGTCAGTAGAGTTAAAAGAAATAATTTTACCAGATAGTTTAGTTAGAATAATTTCTCAAGAAGCTGAAGCAGAGCGAGAAAAAAGGGCGATTTTACTAAGGGCGCGAGGAGAACTTGAGTCCTCAAAGAACCTACATGACGCTGCAAGAGAACTAACAAGCATTAAAGGAGGAGTGTTATTAAGAACACTACAAACAATACACTCTTTGAGTACAGAAAAAAGCAAAACAAAAATTTATGTAATTCCTTCTGAACTATTTGGAGAAGAAGGAAAATCAATTAATTTACTTAAAAAATTGTTTAAATAATTTTTTTAACAAAAAAACTATTTTTTCTATTGATTAATTTTTTATTAAAACTATTTTTTTTAATACAACTCACCCAGTTTATTAACTAGTGAAAAAGAATTCCACTAGTAATTTTTTAGTTTGAATATGGACAATTATTTTTATTTCCTCTTTGCCCTCTATTTGATTTATTTTCATTTCTTTTTTGTCCTTGTCCATTATTCAAACCCAATTCTTCTCTGATTGAATTAGCTTCTTCTACTTTGCCTTCACTTAATAAAGCTCTTGCTTTTATGAATGAATCAAAATTGTTTTCATTAACAACTTTAAGTACTCTTGGACTTCTATTAGTACTAGTCATTAATTCAAACCAAGTTGAATAATTTGCGTTAACAAAAGCTTGGTTCATTGCTTCGTGTCTTTCTTGAGAATAATTATGTCCCAAAACAAGCGGATCGCCTCGATAAGCACTAACAACTCCTATTAACAATAGTAGTGATAAAACCATAGCTAATCCCATAATTTTTTTATTCACAATCCCACCTCCTTTTCTAAATGGTGTTAATATACTTTTTTTTTAATTAAAAAGGATTTTCCAATATTAAACCCAAATTATACCCAAATTAGAGTTTTTTAGGTTCTTGATAAGTAAAGTAATGCAAGTACTGCAATTAAAGTAGTAGCGCTAGAAACAAGGCTCAAAAGACCTAATCCTACTAATCTAAAGCTAAATAAACTCAATATCAATGGATTTGCACTCAAAGTTTGAATTAATAATGAAATGCTCATTATTAATAAGCCTAGTGAAAAATTTGATTTTGTTTTTAAATAAATTGAGATATAAGAATTAATTATAATTAAAATCAAAAATGAAGCAATGCTGTTAATTATTATTCTTTCTACTAAAAAGGATTGATTAATCATTCTCCCTGTTGAATCTGGGTCAAAAGAATTTAATCCTAATAAATTACCTGCAAAATAAATTAACAAAAAACCAATTATTAGTATTATTAAAGTTATAAAAAGAGGGTGAAAGTTTATTGATTTGTTTAAAAGAATTTTTTTTGATTTAATTTTAGTTCCTTTCATATTATATCTTCCCCTCAATCATTTTTTTAAATAAATCGAATTCAGATTCTAGTTGAGGTGAAATAAAAAAAATTTTTCCATAAGGTTTACCTATTGAAGTAATTAATTGATTTTCTAAAAGAATATTAATGTGGTGTTGAATAGTTTTGTAATCCATTTCTAATTTAATTGAAAGTGCGTGGATGTTAGATGGTTTTCTTTTTAATTCTAAAAGGATTTTTGCCCTAGAAATTCCTCCTTTAGAACCTAAAATTAACCAATCTAAAAGTTGTTTCAAAATAGGCATTAATAAATTTAGGAGAGTTAGTATTTAATTTATACCCTTAGATTTTTTATCTTAATTTTTTTAAACCCTAAGTGTTTTAAACTAGGTAAATCAATTTATTACAAGGTTTTTTTCATGTCAAGAGGAGCTTCTTTAAAAGAGGTTGATGAATTTCCAAGAAGAATAAAAATATTTGTGAAAATAATTTTATTATTAATAATTTTTGGGACAATTAGTTTTTCTTTAATTTCTTCAATTTCACTCGAACAAGGTTTGTTTAAAACGCTTGAAACACTAGCATTTATATTCTCTGATGAGAGTAACTTTGCTGAAAGATTACTTGAAATATTTCTTGCTATAGTAGGGGTATTTTTAGTTTGGTGGGTTCTTTGGAGTCTAGCAGATATGCTTTTAGATAGGAACTTGGAAAGGTATTTAAACAAAAAATTCAATGATTTAAGAGTGAGTTTAATGAATAATCATATAATAATAATTGGTGGAGGGAGATTTGGAAGCGAAATTGCTTCAAATCTTGAAAAGAAAAGAAAAAAATTTTTGATTATAGAAAATAATTCTGAAGTAATTAAGATTTTAAAGAAAAAAAAGTATTTAGTGATTGAAGGTAATGCTGAAGATGACAAAGTACTAATAGAAGCAGGAATTGAGAAAGCAACCAAAATAATTCTAACTCTCCCAAAAACCGAGTCAAATGTTTTAATAACCCTAACTTCAAAAGAATTGAACCCAAAAATAGATGTTTTTGCAAGAGCTTATGAACAAAAATTTGTTTCTAAACTAAAAAAAGCTGGCGCAAAAGTAGTTATAGTTCCCGAAGTAGTTGCTGGGGATAAATTAAGTGAAATACTTTAATTTTTAAATTTTAGATTAATAATATAAAAAATATTCCTATTGAGTTACAAACAAAACTGACTAAAGCAAGTGTTTTAAGATTTATTTTAGTTATTCCTGCAAGAACCATTATTGCAGCTTCATCAGGTAAAGGAGAAGCAAAAAGAATTCCTGCAAAAGCAAATGTTAGGTAATGTGTTATTGTAGGGTTAATAAAAGTATGAATATGTTTTTTCATGAAAAGAAAAGGTCTTTCTTTTTTTAATTTATCAAATTCATCTTCAAAAGAAATTTTAATGAATTTAAAAATTAATAAATCTGAAATTAATGCTCCGCATCCCCCAATTAAAGAAGCAAGAAAAATATTTTGAGGAGTTATTTTAAGGAAAATAGCTACTGCAAAAGGAGTTGTTAATCCAAAAGAAAATAGTACTCCTCCAATAAATTCTCCTAAAAAAACAAATTGACCAAGGTTAGAAATAAAATCAGAAAAAAAATTGTTATGGAATAAATAAAAAGCTAGGATTGAAATTAATATAAACAAAATAATTTTAGGATATTTATAAGCAAAGAGTTTAGTTCTCTTTAAAACAATTCCAATTTGATCCTTGTAATAAGTTGTTTCATTAATCATTAATGAAATAAAACCACGTTGATTAAATCCACCTAAATCAGGGTTAAACATGAAACTAATTAAACTCTTTAAGTTTATATTCTTTTCTTAGACATTTTTTTGATTTTTTTAAAAAAAGAATTGTTTTTAAAGATTATTAAAGAAATTTAATTTATAATAAATTAAGAAAATATAAATTAAGAGTTGTAAAAATTTATTCTTGAATAAATTAGTTTCCTAAAAAAAAGTTTTTTTAGAAGAAAAAAAGTGTTTTTTATGTCATTATCAAATATTTTTTCGTTAGTTTACTTTGGAAATCCATTAATTTCGTGGATTTATGCTTTAATAATAGTCATAGTTTTTGTAATCTTCTCAAGGATAACCCTTTATTTTTCAAAAAATGTTTTAACTAAATTAACCTCCAAAACTAAAAATGATTTTGATGATATTTTAGTTGATTTAATTGAAGAACCCTTTGCTTTTTTGTTAACAGTAATAGGTTTTTTAGTAGCTTATCAAGTCCTGGTTTTTGATTCAACTATCAATGATTTTTTTTATAATGCAATAAAATTATTAATAATGCTTGATGTTTCTTGGTTTGTAATAAGATTCATTGATTCTTTCTTTGAAAGAATAATAAAACCGATTACTAGTAAAACTAAGACAAAACTTGATGATCAATTAGTTCCTTGGTTAAAAAAATCAATGAAAATAACGGTAATGTTTTTAGCAATAATAATAATCCTTGACAATATGGGTATTGATGTAATGGCGCTACTCGCAGGACTTGGAATAGGGGGAATAGCGTTTGCTTTTGCTGCTCAAAAAACCATTGCAGATGCTTTTGGAGGAATATCAATTTTATTCTCAAGGCCATTTGTGATAGGTGACACTATTAAATTCTCAAACGGAGCTTATACTGGAACAGTAGAAGAAATAAATCTTAGGTATACTAAAATAAGGGATTTGGATAAACAACTAGTGATTGTTCCAAATAGTATTCTTTCAGGAGAAATAATAACTAACGTAACAGGGGCTTTGAAGAAAAAAGTTGTTTGGACTATTGGAGTGACTTATGATACTCCTAACAAGAAAATTGAGTTGGCTAAGAAAATAATTGAAAAAGCGATTAAAAACTGCGAGTATTGTGATAGTGATTTTACAATAGCTTTAGAAGGATTTGGCGAAAGTTCAATAAATATTTTAGTAGTATTCTTTACTAAAAGAGGAGTTTGGAAAGACATGGTTTTAGCACGTGATGAAGTAGGATTTGAAATTAAAAAAGAATTTGAGAAAGCAAAAATAGAATTTGCTTTACCAACTCAAACGATTTATACAAAAAAATGCTAGAAAAAAGAGTGCTCTTCAATATGAATATAAAAAGACAATAATTTTTTAATTAAAAATTGTTTGAATCTAATTTTAAAAAAATTGCGCTTTAATTTTAATAATCTAATTTTTAATTAATAAGAAACTATTTTATTCTTGTGCTAGTTTAATTATTTTAATGGTTAATATATTCAAGCATCATTCTTTTACAGGTTTAAGTGATTTTAAAGCAATTGAATTGCTTAAAAAAAATGGTTATAATGAATTACCCTCTTCAAAGAATAATACTCTAATTATGATAATTCTTGATGTATTAAAAGAACCAATGTTTCTCTTGTTAATAATTTGTGGTTTGTTGTACTTATTTTTAGGTTCAATAAACGATGCTTTTCTATTACTTTTTTTTGTCATTCTAATAATAGGAACTACTATTTACCAAGAGTTAAAAGTAGAGAAAGCCCTTGAGGCTTTAAAAGACCTTTCTAGTCCAAGAGCTTCAGTTATAAGAAACGGTGTTCAAAAAAAGATTCCTGGTCGAGAAGTAGTTAAAGGAGATTTAATAATTCTAGAAGAAGGCGATAGAGTGCCTGCTGATGCAATAGTTCTACAATCAAATAATTTGTTAGTTGATGAATCTTTATTAACTGGAGAAAGTTTGTCTGTTAGAAAAAGTGAGGGTGAAGAGAGTATAGAATTTAAAACAGCGGGGGGAGAAGATACTCCTTTTGTTTATTCAAGTACTTTAATAGTTGGAGGAAGTGGTGTTGCTAGAGTAATTAAAACAGGGGTACAAACCCAAATTGGGGGGATAGGAAAAGAGTTACAAAAAACAATTCCTGAAGAGACTATTCTCCAAAAAGAAACAAAAAAAATAATTAAGATTTTTGCGATAGCTGGTTTTTTAGTATGTTTATTAATAATAATATTTTATTACTTATCAACTAATAATTTAATTGATTCAATATTATCAGCTTTAGCTGTTGCAATGTCAATAATTCCTGAAGAATTCGCAGTAGTTTTAACTTTATTCCTTGCGCTTGGGGCTTGGAGAATGTCAAAACATAATGTGTTAACAAGAAAACTAAATTCAATTCAAAACATTGGCTCTGCTACAGTGCTTTGTGTTGACAAAACAGGTACTTTAACTCTAAACAAAATGGTGTTAAAAAAAGCTTTTGCTAATGGGGAAGAATATGATTTTTCTAGTAAATTTACTCCAAAAAAATTTGAGAAATTATTAAAGTATTCAGTTTTAGCCAGTCAAAAAATTCCTTTTGATCCAATGGAAAAAGCGATTAAGTTAGGAGTGTTTGAAAAACTTTCTGATATAAAAGAAGATGATTATGAAATAGTAAAAGAATATCCTCTTTCAAAACACTTACTTGCTCTTTCCCAAGTTTGGGAAAGTGAAAATAAGAAAGAATTCATTGTAGCATCAAAAGGTGCTCCTGAAGCAATAATTGATTTGTGTCATTTGGATAACAAAAGTAAAAAAGATATTTTGAATCAAGTTAATAAATTTTCTAATGAGGGGTATAGAGTAATTGGAGTCGCTTCAGCAGTAATTAAAAAGGAGTTAAAGAAAAACAATGACTTAATTTTTCCAAAAAAACAGCATGATTTTGAATTTGAATTCCTTGGTTTAATTGCTTTACAAGATCCTGTTAGAAAAAGTGCTCCAAATGCTATAAAAGAGTGTTACCAAGCCGGTATAAGAGTAATAATGATTACAGGAGATTATGCTGGAACAGCAAAACATATTGCTTTGCAAGCTGGTTTAAGCGGAATAGAAGAAATTTTAACAGGAGAAGAAATAGAAAAAATGACTACTCAAGAATTAAAAGAAAAAGTAAGAACCGTTAATATTTTTGCGAGAATTGCTCCTGAACAAAAACTCTTAATAGTGAATGCACTGAAAGCAAATAAAGAAGTAGTAGTAATGACAGGGGATGGAGTTAATGATGCGCCAGCACTAAAATCTGCTCATGTTGGAATAGCAATGGGTGCAAGAGGAACAGAAGTTGCTAGAGAAGCATCAGCAATGGTGTTAATAGATGATGATTTTGCTTCAATAGTAAAAGCAGTGCGAATGGGTAGAAGGATATTTGATAATATAAAAAAAGCGATGACTTACATAATAGCAATTCACATTCCAATTGCAGGTTTAGCTCTGTTCCCAGTTCTATTCAATTGGCCCCTAATTTTTTTTCCAGCTCACATAGCTTTTCTTGAATTAATAATAGATCCAATTTGCTCAATTGCTTTCGAAGCAGAAGTAGAAGAAAAAAATATTATGAAAAGAAAACCAAGAAAATTAAATGAACCTCTTTTTAATAAAAAAACTTTGTTAATAGGATTATTGCAAGGAGTAATAGTTTTATTAATAGTAATTTCTTTATATGGATTCATTTTAATTAATGGGGCAAATGAAGAAGTTGCAAGAACAATTGCTTTCACTGTTTTAATAATTGCTAACTTGTTAATAGTTTTCTCTATGAGGTCAAATACTCAAACAATAATAGAGTCTTTTTCAAAACCAAATAAAGCACTTTATATTGTTTCAGGATTTGCAATTACTTTGTTACTATTAGTTTTAAGTGTTCCTTTTCTTAGAGAATTATTCTCATTCTCAGCACTTGAATTAATTGATTTAATTTATTGTTTTATAGCTGGTTTAATGGCAGTAATTATTTTTGAAGGTATAAAAGTGTATAAAAAAATTTTTTTAAAAACCAATAATTATGCTTAAATTCTATAACTCATATCCAAACTTAATTATAATTTCTTTTTATTCAATCTTTAATAAAGGTTAAAGAAAACTACCCCCTCTCTTTTAGAGTGAAATGAATCCTTGTTTTATTATGTTGTTTTGTATGCAACTACTTTTCAATTTGTGGGGAAACCCACTGACGTTAGTCAGCAAAGGAAGCAGTCATTAATTTGATTTGTTCTAAATCAAAAAAAAATTGTTTATAGCAAGCTTTTTATTATGTTAAAATCAATTCTATTGAAATGGTTGAAGTTGAAAGTGCTTTTATTGCAATGGCTCTAATAATATTCATTGGTTACTTTGGAATGCTTTTTTTCAAAAAAACAAAAATATCTGAAACCCTAGTTTTAATGTTAATTGGATTAATAATAGGTCCTTTCTTTGGTTTGGTTGGGGAATTTGAAATAACTCTTTTTGAAGGATTTCTTCCTTTTTTTGCTAGTTTTGCTCTAATGATTATTCTATTTGAAGGAGGGATGCACTTAAATTTTTTTAAAACTATTAGGGACTTACCAGGCGCATTTATTTTTACAATAATTACTTTTATAGCAACTAATTTTCTAATAGCAATTGTTTGGTTTTTCTTTACAGGAAATTTATTTGAAGGAGTGCTTCTTGGCGCAATACTAGGAGGAACTAGTTCAGCAATAGTTATTCCTCTAGTTAGTAATACTTCTGCAAATGATCAAACAAAATCTCTTCTTGGACTCGAATCTGCATTAACTGATGCTTTGTGTGTAATAATGGCAGTTACTATGGCTGAAGTAATTATATTATCAAATCTTGGGGGGGGAGGAATTAATTTAGCAAATGTTGGTTCAAATCTCTTATCAGCATTTAGCATAGCTGCGGTAGTTGGAGGGATATTTGGTTTTATTTGGATTAAATTACTTGTTTTCCTTGAAAAAAAACCTTATGAGTATTTACTTACTCTAGCAGTTATATTATTTATGTATTCTATAGTTCAATTCTTTGGAGGGAATGGGGCAATTGCTGCACTCGTGTTTGGAATAATTCTTGGGAATAGTGAAGATTTAACAAGAATGCTTAGATTAACTCCAAGAAAAGTAGAGGGGAGTATAAAATCATTCCAAATGGAAATATCATTCATTGTAAGAACCTTCTTTTTTGTTTATTTGGGTTTATTATTTAAATTAAAATTTTTGAATGACTTAGGAGTAATATTCATTTCATTTTTAATTTTAATAGCAATTATAATTGCTAGAATAATTGGTTCAAAGTTAATAAGTAAATTCAATCCTGTGTTTAAAGAAGATCATTTGTTTATAACTACTCTTGGAGCGAGAGGGCTTGCAGCTGCTAGTTTAATGTCTTTTCCAATAATAATATCTGTTTTTTCTCAAGAAATGTTTGAAAAAATTGCTGCAATAATATTTTTGATAATATTATTTTCAAATATAATTACTACTATAGGTGTTTTTATTGGGGAAAAAATAAAATTTGATAAAATAAAAATTGAAAAAATATCTGTTAAAGAAACTTCTTCTAAATAAAAAGCATTAATTTTTAAGGACTATAAACATATTATGATTATGAAAAAAATAAAGAAAATAAATAAAAAAGATTATTTGAAAGATGCCTTGGTTTTTACAAAAGAAAATAAAGGATTCATGATTTCTTTTTTAATTTTGCTTTGCTCAATATTATTTTTGCAGTTAAATGTTGGACAAAGTGGAGTTTTTGAAGAAAAAGCAAATTATGCCATTAACATGTACTATACTAATCAATCAGAAATTGATGCTTATTTAATTGCAATTAATGAGGAATTAAGTGTTGTCCAAGAAGAGCTTGATGAATATTTTTTAATTTCAGCAAAGAACGATTTTATTTGGTTAAAAGAAAAAGAAGTTACTTTATTTAACTCAAAACCAGTTAACGATATTTATGCTAAAGAAGCAGCTTTTTCAACTTTCTTGTTAAAAATGATTGAATTAAATGAAGCTTGTAGTGTGAGAATAGGCGAACCTGAATATGAATACACAATTCAATTAGCTGAAAATAATAACCAAATACCTATAATATTTTCTCAAAGCAAAGTAATTGAATTATTTGAAGGGGATGTTAGGGAAGCCAATATTTTTTCAAATACTTTAAATCAATTATTCTTGGATTATTTAGAATTCAAACAAAAATCTATGCAAGAAAATACTGATGTTAAAGCAAAGTATGTGAATGCAAAAAAAATAATTCTTTTGTCTGAACTAAGTTAGGGGGAATAAAAAAACTTGATTTTATAATTTTTATTATTTTTAGACACTATTTTTTTGGCATCATTTCAATTAATTCTTCAATAGAAATTTTTCCTAAAAGAGTATCAGAGTAAAATAATTCTCCTGATTTTGGAGGATTAAACCAAATACTCTTGAAAGATTTTTTATTAACTTCTTTAAAATATTTTTGAATTCTTGAATAGTATTTTTTTGATTCGATTGAAAAATCTTTTTGAGAATTTTTAAATAATTCGCAAAAAGGATATTGTTCTCTTAAATCAGGCATTGCAATAAAGGGGAATAACTTACAAGGAATTGGTCTTTTTGGATAAATCTTACAAAAATTATTTTTTTCTAGAAAAATACACGCTTTTCTGAAATCTTTTTTTGGTTCATTATTAAAAAAAGTTTGAGTTAATTTGTTCTCTCTTTTTAGGACGACTTGGGGTACAACAAAAAAACTAGTTGGTATTTCAAAAGACTTTTTTTTGATTAACTCAATTATCTTGTTTGGAAAAAAAGTGCTTGGGTAAGTTAATACTCCAAGAGTACTTTTGGGATATATTTTTACATTTAGTTCACAATAATTCTCTAAAAACTTTTTTTTAGAAATTTTTAAAAACTTTGAAATAATATCAACTTCTTTTGGTAGAAGAGTAATATAATATCTTTTACAACACTCTCCACATTCAAGACAAAAATTGGACTCTTCTTTTTTTGAGTGTTTTGGACTATTTTCGTTTATTTTCATTTTAGGATTGAAGAGGGAAGGCTTTAAAAGTTTATTAAATGATAATTTTGTAGTAATGCCCTTATGGCTCAGTTGGTAGAGCGCCGGTTTTGTATCTAATAGGGATTAATAGTCCTATTGGTAAATTAACCGATGGTCGTGGGTCCGAATCCCACTAAGGGCTTTTTCTTTTTTTTTTGGATTAATTATAGTATATATCTATAATAATAGGGTTGAGGTGGATTATTTAGTTAAAAGATTTTTTTTTGAACAAATTAAATTTAGTAAAAAAAGTGTTGTTTTTATTTAAATTCAATTAATTAAATAAATCAATTAAATTAAGAAAATTAAAAAAATATTAAAAAAATCAAGAAAAAGGGATTTTTTTTCCCTTATTCTTTTCTGAAAGTAGCAGTTATTTTATTCTTCGTCAGACTCTTGTGCTTCGTCATTGTCTTCTCTTCTGAAGTTAGGTCTACTTGGTCTGTCGTTCTTGTGCTTTTGGTAGCAATCCCTGCAATAAACAGGTCTTCCTTCAATTGGCTTGAACGGTACTTTAGTTTGAGCACCACAATCAGAGCATGTAGCGTCGTGCATTTCTCTTGGCCCGCCGAAGCTAGGTCTACTATTTCCATATCTTCTTTCCATTTTTTTTTCACCTTATTTTAAAAAAAAGCAGTACTGTACTTTTTATATAAGCACAAATTACTAACTTTCCTAGTGGATTTATTGCTTGAAGGGGATTATAAACCTATTGGGGGTGGTTTGCCGGTGAGAACAAAAATATTAAGATGTAACTTTTTACAGTTAAAGAAAGCTTTTTATATTATTTTGTATAGTTTATTATTAGTGTTTTAGTGAATTAAATTATTTTTTTGATTGAATGGTGTTTTTTGGGGGGGTTAGTTGTGGTTGAAAATTTGGAGAAAGGTGTTATTTTTATAATTGCTGCAACTTTTTTCCTCTTATTAGGACTTGAAATGCTTGAATTTAAGCTTCTTGAACCTGGGTATAGTATGCTTCTTTCATTTATTTGTCTTGGGATTGGAGTGTATTTTGTAACAAAAAAATAATTTGATTAATTTTTTGATCAATTTTCTTTAATATAAAAAGTTTTATTTATATTTTTAACTTTTTTTTATAATTTAACTTTTTTAGTAAGGTTTATTAAACAGAAATAGCATCCATGTTATTGGATTAAGTGATTATTATTAACATTTACACAAGTTTAGAAGACAAATGGTATGATTTTGTTGATTGGTTAAATCAATATATTCCAGTTGCTAATGTAGTTGATTCTATTGACAAGGTTGTTCCTAGTTTTTTGATAGTCATTGCGCTTTTTGTATTAATTTTACTTGGTTTATTTGGTTTGTTGTTTTTTAGTGGGGGAAGTGGTTTTGGAGGAATCGTTTCTTTTGAAGCAGAAGTAACTGTTTTGTCTCTACAAGGAGCACCAGTTAGTGGAGCTGTTGTTTCATTTAATCAAGAGTGTTCTAATAAAGGAGATGTTTCTTTAAGAACAAACTCTGAAGGAAAAGTAAAATTTAGTGCTTGTTCGGATTCTGCTTATCTAAGAATATCAAAAGAAGGTTATTCAACTAAATCCGAAGATATTTCTTTTGAAGATAACAAAGCAAGGATTTACTTGTCTCCAATAACTTCGGTTCTTAGAATGGTTAATGTAAAAGTCAAGGGTAATGGAAATATAATTCCTGAAGCAGAGTTGTATTTGCTTTGTGAAAAAGAAGGAAAACTTGATGAGATTTTAGTAGGGGATAAGGATCAATCCACCGTAGGTTACTTAATTAATATTCCTCAAGGTTGTGAATCAATTCAACTAAAAGCAATTGCAGAAGGGTATAATGAAAAAAAAGAGTTACTTGGTTCAAAAGAAGAGAATAAAACTTTGAATCTTGAAAAAATTAATTTGAATGGAACAGTGGTTTTTGAAGTTGATAGCAATTCGGGAAGAAAAGAAGCAATGATTCTTGTTGTTGACGAACTTGGTAAACAATACAATTTGATTTTGGATTCAACAGGAGTAGCTTCAAAAAATTATTCTCCAGGAGAATATACTTACACTGCAAACTTACTTGGTTCTCAAAAATCAGGTTCTTTTAGTATATTAACTGGACAAACAACAACTGTTGAAATATTTTTTGAAGAAGTAACCACAAATTATGTTGCACCCATATTGAATGGAACTGCTAAAGGAGTTTACTTAAAATTAATTGATGGAAACAGTGGGGTTAGTGGAGCTGAAGTGAGATTATACTACAAAAAAGATAATGATTTTAATTATTATGCTAAACGTAATTCAAGTTACTCTGGGATTGTTGAACACTATCCATTAAATGATTCGAATAATAGAAGCTATTATGCAATAATAAGTGCAACTAATTATGAAACAAAAATAATTGATGTAATTTACAAAGTTTCGGGCGAAGAGCCTCAAG
>Ga0172381_10001952_pt1 | contig 23524 bp, 21 predicted proteins | sample Leawel6488metaG_FD_119754 | JGI IMG/M metagenome (GOLD analysis project Ga0172381, IMG submission 119754) | Leachate microbial communities from a municipal landfill in Southern Ontario, Canada - Leachate well 64-88 metaG | ecosystem: Engineered > Solid waste > Landfill > Unclassified | place...
TAGATAAAGAAATAAATATTAGTTCAGATAAGTATCCAATTAGTTTAAGTGTAATTGATTTATTTGGAAGAGAAGTTTTTAGAAAAGAAATATATAATAACAGAGCAATTGATTTAGACTTCCTAAAGAAAGGCACCTATATATTACGACTTAAACATAACGACACTATTATTAATAGAAAGATAATTAAGAAATAAATTGACTTTGAAAAAGGTCTATGCAAGCTAAACCAATGGGAATTTAACCTAAAATACAGCTTAATCAAATCTTTTTTACTATCACAAAATCAAAATTGTAGTCACTTTAAAATCATAATCTATAATTCTTATCCTTTTTCTTTTTTTGTTCAATTTATTTATTGTAATTTTGCAAGTTAATTAAGTGAACGGTTTCACTTTAAACGAATTTAATTCAAACACTTATAAAATTCAAAAGAAATGGCAAAAGAAAAGAAATTTTTGACTTGCGATGGTAATCAGGCAGCAGCTCATGTGGCATATATGTTTTCTGAATGCGCAGCTATTTATCCTATCACTCCTTCTTCACCAATGGCAGAATATGTTGACGAATGGTCAGCTAATGGAAGAAAAAACATATTCGGAGAAGAAGTTAAATTAGTAGAAATGCAATCAGAAGCAGGTGCTGCTGGTGCATTACATGGCTCTCTTCAAGCAGGTGCTTTATCAACAACATTTACTGCTTCTCAAGGTTTGTTATTAATGGTTCCAAATATGTATAAGATTGCTGGAGAACTTCTTCCTGGAGTTTTTCACGTAACTGCTCGTACAATTGCCTCTCAGGCTCTTTCTATTTTTGGAGATCATTCTGATGTTTATGCTTGTCGCCAAACTGGGTTTGCAATGTTAGCATCAAATTCAGTTCAAGAAGCTATGGATTTGGCTGGGGTTGCTCATCTTTGTGCAATTAAAGGAAGAATTCCTTTCCTTCATTTCTTTGATGGTTTTAGAACTTCTCATGAAATTCAAAAAATTGAATCAATATCAACCGAAGATATGGCAGGTCTTATTGATCAAAAAGCTCTTAAAGCATATAGAGATAACGCACTTAATCCAGAACATCCAGTAACTCGTGGAACTGCTCAAAATCCTGATGTTTTCTTCCAAGCAAGAGAAGCTTCAAATCCTTTCTACGATGCAATTCCAGATATTGTTAATGATTATATGCAAAAGGTTGCTCAAGTGACTGGTCGTGAACATAAGCCATTTGAATATTATGGAGCTTCTGATGCAGAAAACATTATAGTTGCTATGGGTTCTGTTTCCGACACAATAAAAGAAACAATAGACTATTTAGCTAATAAAGGTGAAAAAGTTGGATTAATTTCTGTACATCTTTATCGTCCATTTTCTGCAAAATACTTCTTTAATGTATTCCCAAAATCAGTTAAGAAAATCTGCGTTTTGGACAGAACAAAGGAACCTGGAGCAAATGGAGACCCACTATACCTTGACATAGTTGAACTTTTCAACAACAAAGAAAATCGTCCAATGATAATTGGAGGTAGATATGGTTTATCTTCAAAGGATACAACTCCTGCACAAATCATTTCTGTTATTGAAAATCTTAAATCTTCAACTCCAAAAAATCAATTTACAATTGGTATTGTTGATGATGTTACCTTCCGCTCACTTGAACTCCTTCCTGAAATTTCAATTTCAACTGAAGGAACATTTGAAGCTAAATTTTATGGTTTAGGAGCAGATGGAACAGTTGGTGCAAACAAAAATTCTATCAAAATTATTGGAGACAACACAGATAAATATTGCCAAGCATATTTTGCATACGATAGTAAGAAATCAGGTGGTTTCACTTGTTCTCACCTTCGTTTTGGAAACACTCCGATTCGTTCCCCATACTTAGTAACAACTCCAGACTTTGTTGCTTGCCACGTATTTGCATACCTAAATATGTATGAAATTTTAAAAGGGATTAAACCAAACGGAACCTTCCTTTTAAACTCTATGTATAATGCTGAAGAAACTGTTAAGAACCTTCCTTCTAAAATTAGAAAAGAATTAGCAGAAAAAAATATTAATTTCTATATCATTGATGCAACAGAAATTGCAGAAGAAATTGGTTTAGGAAATAGAACAAACACAATACTTCAATCTGCTTTCTTTAAAATTGCAAACGTAATTCCTTACGAATTGGCTGTTTCTCAAATGAAGAAAGCTATTGACAAATCATATGGCAACAAGGGAGAAAGCATTGTTAAGATGAATTATGCAGCAGTTGACCGTGGAGCTGAAGTAATAAAAGTTGAGGTTAAGAAAGAATGGGCAAATGAAGTAGGTGCTGAAAAGCATATTGAAACTAATAATCGTCCTGATTTCATTAAAAACGTTGTTGATGTTATTAATGCTCAAGAAGGAGACAATCTTCATGTTTCAGCATTTACTGGAAATGAAAATGGAACTTTCCCTTCTGGAACTTCACAATACGAAAAAAGAGGTATTGCTTCACATGTTCCTGAATGGTTATCTGAAAATTGTATTCAATGTAATCAGTGTTCATATGTTTGTCCTCACGCAGCAATCCGCCCATTTCTTATCAATCAAGACGAATTAGCTAAACTTCCTCAAGACACAAAAACACTTAAAGCAACTGGAAAAGAATTTGAAGGACTTCAATTCCGTATTCAAGTAAGTGTTCTTGACTGTACTGGTTGTGGAAACTGTGCTGATGTATGTCCTGCAAAAACAAAAGCTTTGGTGTTGAAGCCACTAACAACTCAAATGGAAGAAGCTAAACGTTGGGATTTAATTTCAAAAAATGTTTCTTATAAATCTGAATTAGTTGAAGTATCAAAGAATATAAAGAACTCTCAATTTGCACAACCATTGTTTGAATTCTCTGGAGCATGTGCTGGTTGTGGAGAAACTCCATACATAAAACTTATTACTCAACTATTTGGAGATAGAATGATGGTTGCAAATGCAACTGGATGTTCTTCTATTTATGGTGGTTCATGTCCATCTATGCCATACACAACAAATGCTAAGGGTAAAGGACCGGCTTGGGCTAACTCATTATTTGAAGATAATGCAGAATTTGGTTTAGGTATGGCAATTGCAACTCGCACAATGAGAGATAGGGTTCAAAACCTAATGAAAGAAGGCTTGGTTTGCACTTGCTGTTCTGATGAGCAAAAAGAATTATTCCAGTTATGGTTAGATAATCGTGAAAATGCAGAAATTACTCAACAAATTTACGATAAATTAGTACCAACATTGGAAAGCTGTGGTTGTGATATATGCAAATCACTTTACGAAAACCGTCAATATATTGTGAAAAAATCACAATGGATATTTGGAGGTGATGGCTGGGCCTATGATATTGGCTACGGTGGATTAGATCACGTTATTGCTTCTGGCGAAAACGTTAATATTCTTGTTATGGATACTGAAGTTTATTCTAACACAGGAGGTCAAGCTTCAAAAGCTACTCCAGTTGGTGCAATTGCTAAATTTGCAGCATCAGGAAAACGTATTAGAAAGAAAGACCTTGGAATGATTGCAACAACTTATGGTTATGTTTATGTTGCACAAGTTGCAATTGGATCTAACCAATCACAATACCTTAAAGTTTTGAAAGAAGCTGAGGCTTATAACGGACCTTCTTTAATTATTGCATATGCTCCATGTATTAACCATGGTTTGAAACTTGGTATGGGCAAAACACAAGAAGAAGGAAAACGTGCTGTTGAATGTGGATATTGGCATTTATGGAGATATAATCCAGAATTGGCAGAAAAGGGAGAAAATCCTTTCACACTTGACTCAAAAGAACCAGATTGGAGTAAGTTCCAAGACTTTATTGACAGTGAAGTTCGCTATAGTTCATTGAAGAAAGCATTCCCTCAAGATGCAGAAGAATTATTCCGTCTTTCTGAAGATAATGCAAAATGGCGATACAACTCATATAAGAGAATGGCAAGCCAAGATTGGAATAAATAATCTAACAAATAAAAAACATTTTGAAGCTGTCCTAAATTTAGGACAGCTTTTTTTTGTAATTAAATTATAATTATTATCTTTGCTTCAAAGTTCCTTATTAAAAAACTTAAAAACGAATATTATGAAATTATTAGACGAGTTTAAATCCTTTGCAATTAAAGGGAATGCCATTGATATGGCTGTGGGAATCATTATTGGAGGTGCTTTTGGAAAAATTATCACTTCAATTGTTAGTGATATTATTATGCCTCCAATTGGATTATTAGTTGGTGGAGTAAATTTCACCGATCTTAAATTTGTTTTAAAAGATGCTGTTGGAGAAATTCCCGCAGTTACAATTAATTATGGTAATTTTATTCAGGTTGCATTTGACTTCATAATTATTGCTTTCTCAATATTTATGGTAATAAAACTTCTTAACGCTGCAAAGAAAAAAGAAGAAAAGGTTGAAGAAGTAAAAGCTCCAGCTGGTCCTACAAAAGAAGAAGTTTTATTGACAGAAATTAGAGATCTGTTGAAAAATAAATAAAAAGAGTATCTAATTCTAATATGCTAAAACATATTGTAGAATTTAATAACAAGAGAGTCTGATGTTTTTGATTCTCTTGTTTTATTTTCTTTATTTTGCTATCTAATATGAAAACTAACTTCTAATATGAAACTAAAATTTTTAAGTCTTGCCCTGTTTTTTTTATCTTCCACATTTCTTTATGCTCAAGATAATAATCAATCAAAATTGATTGGTGGCATGTATGTTCACTCGGGTTATTTGAGTAATATAAATGATTTCTCCTATGGGCTTGGAGGGAAAATCTCTTTTAAACTAAGTAATTGTTTAAGAATAGGAACCGAAGGCTATGGTAGTAGTTCTGAATTTAAAAATGATGGTAGTTTCTATTCTATTGGTTGGGGAGGAGTTTTAGGAGAATTCTTATTCTATAACAAGAAGAAAAGTAATTTTATTATTGGGTTTACTTTTGGAGGTGCTGTAAATAAACAAATGGATATTATCAAAATTAATAATGAAATAGGAGTTCCTGACATGGTATTTTGGAGAAAAAAAAGCTCATTAATTTTATCTCCTTTTCTTTCTTTTGAGTATGCTATCTCAAAAAAAGCAAACCTAAGCATGAAATGTGATTATCTAATATCTCCTTCAAATGAAATTTTTAACTCTGGACTAAGAGTTTATATTGGATGTTTGTTTAATATGATAGATTAGTTTCGAATAATCTCCATATAATAAAAACAAATAAGGACTCTAATACTTAGAATCCTTATTTTTGTACATCAGGCCGGAATCGAACCGGCACGAGTGTTACCTCACTAGATTTTGAGTCTAGCGCGTCTACCAGTTCCGCCACTGATGCAACTATTTCTATTCTCAAATAGGATTGCAAAGGTACAAAGATTTTCTTTTTATACAAATAAACTCCTATTTTTTTTCTCTATTCGAAATTCTTCACTAACTTTGCAAACTCAAAATTAAACATTTTAAGTATAAATCATGCCAAATAATAGTTCGAAAGACATTGTTGCACTTTTTACAGGTAGGGCAACTTCATACTTAGCTAAAGAGATTTCAGAAATTTACGAAAAACCTCTTGGAAAATCTCAAGTGCTTCAATATGCTGATGGTGAATTTCAACCTTCTTTTGAAGAAAACATTAGAGGAAAAGATGTATTTATTATTCAGTCTACCTTTTCTCCATCAGACAACTTAATGGAACTATTAATGTATGTTGATGCTGCAAAACGTGCCTCGGCAAAAAGAATTATTGCTGTTATTCCATACTTTGGATTTGCTCGTCAGGACAGAAAAGATAAACCACGTGTTCCAATAACTGCAAAACTTGTTGCTGACCTCCTAACCTCTGTTGGAGTAACTCGTATTATAACAATCGACCTTCACGCCGACCAAATACAAGGTTTCTTTAACGTTCCCGTTGACCATCTTTATGCTTCTTCAATATTTATTCCTTATTTAAGAGGTCTTGCAAGCGATAGCTTTAATTTAGATGACGTCTTATTTGCTTCTCCTGATGTTGGGGGGACAAAACGTGCAAGTGAATATGCAAAAAAATTGGGATGTGGTTTTGTTATGTGTTACAAACAAAGGAACAAACCAAACGAAATAGGAACTATGCAATTAATTGGAGATGTTAAAGGGAAGCATGTTATTTTGGTTGATGATATTGTTGATACCGGGAACACTTTATGTAAAGCAGCAGAAGTTATTGTTGATAATGGAGCAAAATCTGTTAGAGCAATGATAACTCACGCAGTTTTGAGTGGAACTGCCGTTGAAAAAATTGAGGACTCTTCAATGAAAGAACTGATTGTAACAGACACTATTCCTTTAAAGCAAATATCTTCAAAAATAAGAGCTTTATCTGTGGCACCAATTTTAGCAGAGGCTATTCGTAGAGTTGAATGCAATGAATCAATTGCCGACTTCTATGAAATGGCAATCAGCAAAAAAGGGGTAACAATTAAATTTTAAAAATAAACCCTAAATTGAAAATAGGGAAATAATTAATAAATAAATAAAATAAAAGATGAAAACAGTATCTATGAGCGGTTCTCTTAGACAGAACGTAGGGAAAAAAGATGCAAAAGAACTTCGTCGTCAATCAAGAGTACCTTGTGTTGTATATGGAGGAGAAGAACAAGTACGATTTTCTGTACTTGAGACAGAATTCAAATCATTATTATTTACACCAGAAACAAATTTTGTTGACTTAAACATTGATGGCACAATAACAAAAGCTGTCCTTCAAGAAATTCAATATCATCCTGTTACTGACCAAGTGGTTCACGCTGACTTCCTACGCCTATTTGATGATAAACCTATTACAATTTCAGTTCCAGTGAAAACTGTTGGAGTTGCTCCTGGTGTTCTACAAGGAGGAAAACTTACAACTAAAATTCGTAAAATGAAATTAAAAGGTCTTCCTAATGACCTTCCTCAATACGTTGAAGTTGATATTTCAAAACTTGATTTAGGTCAAGGAGTTAAAGTTGAAGATATTGACATCCCTAATATAGAAAAATTAGATGTTAAATCATCAGTTCTTATATGGATTAAACCAACTCGTCAAGCAAAATAAGCTTAAAATATATTAGATATTTAACAGCGAACAATAAAATGCTCGCTGTTTTTTATTTTAAAAAATATCAGTTCAAACAAAAAAACTAACTTTGCAAACTAAAACTATTTCAATAAAGAAAATATGAAGTATTTAATTATAGGATTAGGGAATATTGGAGAGGAATACTCAAAAACACGACATAATGTTGGGTTTATGGCCTTAGATTACTTTGCGAATGGAATTGAAAGCTGTAAATTTTCAATAGAACGTCATGCATATATAGCTCAAACTAAGCATAAAGGCAGAACAATAATATTGGCAAAGCCAACAACTTTTATGAATCTTAGTGGAAAGGCAGTAAAATATTGGATTGATAAAGAAAAAGTCCCATTAGAAAATGTTCTAATAATTGTTGATGACATTGCATTAGATCTTGGAGTTATAAGAATGAGAATGGGAGGGAGTGCAGGTGGGCATAATGGATTAGAAAATATAATTGAAATCTTAGGGACAAACAAATTTAATAGATTACGCTTTGGAATAGGTGATAATTTCTCTAAAGGGAAACAAATAGATTATGTTTTAGGGAATTTTTCAGAGGGAGAAAAAGCAACATTAAACCTAAAGTTTGATACTGTAAACGAAATAATAAAGTCATTCTCTACAATAGGAATGGATAGGACCATGAACGCCTATAATGGTAAATAAAGCCAATAAAAACAAATAAAGATGTGAGATTACTCCACTTTCTTTAAGGTAAAGCCAAAGATATATGCTTACAAATAGAAAGGATATTATTGTTAGATTACTCAATTAATTATTTAAAGATTAGAAATTAATCTCTAAAATTCATAATAATAAAAATTAATCCAATTATTATGTTGATATATTTTTCTTAGTCTTTCATAATAGCAATTGCTTAAACCTATCTTTTCTCTTCTCTTATTAATTTCTTCTTCATCATTAAATACAGAGTCTTTATTTGGCGATACTTCCCAACGTATATAATAGAGTGATTTTCCTAACATGAAATGATGTATTTCTTTTTTATGTTTCTGTCTATAATCAAATTCACATAAAAGAGCATAATCTCTTGCAGAAAGATTGCCTTTTACCACTTCATCATAAAGATTTTCAAGAAACTTTGGATTCTTTTTTTTATTCATCGACATATAATGAATATATGGAATTAACACTTGGGTTGAGCCTACATTATTAATATATGTTTTTGGTAACGACGTATCTATAAGTCCAATAGTTTTGTATGAAGGGTATCCATAAATAGGAATTAATGAATCTATTAATTTTACGGTCTCAATACTATGATTTTCCCATTTCCTTCTAAGTGATTTTTGCCAAACAAAATATCTATTTCGCCAAAAGCCTTGATCCTTATCTCTTATCTCTTGATCTTTTATATATAATTTATTACATAAATCTTTATACTCTAAATTAATACCATTAGTATATTGATTCCTTATGTTTGAATACTCTTTTTGAAGATCTTTTATGAAATATTTGAATCTAAATTGTTTATTATTAGAGATATTCTCAATTGGGACTCCATATCTTAATGCTTTTTTTAGAAAATAATATGTACTTGTGTCATCTCCATATTTATCTGCAATTTGAGCTGCAATCATACAATCACGAGGGAAATTAAACTCATAAGCATCAAAAGTTTTTCTATATAATTGTATTGATTCTTTAAAGGAACCATCAAACATATAATTCTCTGCTTGTGTTATTTCTTTTTGATATTCTATATACCCTTGTGAATTTGCTTTTGTAGATAGGATAACCAATGATACAAAAAAAATTGTTTTTAAAATATTCATTATTACTCCCCTTTCTTTAAGGTAAAGCCAAAGACTGTTCCTATTCCATATTGGCTCCTTAGGTTGATTGTTTGGTTGTGTGCTTCTATAATGTGTTTAACTATTGAAAGTCCTAATCCTGTGCCTCCAAATTGCCTTGAACGGGCTTTGTCGGTACGATAGAATCTTTCAAATACTCTTATTATATCTTTTTCTTCTATTCCTATGCCATGATCTGAAACCTCAATTAAATATTGGTCTTCCATATCAAATATCTTAATTCTAACCTCTCCTTCTTCATCTTTGCTATATTTTATTCCGTTTTCAATAAGATTAACCAATACTTGTTTGATTTTATTTTTATCTGCTTCAACAAAAACTGGATCTTGGTGTTGGAGTATTATATTTACTTTTCTTTCTTGTGATTTGAATTCGAAGCTATCAATAACATCTCTAATAACTTGGGTTATATCAAATCTCTTAATATCCAATGAAACTTCATTAAGTTCAAGTTTGGTTATTGTGTCAAGATCTTCAACAATTGCAATTAATCTATCTATTCCAGCCTCGGCACGAAGTAGATATTTTTTTGTTAGATGCGAATCTTCCATCGCTCCATCTATTAGGGTTGAAATATATCCTTGTATATTGAAAATTGGAGTTTTGAGTTCATGAGCAACATTGCCAATATACTCTTTTCTATATTGTTCAAGGGCAATCATTTTGTCAATTTGCTTACTGTTGTCTTCTATCCATTTATCAACTTCTTTATTCGTTTGGTCAAGACCTATTGCTGATGATTTTATTTTTTGTTTTAAATCTATTTTTGATACTTTATAGTTATAAATGTTTTTATAGATCGTACGAACCTTTTCATATATTTCTTTTCTTATCAAATAGCGAACAACAATGTAATTTAGGATGATAAAAAATGATAGGGCAACAATTGTTGATTTAATAATATCATTTAGGAAGTTAATATTAATAATAATTAATCCTAATAGAAAAGCTATTGTTGAAAACGCAACTATTAATATTGATAGATATCTGGTTCTCATTTCTTAATAATTATTCTTCATACTTATACCCAACTCCTTTATATGTCTTAATATTATCTATTTTTAGCTTGTCCCTAAGTTTCCGGATATGAACATCAATTGTTCTCTCCCCAACAATTATTCCATCCTCCCACACTGCCGAATATATTTCATCACGAGAGAATACCTTATTTGGTTTTGAAGCAAGAAAATATAATAATTCAAATTCTTTCTTTGATAGGGTTACTTCTGAATCTTTTAGTTTAACTAAGTAGCGGTCTTTATCTATGATTAAATCATTTCGGACTAATAAATTATTAGATTCTGATGCATGAGTTTGAAATGTATTTCTTCTGAGAAGTGCTTTCAGCCTTGATGACAATACTTTTGGTTTAATTGGTTTTGAAACATAGTCGTCGGCTCCAGCTTCAAATCCAGCAATTTGAGAGTAATCTTCATTTCGAGCTGTTAAGAAAACAATCATCATATTTTCTAATTCTTTTATTTCTCGAAGCTGAGAACAAGTCTCAATTCCATCTATTCCTGGCATCATTACATCTAAAATAATAATATCAGGTTTAAATTCTTTCGCTAATGGGATTGCTGAAGTTCCTGAAGTAGCTGTTTTAACTTCAAAACCATCTTTTGATAATGCAAAGGAAAGAAATTCTAATATATCTTCTTCATCATCAACAACTAATACTTTATATTTATGTTCAATCATAGTATAATTCTGAATTAATTATTAATTTCTTATGATTTTTTTTATTTCATTGAATAGTTTTGTTGTTGGCAAGCCCATAACATTATAGAAACAACCTTCTATTTTTTCAATGCCAATTGAACCTATCCATTCTTGGATTCCATATGCACCTGCCTTATCATATGGATGGTATTTATCTATATAAAATTCTATTTCCTGATGTGTTAATTTTCTAAAAAAAACCTTAGTGCACACACTAAACGAAGATGTTTTGTCTGTGGTTTTTAGACAACACCCTGTAATTACTTTATGTTCTTTGTTGGAAAGATTTTGAAGAAAAGATATTGCTTCTTCTTTATATTTTGGCTTACCAATTGATTTTTTATCTACAAAAACCATTGTATCGGCGGCAATAAGTATTTGATTTTGTTTTAGCGAACCATTAAATGCATTAGCTTTTTTTAGGGCTAAATATTCTGCTATTTTATCGTATTGAATATTTTCTGGATAATCTTCTTCAACGTCAGAATTTCTGATCTCAACACTAAAGCCCATTTGCTTTATAAGTTGCAAACGTCGTGGCGATTTGGATGCAAGAATTATCTTTTTATTCAATAATTCATTTAGATCAACCATAGCTTTGTGTTTTTTAGACAATCTATTATTTAAAATGTCTTTGCTTTACTCTCTTTATCTTTTTTTAATAACTTTTGAGAAACCTTTCTCCCCTTTTTATAAAGTATCTCTGAAGTTTTATTTCCTAACTGATCGTAATTATTCCAAACACCTTCCTGCTTCCCTTTTAAAAAAGCACCATTTGACGCTTTCAATCCATTTTCATAGTATTCTATCCATTTTCCATCTGGCTTACCATATTTGAAAGATTGCTCCCTAAGTTTTGCTCCTTGAATATAGTAGAAAACACATTTTCCGTGTTTTAATCCATTTAAATAATTTGAGGCCTCCAACAAGACATTTCTGTCGGAATATTTTTCATATTTTCCATGAAATTTTCCTTTCTGGTATTCAGCTTTAACATACATCTGCCCTCTTTCATCGTATAGGATTTCAACTCCATCTTTAAGACCTTCTTTGTATGAACATTCGGTTTTTTTAACTCCACTTTCGTGCCAAGAACTCCATACACCAGTCATCTTACCTTTTAAAAATGCTCCTTGATCTTTTCTTTTTTCATTTTCGTACCAACTTTCCCAAATCCCTTCTTCTAATCCATCCTTATAATTCCCTGTGTGAAGAATTTTTCCACTTTCATAGTATGTAATCCACTTCCCCTCTTTCAATCCGTTTTCAAAGGTTCCTTCTCTCCATTTCTCAGTAGTTTCATAATAGTAGGACCAAAAACCATTCTCTTTATCTTCTATATAATCTCCCTCACTACCCAAATTTCCATTAGCTCTATAATAGTATTTCCAATGACCTTGTCTTTTGCCCGCTTTCAAAGTTCCTTCCATCTCTTTGAAACCATTCTCATACCACCAAACAACATCCCCATCTAACTCATCATTGATGAAATGTCCCTCCATTTTAACTTTCCCATCTCTATGAAATTCTTTATAATCCCCCACCCTTTTTCCTTCTTTAATTTCAACTGAAAAATATAATTGTCCATTATTATAGTAGGCTCTATTAAATCCATTATCGGAAAAACACTCTTCCTTCTTTATTTTCCCATTTTCAAAATAATAAGTCCAAGAATTTATCTTTTTCCCATTATTGTCGTATGTTCCTTCTTGCTCTTTATTCCCATTTTCAAAGAACCAAGTCCATTGTCCAACCCTAACACCTTTGTCTGATTTAAATCCCTTTGTTGAAACATTATTATTTTTCCAATACTCAATATATTCCTTTTGAGCATAAGAAGGAGCAATAAAAACACAAATTAGTATTAGAGTGAATAAAATCTTTTTCATCTATCTTGAATATATGATTTCTATTTTTGCGGGTTTGTCTGAATGTTTTGGACCGTTTAAAACAACTCTATTGGCCGAAGATGTTTTTGAATCTGGAATTAGATAAATTTCAGAAGTGGAGATATTGCCATTCAAATAGTTTTGGAGATGTGATGTAATTCGCATTCTATATGATTTAGAAGCCTGATCGTAAGTCCCCATATATGACTCTGAGGTGAAGGCATCATTTATATAAACAAATTGATTATCACTATTTTTGGTGTAACATATTATTCTTTTAGGAATATTATTAGTACCTATGCTTGAAATATATTCTTCATTAACCGGGATAATCAACATTGCTTGATTAAACATCCCAAGGCTTTGTGTTGAATCTTTATACCATTGCATTAAATCGGAGATATTCAAGGTTGCTCTACTAATGCCTAAAGTCGCTAAATATATTTTACTTCTATCTCCTATGCTATCATTACAAGAAATAGAAACAGTACTTGATTTTCTTTTTGATGAAAATTCAGAAATTTTTGATTGAGAAAAGTCATAATTTATATGATTAAAGCGTCTTGAAGCCTCATCAAATACAAAATTATATTTTTGAGTTTTGTTGTTATTGTCTTGATAGTAAAGCATAACTCCTGAATTAGATGAATACATATCGAAATATGCTATCATATCGTCTGGTTCTCCTGAGAGTGGAGTTAATTTGATATGAAGTCCTTTAAGAAAATTTAGAAATTCATCATTACTTGAGAAAGAGCCTGAGTTTACTATTTTTTGCAGAAATTCATTTCCTAAATTAACCCTAAGCTGAGGATTTAGGGTATCACCCAAAACAACAACCTTAGCTTTTGGAGCAATTTTTATATTTTCTGAAAAAATCGGGATAGGATCTACTTGTAATGTAGAATTTGAATAATATGATAAAGTATCAGAAAATGATTCTGAAATTTCAAACACTTCTATCTTCATATTTTTTTCAGTAATGGTAGTGTCTTTTGCAAACATTCCATTATACGCTATTACTAATACTATTGAGTCGGCTTGGTTGGATTGTCCTAAGGCATATGAAGAAAAGTCCATTGTTGTTGAGGACAAACTAACTTGAGTGTAGATTGAGGTACTAACTTTTCCAAATTCGTTATCTTTGTATGTTCCTAATGTCATATAACGATAATCGCTTGTTTTTAAAGAGTCTCCTTCGTGAGAAATGACTGCTGTGATATCAAAATCATTATATTTCTTAACATTCAATAAATCGGACTGGTCAACCATACCCATACCCAACATTGAGTCTTCATCAACACATGAAACGAGGAAAAATGGGAGTAAAATAATTAAAAAATATTTTGTTCTAAACATAAAATTGAAATTAAGTTTGCTTGATATAAACGACACAAGTTTTTTATTGTTGTACTTAATAAAAATTATTCTTCGTCCAAAACAATAATTTTATCGTAGAGGGCATTTATGTGAGGGTACTGTTCTTCTAATGGAGCATACTCAACAATTTGCTTTTTATTTTGTTTCGCGAATTCAATTAGTTTAGGATTAACATTTTCACTTGCTAAAACAATCCCGTCAGAATAAGATATGGCAGCCATCATATAATTTAAATAATCAGGTTCCTTATAAAAAGCCCAATCCTTAACTGTACCTCCATCGGCTTTCAATTTTTTCATAAAACTTTCATGAAGGCTTCCCGCAAATTCATCATCAACAAGAGTTAAAACAATTTTTGATGTTCCGAAAAGAGGATTGTTTTTATAGTCTGTTCGTTTTATGTAGAATGGCATCAAGGATGAGAACCAACCACTACAATGAACAATGTTTGGTTTCCAGTTTAACTTTTTAATCGTTTCTAAAACTCCACGAGAATAGAAAATAACCCTTTCATCATTATCTATAAAAAGCGTTTCTTTTTCATCAACTAAATCGTATTTACGTTGAAAATAGTCTTCATTATCAATAAAATAAACTTGCATCCTAGCTTGTTGAATGGAGGCAACCTTTATTATTAATGGATGGTCTGAGCGATCAATTATTAGATTAATTCCAGAGAGTCTAATTACTTCATGAAGTTGATTTTTCCTTTCGTTAACATTTCCAAAACGTGGCATGAATGTTCTAATTTCTTTACCATTTTCCTGAATGTATTGAGGAAGATACCTTCCTAAAAGGGATAATTTAGTCTCTTTTAAATAGGGGCTTATCTCCTGATTAACGAATAATATTCTACCTTTCACTATATTAAATTTTAATAAAACTTATGCAAAGGTAGTAAAAATAAAGGACATAATAAAATTGTTTTTAACTTTCTTTATTGTTTAACATTGGTACAAATTTAAAATCCCCAAATTTCTCTTTGATTAGTTCAGAATCAGTTTTTTTTGTTATTCTGTACATTTCCTGAGTCTGTTCTCCAATTGGAATAATTAAAAACCCACCAATTTTTAGCTGAGCCACTAAGTCTGAAGGAATTGATTTTGCCCCACATGTGATAATAATTTTGTCAAATGGCGCATACGAAGGAAGCCCTTTATAACCATCCCCAAAATAACATTTTGCATTATATTTCATCAGTTGTAATACTGATTTTGCCCTAACATATAGAGGCTTATGTCTTTCAATGGTAAAGACTCTTGCTTTCATTTCACAGAGAACAGAGGTTTGATACCCTGAACCAGTTCCTATTTCCAATACTTTTTCATTTGGTTTTAAATCTAAAAGCTGTGTTTGGAATGCAACAGTGAATGGTTGCGATATGGTTTGATCGCACCCGATTGGTAGTGCCTTATCTTGGTATGCTATATTATCTAATGAAGAATCTAAAAAAATATGCCGAGGAATAGCACCAATTGCATCCAAAACTGCTTTGTCAGTTATACCTTTTCTCCCTATTTCTTCAACAAGTGCTTTTCGTAGTCCTTTGTGTTTAAAACTATCAGCTATCATTTCTTTTTTTATTTGTTATGCGAATTTACAAAGAACTTATGAAGTAGAGGCTATAATTCAAAAAAAACCTCTATTTTTGCGGTTTAAATATATCAAAATTTATTAATAATAAACGCATTGCTTATTGCGTTAATGTTTAAATCTTATTTTATTGTCATGAACAAAACTTTATTATCTTATAGTTTTCTAACTATATTTGTGTTATTTATTTTTTCATTTAGTTTCGTAAGTTGTAATGACTTTGAATCAGACCAAACAGTTCCATCTTTTGTTTATGTTAAGGGGTTTAAATTGGTTGAAAACCCAAATATTACTCAGAGTTCTATTGATGGATTTCAAACTGAAGCAATTCAAGATGCTTGGGTTTATGTTGACAATGAATATATTGGCACATACTTACTACCTTGTAATATACCAGTTCTTAAGGAAGGTAATCATAAAATTGATATTCGTCCAGGAGTAAAACTAAATGGGATTGCTCTTACAAGAACAGAATATCCTTTCTATACATTTTATTCTCAAACGCATAATTTGAAGGCTGGACAAACCACAACTATTGACACAATTGATATAATGTATAAGGATGAATGGACAGTTTTTGCAATCGCTGAACTTTTTGAAAGGCCTTATCTCGCCTTTAATACTGACGGATTAAATCAAGATTCTAACAAATTGGTAAAATGTAACAATCAAGATACTGTTAAATGGGGGGAGTATTGTGGAGCAATGTATCTAAACTCAAATCAAGCAATCTATAAAATCATTTCCGATTCAATCTTTTGCAACAACTATTCTTCTCTTATTTTAGAAATTGATTATTGGTGTAATATTCCCTTTGGAATAGGAATCTCGGGGAAACCATCATCAGCCTCAGCAACACAATATATTAATGCCATGACCTTATATTCAAATGAGAACAAAGGGTGGCAAAAAGTTTATATTGTCTTGGGGAAAGTATGGTCACAACTTTCATATCCAAATTATTTTAAAGTCTTTTTCACCCCACAAAAGAAAGACGGAGTTACAAATGGCTGGGTATATATTGATAATGTTAAAATAATTCATAGACCTAATAATTAATTCAAGTATAATTTCTCAAAAGAAGAACTGATGAATAGAAAACTACAAGGGGCTAAATATCTTTTTTCTGATTTTTTATCTGCATTAATTGCTTGGGCACTTTTTTTTATTTTTAGAAAAATAACTATTGATGCTGGAAGTTTTGATGATATAAACTCTGTATTCAGTGATTCAAATCTTTATAAAGGGCTCCTCTTTGTCCCCTTATTTTGGATTTTCCTATATTTTAGTCAAGGAACATATTCCGACCCTTATAGAAAATCTCGACTAAAGGAATTAGAACAAACCTTCTTTATAAGCATTGTTGGAATTGTAGGGATTTTCTTTGCACTATTGCTCGATGACCAAATTCAATCCTACCAAAATTACTATTTTTCTTTTTTTATTCTTTTGATTACTCATTTTTCACTAACATATGTTCCGAGACTTACCATAACAACAATTGCAGCGAGAAAAATTCATAAAAAAATAATTGGGTTTCCTACTGTTATTATGGGAAATAGTTCAAAAGCAATACAACTTTTTAAAGATATTGAAAATCAAGAAATTTCATCAGGGAATAAGATAATAGGTTATGTAAACTTAGACAATAGCAATAATGGACTTTCAAAATATCTACCTTGCTTAGGGGAATACAAAGAAATAAATCAAATCATTTCAGATAACAAAGTTGAAGAAATAATTATTGCTGTTGAAAAGAAATATGAGAACAATCTTCATAATATAATAACTCAAATAGAAACACAAAATAACGTCTTAATTAAAATACCTGCCGACACAAAAGATATTCTTTTAGGAAGGGTGAAAATGTCATCAATCTTTCAAACTCCTTTAGTTTTGGTTTCAAACGAGGTATTATCAAATTGGCAAAAAGTTATTAAAAGAACTATGGATATTGTATTTTCAATAATAGCAATGTTACTTCTTCTACCAATATATATTATTACTGGCACAATAGTTTATTTCACATCAAAAGGGCCTATATTCTACCGTCAAGAAAGAATTGGCTATAAAGGCAAACCATTTCATATGCACAAATTTCGTTCAATGTATATCAATGCTGAAGAAGGTACGCCTATGCTCTCAAGTGATAATGATAGCAGAATAACTCCATTTGGCAAATTTATGAGAAAGGTTAGATTAGATGAAATTCCTCAATTCTATAACGTATTAATTGGGACAATGAGCTTAGTTGGACCAAGACCTGAAAGACAATATTTCATCAATCAAATTGTTGAAATTGCACCAGAATATATGCTATTATTAAAAGTTAAGCCAGGAATAACATCCTGGGGTCAAGTGAAATTTGGTTATGCAGAAAACGTTAAAGAGATGGTTCAACGTCTAAAATATGACCTACTCTACATAGAAAACCTATCATTAGCAACCGACATAAAAATCCTTCTTTACACATTTATCATAATTATTCAAGGAAGAGGAAAATAATTATTCCAATAATTTTTTAATTGTTTCCAATAAAAATAAGGCTAATCTTTCTTTTATTTTTTCCCCTTATATTTTTATTTATATCAAGGATAATTTTATTTTTATCAAGGATAATTTTATTTATCCTTGATAAAATTTTAATAGCTTTGAGTTATTTATCGAAATATTCCAAAATTAGGAGATGTAGCCAATTTATAGAAAAAATCTCTAAAACTACTTCTTTATCGCAATTGCATACTCTGCAAAACCACATATATCCCACATTACTCCTGCTCTAATATATCCTTTTGATATTAATTGGATTAAGGATTTAATAGGCACAAGCGAAATATTTATCCAACTTCTTCTCACTCCCCCTTCCAATATCTTAAAATTATTTTTCATTAAAAGATTATATATCTCAATTAAACTATATATTCTGCAATGAGTTGGATCGTCGTAGAAATTCAAGGTCTCTCTCATTGATGGGAGTTTAGTGCTTTTAAACGATGGGTATTCTATATAAATAACGCCCCCTTGTTTTAACTTTGACATCAAAGCCTCAATTACCTTGTCACCATTATATAGATGTTCTATTATATGAGACAAAATTATTAGATCGAAATAATCATTTGGGATTTCGTCAAAATCGAGTTTGGTTAGATCCATAAGATAAAACTTATCCATTACTGATATATCTTCCTCATTGTTATAGTAATTTCGAGATATATCAACTCCATGGTATAGAGAATTTACAAACCATTTCTTTGTAATTGATGCAGAATGGCTACCAGCTCCAATATCAAGAATTTTTAATTTATCTTGTTTTAGGTATTTGCTTATCTTAGATATTCTATAAGGTTTAATCTTCATAAAATTAATTTTTATACTAAAAAGAAAAAGACTGTACTTAGACAGTCTTTTCATTATTTTATGATTGGTAAAATATTAGTATTCCCACATATCTTCTTCAAAGTTATATATAGCATTTTTAATATTATCAGATTCAAGTAATGCCTCATCTCCTGAAGTGTATTGATTAATCTGACGTACACTATAAATATTGGATTCTCTTATTATATAGCTACTAAACATTCTTTTTAAGAATATATCATCGTATGTTCTTCTTTGTGCATCATTCTTAAAATTATATACCTCAGTATTTGCAAGTAATTCTCTTACTTCAGGATCATCATATCTCACCCAAAATAATGGATAAGGTATTGGTGCAGATCCATCCTCTGGGGCTCTGTAGAAAATTGGCGAAATTCCAGATATTCTAACATCTTGCACTGTTCTATTTTTATCAATAAACCAATCTTCTTTTATACGAAGAGTCTTAATATCTTCAGTTTTTAATGCAATTTGAATGGTTGTGTCTTTTTGAAACATAGTACCGTCAATATCTTCAACATCAATAGTAGTAGTTTGAGCTGGTATTAATGACATTTTCCTTTCTTGCCAATTTGTGATTTCTTGAGTAAACTCATCATCAAGATATATTTTTATTTTTCCTTCATTGATTGCCTGTTCTAAAGCGTAAAACAAGTTTACTCTTCCTTGGTCAGGAGCAACTGGATAATAAAATACTTGATTTTGTTTTTCACGAAAGTCAACAACCCTCCATATTCTCCATGCCCAAACAACATCAGCCTCACGAACATAAGGAAACGTAAAAGGTTTTCTTTGTTTGAAAGATATTTTTTCGTAAAAACTATCTCTTGGTCCAGATTCTGGTTCGTCTAATATTTGAGCATTTAGATCTATGGCAAACATAGACATTAGCACTAATAATATTACAACTATTTTTTTCATATACTTTTTGTTTTTATTGTATTGCAAATATCATTTGAGGATTTTGAACTGATTTATCTCCATCAGGACCTTTTGCTCTAATTCCTTCAATGTAAACCTTATTTCCTCTTCTTAATCTTTGAATTTGGCTAATCATTTCAGGAGTAAAACGAGCACCTCTCGATACTAAAGGAGCCTGTCCATCACCACCAGTGTTGAAGGTCATTTGAAACTCACTAACATTATATCTAACAGGGAAATCAAATCCTTCCATTACAACTTTTAATCCTCCTTGAGCAATAAGTATTTCTTTTGCAATTCTTCCTCCGTCCGAAGCGCCAACCATTGCTTTTGGTTTAGGGATTTGTTTTACACGAAACTTCATTGATCCTTGTTTCATGTTTCTTCCATTAACATTTGCATCAACTGAAATTGTAACTTCTTGTTGTGTTTTAACAGTAACAATGTAATTACCAGGAGATACTTTTTTAATTGTTGCTCCTCCGCCTCCAGTTATTGAAGGAATCAATTGTTCAGAACTTGTTCCTGGAGATGAAATCGAAACTGGATTATCTACTCCAATATAGAATACGTTCATGTTAGTTGGAGAAATAGTAACAGCTGGTGCTGCAACAAAATATTCACCAGAGAATGGATATGGTTCTTCTCCTTTATCTCCCTTAACATAAACTGTTCCTTGGTATTTTTGAAGTCCAATAGCTCCTGCAGGAAATTTTAATTTTATAACTCCTGAATCACTAATTAAATTTGCACCCCTAACGTCAGCTCTTAATTGTGTTTTTGAATCATAGGCAGCAACAAAAACTTGCGCCTCATATGAATCACCTTGCATAACATATGTTGCAGTTGGAACAACCTTTGCTCTTACATTATCAAATTTATAGTCATCTGCACTCACTGCTGATAATAAACTATTTACCATATCAAATTCAGCATTTTGAATTTCTGATTTAAATTTATTAAGCAAAACTAAATCGGCTAAGGTAATTGTATTATTAAAATTATACATCTGCCAATTTAATTTCTGACCACTTTGATTCTTATATGAAGCTTTTGTGTTGATTTGCATATTTTTTAGTTTATCAACAAATCTTGTATCAGCAAGTTTTAGCATATTTTCTTGATAAGCCTCTATCTTTTTTCGGAGTTCCATAGCCTTAGCTCCAGTCCCCTGCTCTGTACCTCCAATAAAGTATTGAGTTGGTTTTGTGTAGTCGTCTTTTGCTTTTATACCCTCATATCCAAGCTCAGTCAAAATCTTTTTAGCTTCTGATTTTCCACCTTTTAGTCCTTCAACTGTTGCAACTAATTCATATTTCATTTCGTCAATATAGTTGACAATATCTTTAGTTTCTTTTCTTACTTGTTTTGCTTTTTCCCAATTTGCACCAACTTTTTCTGGATTGGCAAGATATGCTTTTTCAAAACTGTAATAAGAATTATCTATTTTAGTTGAAAACAATGCATTTGTTGTTTCCATACTGTCTCCAACAGTAACAAAAGCTTGGAGAATTTCAACCGAAACATTTAGTGCCAACAAAGCTGTATACACCAAATACATCATTGAAATCATTCTCTGTCTCGGGGTTTCCGGACAATTTGTTGCACCCATAGTTTTCTATTCTATTATTTTAGATTTAATAATTCAATTAATAGGTATTTACTATGCTCTTGTTTGCATTGCAGCAAGCATATTGCCATAAATATCATTCAATGCAGTAACTTTCTTGGATAGTGCATTAACTTGTTCTTTGTATTTAAGTACGTTTTCAGCTGTGTCAGCAAAATTAACTACTAAATTATCTATTTTTTCTTGAACCTGTTTTGTAGATTCTAATTGTGCAGTTGAATTTTGAATTTGTAATTCATATAATGCATTTATAGATGAAAGACTTGATGCCATAGTTTTTAATTCACTCAAATATGAAGAATCTCCACTGGTTAGGGCAACAGCTGTTTCTTTGTAGATATTTGACAATGTTGAAACTGCAGTTGCAGCATCTTGAACATTTGCTAAATATTCACCTGAAACCATTAAGTCTTTATTTAAATAATCTGCTGTTTTTCTATATGAATTTGACAGTTCTATTACAGATTCAGATGCTCCATCAATATTTTTAACAAATGTTTCTGAAGAAAGGGCTGCATTAGAAACTGATCCTAATTGAGATGCAGTGTCTGATAAATTTTGAAGTCCTTTTCCTAAACTTTCAATTAGTTCTGGACCAATTTTCGCTTTAGAAAGCATATTGTCTAAAACTTGAGTTTCTGTCAAACCATTAGTAGAATTTAATAGGTCTGATTCAGATTCTTTTTTGTCTTTTTTCTTTCTTTTCTTTTCTTCAATTTTATTTTCTTCTTCCATTCCTGCTAATTCAGGATAAGCTAAAGACCAATCATATTCTACATGTAATGGTTCAAACGCAGAAATGAAAAATATTATGGATTCAGTAACCATACCAATTGTCAGTAGTAAACCTGCACCAGGCCAGTGTTGAATTTTAAACAACGCACCTATAATTACAGCAGATGCACCAATCCCATATAGCTTTGCAGCCATATTTTTATAGAACTTACTCCTTACAAAACTATCTACGCTCATGTTAAAACTGTTTTTAGATTTTTTATATTAATGATTATTATTTACTTTAGTATTTGTATACGTTTGATGATGTTTTTGGATTATCTCCTCTAACTCTTCCAAGGTATGATTGAACACAACGGAATCCCAAATAACTTTTTCCTGAGTCTTGATATTCGTATGCTCGAGTTGATGTTTGAATAAAATGCTTTTGATCTTTCCAAGAGCCTCCTCTTATAACCTTTCTTTTCATCTGAGGACTATCATCATCTGTTGCTTGGTATCTTGCCGATTGATTTAAATCGTGAGTAAAGTTATATGAAGATTCGTTAAAAGTATCTTCACACCATTCTGCAACATTTCCTGCCATATCATACAGACCAAAATCATTTGGAGCATAGTGAGCCACAATAACAGGTAATACTCCACCATCTGTATCGTAATTTCCTCTCATAGGTTTATAGTTAGCAATAAAACATCCTTTACCATTTCTAACATATGGACCTCCCCAAGGGTAAGGAGCACCAGGAGCACCGCCTTTAGCTGCATATTCCCATTCAGCCTCAGTTGGTAAACGGAAATCTTCCATTCTTGAATAATCTTGAGATTCTAAAAAATTATTCATAATAAATGTTCTCCATCTTGAGAAAGCTTGTGCTTGTTTGTAGGTAATTCCAACTACTGGGTAATTATCATAAACAGCGTGAGAAAAATATGAACGTGTATAAGTATCATTATATGAATATGCATAATCGTGCATCCAACATAAAGTGTCAGGATATATGTTAATTACCTCTTTCTTTATTAATTCTTTTCTATTTTTTATGCCATTTGGTCTTCCAGCAAAAGCAGAACCTTTAAATTCTTGAGCTAATTCAATTCCAGTATTATGTTCTTTCTTAGATGCTGTATTATAGTCAATCCAAAAATACTCATAATTAAGCTTTCTTGTGTCTAATTGTTTTTTATTATAGAATCTTTCCTCTGAAGGGATGAAAAGAGGTTCTAAGGCTTCTCTCTCGTCTGTATTTGTAAGTTCCCAATCTATTTTAGACTTCCAATTAATTAAAGGAGTTGGGAGTTCTTCTCCATATTGATCAACTTCAATTAAATA
>Ga0172381_10001953_pt1 | contig 23511 bp, 23 predicted proteins | sample Leawel6488metaG_FD_119754 | JGI IMG/M metagenome (GOLD analysis project Ga0172381, IMG submission 119754) | Leachate microbial communities from a municipal landfill in Southern Ontario, Canada - Leachate well 64-88 metaG | ecosystem: Engineered > Solid waste > Landfill > Unclassified | place...
AATTTGGCATTCACGTCATCGGCAATGGTTTTAACGGCAAAGCTGACGGTCTCGGTAATTCCCCCATTTTTTTTCAGGCCTTCAGCCATTTCTTCGTGTTCGGTGATTTCCATTTTCTCCGCGCCCTGAGCAATGCGCGACATTACCTGCACCGCTTTGAGCGGATACTTGCCGGTAGCGGTTTCGCCGGAAAGCATAATCGCGTCCGTGCCGTCCAAAATCGCGTTGGCCACATCTGAAACTTCCGCCCTGGTCGGCATCGGATATTTAATCATTGAGTCTAGCATTTGCGTGGCGACAATTACGGGTTTGGCATTCTGAACGCAACGACGAATAATTTTTTTCTGAATCATCGGCAAATCCTCCAGCGGCACTTCCAAACCTAAGTCGCCGCGAGCCACCATGACGCCATCAACGGCTTTCAAAATTTCTTCAAAATGTGAAACGGCTTCCGGCCTTTCAATTTTGGCAATAATTTTGGTTAAAGTCTTGGGCCATTTGCCGTCACGAACCGGTTTTTTGTAATCTTTAATTTTTCGACCCAACCGCGACTCAACTTGATGAATTGTTTTGCGCAAATTAATTATATCCTCGGCCTCTTTAACAAAAGATAAAGCCACAAAATCAACTTTTTCTTTTAAACCAAATCTTAAATCTTCAATATCTTTCCCGCTTACGGCCGGAGCGTTAATAGATACCCCGGGGAAATTCATACCGCGATGCGAAGTTACTACGTCGCCGACTTTAACTTTACAAATAATCGCTTTATTTTTTATACTCATAACTTCTAACTGAATCTTTCCGTCATCAATCAAAATCTTGTCGCCTTTACTTAAGTCGCGATAAAGTTCGGCATATTGAATCGGAATAAAAGTCGAAACCTCTTTCAAAGTCACCTTATAGTTTTCCGGCACTAAAACAATTTCCTGACCAGCGGCCAATTTAATCCCTTCCGCCCCCACGTCGCCGGTTCTGATTCTTGGTCCTTGCAAATCCTGCATAATGGCTACCGGCTGATTTAACCTGGCGCTGACTTCGCGAATATTTCTAATCAACATGGCATGGTGTTTATAACTACCATGAGAAAAATTAAGGCGAGCCACGTTCAAGCCGGCTCTAATCATTTTTTCGATCATTTCTTTACTTTCCGAGGCCGGACCAATAGTACAAACAATTTTGGTATGTTTCATATCACGATTCAAAAATTAAAATCAACTAAATTTTTAAAGTCTTAATTACCCAATCGCCAAAATTTTTCGCCACATCGGAGCCGACTGGCAATTCCCATTTTTCGCCCTGCAAGGCTTTAATTAAAGCAATTAAAGCGGTTACGCCAATCAATAAATTAAGCAGCCAGCCCAGCATCGGAATAAACATCAAAACCAGCGAAGCAACAAATAGCAACGCGCCTTGATTGGCGTGAAAACGTACAAATTCATTGTCTTTTTTGGTGGCTAAAACAATAATAGATAAGATCCAAAGATAGCTAATAGCTCCCCAAAATTTATCATCGGAAGAAATTTTTGTTTGTGGCATAAATTTTAAAAATTAAATTATTATTCTTGCTTGTATTATAACACAAAAACTTGCTTGACAGCAAAGTTAAGATACCGTAATATTTATAACGGTTCGGTGTACCTTAAACCACAAATACCCAACAGTTTCATCAGAGACAGGAAGGGAGGTGATTGAATTGCCAACAGAAGAAGCAGCCAGCAAAGAAAAAGACAAAGGGGTCGAGGAAGTGACAACCGAGGCTCGCGAAGATGGTTACCTTTGTCCCTATTGCAAGAACGGATGGTTTTCCACCATAACCCTCAGTTGCGACAAATGCGGAGCATACGAGGACGATTTTGACGAATGATCCCGTTGGGAATTGCCGGGACTTTTGCGGTTACTCCCGGCCTTTATTTTTCAAAAAAAACGAGACTATGAGATCTCGATTTTTTTATACAAAACAATAATTATTCTTTAGTAATATTTTTAGCTTGCTGCCAAATAATTTCAAATTGACTTTTCATCATCTCGGCTAGCTCCGAACTCTCCACCAAAAAACCAAAACTTTCCTGACTGGAAGAAATAAATCTGACAGTGTTATTGTAAATACTATAGCCCAAAGAAAAATCTACATTGGCCGGCGCGATCCGAACTTCCCGTTTCAAATTCTCGCTGCCCAGCAAGAAAGGAAATTTTTTAAGATCAGGCACTTGTGCTTTTGGCCAAATTACTTTGAGACTAATATTCTGTTCGGCGCGCTTTTGATTAAATTCTTTCATAAAATCCGAGCCCAAAAGCTCAAATATTTTTTTAATCGGCCAATAGGCTCGAACCGTCAGATCGCGATATAGCAGCATATCTTTCATCATTTGCCGCAATTCTTTTTGACCGGAATAAAGTTGGAGCTTGGGCGTCAGGGATTTTTTTTGATTTTGATAAGTTTGTTTTAAAATTTCCAGCTCTGAATTGGCGGCCATGATATCTTTTTGCTTTTCTTCAAGGATAAGCTGGATCCTTTCCGGTGGGCAAGCGATAAAAACTTTGGTCGAACCTTTCAAGGTTTCACTGACTAACCCAGCCTCAAGAAGTTTTTTAAGTAAATCATAAACTGAAGTTCGGCTAATACCGGCTTGTTTGGCTAATTCATTGGCTGTCATCTGACCACTGTTAAAAAGCTGCTGAAAAAGCTCCGCTTCAATCGGCCTTAAATTAAATAAAGCTAATATTTTATGGGGTTTCATGTTGTTTCTTGTTGTCGAATTTTCACGACACACTATACATTACCCTGATTTTAGCGCAAAGTCAAGGCAGGAGGAATATTGTGTTCCTTGACAACCTTATCAACCATGAAAGGATCAAATCATGAAAGCCAAGGAGAGTCTGTTGGATTTACTGGGGCCTCCGATCATTGGGCTAATCATCGGGCTGACGGCCGTTATGATTTATTTCTCGACTGCCAGCTGGGCGGCAGGAGATTTAAAATTGGAAAATTGGTTTACAATTTTTTTCGCTTTTCACGCATTTGTAACCATCGTATACATTTGCGCCAACGTCCTGTTTATTGCCTCAGACGACGAAAGTGAAATAGGCGCTACCTTGTCTGGAATGATTGGCATTCTAGTAGCGCCTCTGGCTTCGGCAGTAATGTGCGGCCTCCCCGTAATGATTTTCGACGCAATATCATACAAGAATTTTGTTGACCAATTGGGCATGTACGACTTAAAGTCGGCGATATCGGTCAGCGTGATTAATGTCGGCTTTTATTTCGCGATTGGCCTTGTCTGGTCAGTGATTATGCTTCCATTTAAATTTTATGACCATAGGGTTAAAATTTTAAAGGCGGCATGGATGTTATTGAAAATGTCATTAAAAAGCCAGCGGGCAAAATTGCGTGTCATGTATAAGGTGCATGAAGTGGCGATAACAGGTAATTGGCAAGGACTTGAAGACCTGCGTGCCAAATTCGCCGATATCAATGCCCTTGACGGGCGTGGCAGAACACCCCTTCACCTGGCGATACTAAATAATCAGTTACGAATCGTCAGAATGTTAGTCATGTATGGGGCACGAACCGACATTGCCAGTCAGATTGGTGGGTTATTCGGTGAAGAATTAACTGCACCCGAACTGGCGCGCCACGAATTAGCTCGGATGGTCAACAAACTTACCAACAGTGAAAACGAAGATGTATGTTTGAGTGATATTGCTGCTGCCTTTAAAGTTCTTAAAGATCAAGAAGAAGAAATTGCTGCCTTAAAGAACAAGTTGATTGAAGCGCATGATATTGATCGTTATCTGCAGTCCCAAGAAACTACAACACAGAAAGGGAAAAATAAAGATGCCGGAAATTGAAAGGCCAATTTTTGTCATCGGCTGCAACAACAGCGGTACATCGCCCTTCACCAAGGCGTTACAAAGTCACCGTCAAATTTGCGGACCACCACCAATGGAAAACACCGACGATTTTGGACAACGACATCCCATGGAAATCATTGATCTGCCTGGAATGCCAAGTATTGTCCGACGACAACTCGGAGAGTGTTCCTTTCGCGCCTTGGGTTGCGCCGAGTTCAAAGGAATTGATTACGTCACGGAGGAGCAGTGTACACCAGCCATCGCCCAAGAAATTAGATTGGCTCTTGGTCGATTCACCCAGCCAGGAAAGCGCTTTCTGGGCAAAAATCCTTCCAATGTCTTGCGAGCCAGACTTTACCAAGCGGTCTTTTTGGATGCGGATTTCATCGGGATATATCGTAACGGCTACGCCGTAGCCGAAGGCACAAGACGCAAACGGCTTCTTGACCCCGAGCGGCTGCAGTTTGCCGGCCTAAACATCACGATTACTCAAGCAGCTACGAATTGGAACAACAACAATACCGTAATGCTCTCGATGGCAACTACCTACCTGCGACGCTGCCTGCTGGTTGCCTACGAGAATCTAGTCGAGGATCCAGCCAGCACTTTTAAAAACGTTTTAGACTTTCTGGGTCTGCCAACCAATGGCTTTCAAGCCCCTTGTCTAAAGAAGGATTTGAACAAGATTCAAATTGAACGACTTACCCGGGAGGAAATTAGCCATGTAACGGAGGCAGCCTGGCCAATGTTACGGCACTTTGATTATCGTATCCTAAGCCCTGAACCAGATCGAGAAAAGATCATGACTGCCGGACTGGATCGAAAAGCATAGAGGCCAAACCAACCCCTTGGCTTCTTTTTTATTATAAATAAATATTATAATCTAATTTGTCGGTTACTAAAAATATTCAGTCAAAAATAAAAAGCTCTATGGGCGTAATGCCGACTAGAGCTTATTTAACCAGATTCTCTGGGTGTGATTTGCAAAATGATCCGATTCATCGAATCAATTTCGCTGATGGTAACGGCCAGCAAATCACCAACCTTGGGCGCGTTATCAGATGAGTGCCGCAACAAGCCCTCCAATAGCTCTCGCGGTCGGTCAAACATAGGTCTGAGTGCCAAAAACGAAAATGTATCATGCGAACGCACCACCAAACCTAAGAATCTCTGATTTGCTTCGACCCCTTGGCCCAGGTTATTCTCCACCCATAATTTGCCCTTAAGAGCTGCTTGACGGCCGCAAGCCTCAATCACAAGCTTGCCATCTTGGTGCACCTTAATATTCACTCTCGGGTATGGTAGCGAAATTCTCCGGCACGATACATGACCCAAAAATTTTTGAGCCATGGCCGGATTAATCCCATCTTCAAAAACAAATAACGGAATATCTCTTATCTTCATGAGTTGTTCCTTTGCCGGTTCCAAATTGAAATGAACCAGGTTTATCTTAAATCCAAGCCGTTACTTTGTCAATAAGAAAAGCCGGCCGCCCCATATCAATGGAACGGCCGACTATCTTTAATTGTTTGAAATTTAAAAATTTTGAATTTCCACGAAACAATCTTATATCAACTCCTTCAAATCATTGGCCTCCCTGGCAGTAATCAAATCATGACTGCTGATAACTCCGACTAATTTTTCTTTAAAATTTTTATCTTTATCCTGTCTCTTATCCAAACGTAAAAAAATTTCCAAAGTCTGATCAGCCAGTTTGTCGTCCAAATAAGCCTTGGTAACAAATTTCGTGGCCAGTCGGCTTTCCATTTCATCAATTTTATCGACCGTAACCATTCTTGATTCAAGCTCGGCCAAATCCTGCTTGGTGGCCATTCTTAACTCAGCCAGATCCTGCCTGGTTTCCATTCTTAGCTCGGCTAAATCCTGCTTGGTGGCCATTTCCTGCCGAATACTAATAAACTCTTGGCGAGTTTCGTTGGCAAAATAATTTACCGCCTCCAAAACCTCGTCAAGTTGTTTGTCAGTTTTTTCAGACAACAACTTAACGGCTGACAAAACCTCATTATTGGCGCTATGTTGATTGTTTTTGGAATTTTCCATAAGCAATCGACATTATTAATTAGTATAGATATTGTAATCGTTATACTAAATCACGTCAAGAAAAGGCCGGTGATCTCTCCCCGGCCTTTTTGCTATGTTTAGAATTTGAGATTTTAAATTTGTAATTTCCGCGTCGCGGTTTTACATCATGCCCATACCGCCCATGCCCGGCATGCCGCCGCCCATACCATGATCATGCTCATTTTTTTCCGGAATATCAGTTACCACCGTTTCCATGGTAATTAAGGTGGTGGCAATAGACGACGCGTTTTCCAAAGCCGTCCGAGTCACTTTCATTGGATCAACAATGCCGGCTTTTAACATATCAACTTTGGCCATAACGGAAAAATCATAACCGGAATTGGCGTCCTTTAAATCTTTAATATCATTCAAAATTAAAGAAATATCTTTGATCCCCGCGTTTAAGGCAATTTGACGCAAAGGCGCGATTAAAGAAGTTTGGATAATTTTAACGCCAATTCTTTCCTCGTCAGATAAATCCATTTTTTGTTCTTTAATTAAATCCAATAAGGCACCGGAAATCTTAACCAAAGCTGCTCCCCCGCCCGGCACAATCCCTTCGGCAATGGCCGCTTTAGTGGCATTTAAGGCGTCTTCAATTTTAAATTTCTTTTCTTTCATTTCCGTTTCCGTGGCCGCGCCAACTTTAATTACGCCCACGCCGCCGGAGAGCTTAGCCAATCTTTCCTGCAATTTTTCTTTGTCAAATTGCGAATCGGTCATCTCGTATTCTTTTTTAATCTTAGCAATGCGACTGGCAATTTCTTTAGCTTCGCCTTTACCGTCGACAATCGTCGTAAATTCCTTAGTGGCCACGACTTTTCTGGCCTGACCCAAATTTTCAATCTCGGTCTTTTCCAATTTTAAACCAACTTCTTCGGAAATAACTTGGCCGCCGGTTAAAATCGCGATATCATTTAACATTTCTTTGCGGCGATCGCCGAAGCCCGGCGCCTTGACCGCTAAAACATTAAACGTGCCACGCAATTTGTTGACGACAAAAGTCGCTAAAGCCTCACCGTCGATGTCATCGGCGATAATTACTATTTCTTTGCGGCCGCTTTGCGCTACCTTTTCCAAAAGCGGTAAAATGTCGTGCAGCGCGGAAATTTTTTGGTCAGTAATTAAAATATAGGCGTCGTTGAATTCCGCTTCCATTCTTTCCGGATTCGTCACCATATAGTGAGAAACATAACCTTTGTCAAAACGCATACCCTTGACCACTTCTTTACTTAAACCAAAAGTCTGACTTTCTTCCACCGTTACTACGCCATCCTTGCCCACTTCTTCAATCACGTCAGCAATCATTTGGCCGACCGATTCGTCCAAAGAAGAAATGGTCGCGACCTGGGCGATTTCTTTTTTATCGTTGACCGGTTTGGTGATTTGCTTTAAGCCTTCAATAGCCGCGGCCACGGCTTTTTGCATGCCGCTTTTCAAAGCCACCGGATCAGTGCCAGCAGCCACGTTTCTCAAACCCTCTTCAATAATCGCTTGAGCCAAAACAGTCGCCGTGGTCGTACCGTCGCCGGCCACGTCATTGGTTTTCTCGGCTACTTCTTTAATCAAGGACGCGCCCACGTTTTCGAACTTATCTGCCAAATCAATGTCTTTGGCAATAGTCACCCCGTCGTTAGTAATAATCGGCGAACCAAAACCTTTATCCAAAACCACATTTCTGCCCTTAGGACCCAAACTAACTTTGACGGCGTTGGCCACCTGATCAATGCCTTTTTTAATTTTTATTCTGGCGTCTTCGCCAAATAATATTTGTTTAGCCATATTTTTAGCTTGTAAGAAGTAGGCGGTAACTTGTAGATAAATAATTGTCTACGAGCTACAAAATACTTCCTGAATTAATTATTAATTATCAATTTACTCTATTTATTCTATCACCGCTAAAACATCTTCATCGGACAAAATTTTATAATCAACCTTATCAACTTTTACTTCTTCACCGGCGTATTTACCAAAAATTACTTTATCCCCCACTTTTAAATTAAATTTGGCAATTTTTTCGCCATCACCAATAGCCACAACTTTGCCTTCAGCCTTTTTTTCTTTATCAACGGTATCCGGCAAAACAATTCCGGATTTGGTAACTTCTTCTTCGGTGATTGGTTCAACCGCGATGCGGTTACCTAGAGGTCTTAATTTCATAGATTTTGAATTTAATTGATTAAAAACTTGGGTTAAATTAGCACTCTAATTTACAGAGTGCTAACGATAATGTTATCTTAGTTAATATTAACGTGACTGTCAAGAGATTATCAACCCATACTCTAGTCGGCCTCCTCTGAATCAGCATTCTTTAAATTCAGACCCAAAACCAGCCAAAAAATCATTAAACCAAAATAAATAGTCCAAAAATAATGGTCGAATAAGGAAATAAATAAAATAACCAGCAAACTAAAGAATAATATTATTTTTTCCAATTTTAAAGTCAAGACATCCCGCCACGATTTCAACCGTCTCCAAACTGGCCAAAATATTAAAATTAGAATCAGTGAAAAAAATAAAATACCAAACACACCCAATTCAGCCAAAATCAATAAATAAATATTATGAACCGGTTGATAATAATAACCCGGCCAAGTTGAATTGTATTTTTGATAAATAGCCAAAGTGTAATTGCCCAAGCCCTGACCCAGCAACCAATCATTTTTGATCAAACTTAAAGCTTGCCTGGAGTAAGCCACTCTCAAACTTATTGATTGTGCTTCCAATTCAGTTTGAGTATTAATACGCGACAGAAGTAAACCGGAAAACAAGCTAATCAAAATTATCAGCGTCGCCAAAATGACCGCCAAAGCACTATAAAAAGATTTTTGCCATAACTGATTTTTTTGCCGCCCAAGCCAAAAAGCAAAGCCTAAAAAAAATAAAAGTAATGCCAGCCAGGCCGAACGGGAAAAAGTAAAAAATAAACCGGCCGTAATTATAATTAAACTGGCAAAAACATAAATTCTTGACCAGGTATCGGTTTTTTTTAAAATCAAATAAATTAAAAAGATTATGGCTAAAGCCAAAAATCCTCCCAAAATATTTGGATGAGGCAAGCTACCATAGGCTCTCAGCCAGCGGCCATCAATAGTTTCTAAAATAATTGAACCCTGGCCGATCGAAAGATGTTCAGCCCAACCCAGCCATTTATTGGCGGGAATATATTGATTTAAAAATTGCCAAATCGCCAGCAGGCTTTGAGTCAAGGCCGAAAAGGTAAGAACCCAAACCACTCTTTCAAATTTAAAATTAAAATTTAAAATTATGACCACCAAACAAATGGCTTCTAAAAATTGAATCCAACGAAAATACGCTAAGGCAGAATCCAAAGACCAAATAGTTGAAAGCCCGGCTAAAAAACAAAACACCACTATTAAACGATAAGCATGATGAGAAATTTTATTTTGGGGGCAACAAAAATTTTTATAATTAAATTTTTTGCTTTTAGCGTTAAGCAACAACCAAATCACAAAAAATAAAATTATTCCCCAAAATAAAATTTCCGTGCCATAAAGACTGAGACGGCCATATTCCCAAACGTCGCCATTTAAACTGGCATCACGCCAAATCAATCGGGTTTGCCAGGGCAACAAAAAAAGAAAGAGATAAAATAAATATTCGATAATTCTGGCTAATTTATTCATAAATCCAAACCCAAAGATTTAACTCGTTGCCGCCAGAGGTCGAGATAATTCTGGCGTTTATCATTTTCATGAAATTTCAACATGGAATCGTTAATGACCACTTCCGTGCCGCTCGGATAATGACCCAACCGATGCTGACGCATCTTTTTTTCCTGAAAAATTTTTGAAGCTCGTTCAAAAAAATCACCGATGACGCCGGAAAAAAACTTTTCCCCGGTTTTTTTAAAAAAATGCGAAAAAAAATTTTCCTTGACCCGCCGGCGGTTAGACAAAAGAGTAGGAAAAAAATTCGGTATTTCCTTTTGGGACCACGAGTTGCCGGCTAAAAATTTTTGATAAATATTTTGATCAAAAATCGGCGCCAAAGTGGCTAGCCAATACGTCAAGTAAATATCATCGGGTTTTAAAGAAATTCGAGTTAAATCCAAAGAATCATCAGCCAAATAAAAACTCAGGCAAACCCGATCTTTAATTTTACGGCCATAACGCCGCACGCCCAAAACCGTGGCCGAAATCGTGATTAAAAAACGCGACCACCAAAGCCGTCCCTTTTTAATAATAATAAAAAAATCGATATCGCTGTCGTTGATGGCGTTATTGTAGCCGACATTATTGCAAATGGCGATCATTTCCACAAAGGCCACCCAACGAAAACAGCGGGCGGCGCGCAAAGCGATTTTAAATTTCTTCTCGGCCAGTTGATAACGATCACCACGAACCGCCACCAAATCGTCACGGCCGGACAAAAAATACATGCCAAACTTGGCACTAATTAATTCGGACAAATTCTTGGATTCAATGGCGGTCTGAATTTCTGATAACTGATAAATCCGATCTTCACGATATAACCATTTATAAATCTCAAAAACTGTTAGAGGGTAATTAAAAATATCAAAATACGCGATGGTTTTTAAGATTGAAATTTCCAAAGCATTAAAATCCTTAATCATCTTTTTTTGGTTGATCAAGCTGAATCGTATCGGGGTTGGTTTCCCCGCCGGCAATTTTTACCACATCCTTATCAATTTTTTTGAATTCTTTATAAGCGGCATTATACATATTTACCGTCGTCCCCAAATTATTACCCAGCTTATCAAAATAAACTTGATAGGCGCCCAAATGTTTACCTAATTGTTCGACATATTTTCTAATCTCTTTGGCTGACTCTTCAATTTTTAAAGCGCGCAGGCCTTGTAAAACTGTTTGTAAATAAGCTAAAAAGCTGGTAGGTGAAACAATAATAACATGATAACGTCTGGCCGCGCGTTCAATTAGACTTTCCGTGTCTTCGGTAATCATGCCGATTTTATTAATTAATAAATCATAATAAATCGCTTCATGAGGAATAAACATAAACGCGAACTCCATGGTGTTTTCCTTGGGTCGGATGTATTTTGAAGTTTCCGTAATACGCATTTTCAAATCATTAACAAATATTTTTTCCAATTTCTCTCGCTCGACGGGATTTTTTTCTTCCGTAATGCGATTATAATTTTCTAAACTGAATTTGGAATCAATCGGAATAATTTTATCTTGCACAAAAACTACCGCGTCCACAATTTCGTTGTCGCTGAATTTATATTGCATCTGAAAAGATTCCGGCGGTAAAACATTTTTTAAAACCGTCTCCAAATAATATTCCCCCAAAACTCCCCGCTGTTTGGGATTTTTTAAAATGTCCTGCAAACTCTGAAGTTGGTCGGCAAACCCCACCACTTGCCGGTTGGTTTCATCCAGCTTGGTCAACCTTTCGGTTACATCGCGAATGATTTTGGCGCTCTGGCCGAATTGCTCCTGCATGATTTGAGTCGATTGACCCAAACGATGATCCAAGGTTTTAGTCACCTCATTGATTTGATTTTGCAGCATCAATAAAGCCGCGTCGTCTTTGGGCTTAGCATTAAGCAATTTAGTGTTTTTGCTGACCAAAAAAATAATGATGCCAAAACCGATCGCGGTGATAGTAATAACAAGAAACAATAGAAAATAAGTGGCCATAAATATTTAAAAATTTTCGTTAATTAAGTTAAATTTACCATAAAAATTTATTTAAATCAATTGACATTAGGACGCTAAAATGGTATTTATTATAGTATCGCAGCATAATTTCTCGTGCTCTAAAAATTAAGAAATTAAGCTTATTCGCGACAAATTTAAAATCATTAGCATCAAAATTTTAGCCGGCGCCTTTCGTGGCTTTATTTATTTAAAAGATAGTTTTCCCCGCTTGTGGAAAATTATTCATAAGCCGCTGCAAGCGATAGGTCGGTTTTTTTTGTTGGCTTTAATCTTGCCTTTTTACAAAAATTATTTGGCTCTAGCCAAACAGGTCGGCAAATTTTACGCGCCACACAAAAGCCGCCATCATTTAATTCATCCTTTTTCTCGACGTTACCTGAATCATATTATTATTGGCTTTGTCGCTTTTTTTACTTTAACCGCCAACCTAAACGCCAATGAAGTCAAGCGCGAAGATTTCGGCCAAACCAGTGTCGTGGCTTCACTGTTTACCAACGAAGACTTAGGCCTTGACCAGCAAGAAGGGCCGGTTACCCAAAGCGGAAAAACTTTTCATTATTTCAGTCAAACTGGCGTCTCCACCAAACCACAAATTGCCACGGTTGATTCCGAGGAAGAAATTATTCCTTTTACGGTAGCCGGCGATAGCGCTTTAATTGAACCAATACTCTCCCCGGTTGAACAGGCTAACCGCCAACGCGACAAAATTGTTATTTATATTGTCCAGCCGGGCGATACCATTTCGCAAATCGCCGGTGAATTTGGAATTTCCGCCAGTACTATTTTATGGGAAAATAATTTAACCGCCTACAGTATCGTCCGACCGGATGATAAATTAACCATTCTGCCCGTCTCCGGCATCAGACACAAAGTTGCCAAGGGAGAAACTATTTCCAAAATTGCCAAAAAATACGGCGTGACACCAGACTCAATTATTGATTTCAATAAATTAGCTTCAATTAATGACATTAACATCGGCGAACAACTGATGATCCCGGGCGGTAAAAAAATTGTCGAAACGCCGACTTACACTTTAAGAAAATTATATCCGACACCATCGGCTAGCACGCAAAAAACCGCGGCGGCCACAGGCAGTGGCCGCATGGTCTGGCCAAATTCTTGTCGCCGTATTTCTCAGTATTTCGGTTGGCGCCATTCTGGTTTAGATATCGCTTGTTCACACGGCGTGGCCATTTTTGCCGCCGACTCCGGCCGCGTCATAAAGGCTCAAGGTGGCTGGAATGGCGGCTACGGCAATTATATTATTATTGATCACGGCAACGGCTTGCAAACCGTCTACGGCCATTTGAGCGCTATCTATGTTCAAGCCGGCGAAAGCGTAGGCCGCGGCCAGGTGATCGGTGCCGAAGGCACCACTGGCCGCTCCACGGGTCCGCACTTACACTTTGAGGTCCGCTCTGGTGGCGCCCGACGCAACCCGTTATCTTATATTAGATAAAAAATATGATTAATAAAAACTATAAGCTGATTTGGGTAATTTTAGGTTTGTTTTTTTTGGCGCAGGGTTTATTAAAACTTCATTTAATTCCCGTGTCTTTGACGGCCATCATTTTAGGCGTGCCCTACTCGGCCAACCCGATTGATTTTTTTATTTATCCCTTTATTTATTTTATTTTAAAATTTTTTCTCTCTGCGTTTGGTTTCAAAGACATCAATCAGCTATTAGAATTAATTTTTGAAAAATTTATTAAAGGCCATAGAAATTACCAAATTCCCGAAGCCCAAAGATACGGCCGCTACGGTGCCAAAACCACCATATTTTCTGGCTGGGTAAAAGATTTTTTAATATTTTCTTTTACCCTTTGGTGTGCTTTGGTAATAGGCGGGTATCTAACCTCGATTGGCTACGTGGCCAACAATCAGCAATTTTTATACCCTATGATATTAAATCTTTTTCTCGGCTTTAGTATTATGGCCAAATACTTTATCAAGTAAAAAAGCCGTGATAACAGGTCACGACTTAATTTTCTACCAACCCGACCAGAAGTCGGGTTTATTATTAAGCATTGGCGCTTTAGCCAAACATAATCCACTGCGGCCGAAAAATTAAAAGTATACCCAAAATAAAAATTACCATACCGCCAATAAAGTTCATCAGGCGCGCGTATTTACTGCTGAGGGCAAAGGCTTTCAAAGCCAAGGCTGCCACAAAAAATACAATCAGCTGATTTAAAATAAAAAAGAAAACGTAGAAAAGTAAATACAAATAATAACTGGCCAAACTGAGATGGGAAATACTTAAAACTTGCGTATAAATGGCCGGCAAACCGGCCGAACAAACCAGTTCGATTAAATTAATACTTATAGACAAAGCGATAATACCAAAGACTGCTAGAATATAACTTTTACTCACAACAATATCTTTTATTTTTTGCATAATCCTGCCGCGTTTTTTGTCATCAATCGCTTCGCAGGTTTTTTTCTGCTGCCACCATTTGTAAATATAGTATGCTCCGCTGCCCATGGCAAAAATCCCAACCAGCGCGCGAATAATCGGAATAAATCCAACAAATAAAAAAATGTTGAGCCAAGCCGCCATAATTAAATAATAAGAGATGGCGCCGGTTAAAATAAAGGTTAAACCCAAAATCCAAATTCTTTTTCGGTCTTGAGAGCCTACCAACAAGCTGATTAAAAACAAAAGAATCCACATGGCGCAGGGGTTAAAACCGTCAAGCAGCCCCACGACAATAGTCAAAACCGGTAAAGATAATCCAGCCGCGTCAATGGTACCAACCAACGGGACATAAATCAGACTAGAGTCGGCTGGTTCTTTTGGCTTTTGTTTTTCTAATTCCGCTTGATTTTTTTTATCAATAATATTACCCACAAAATCATCACAGCCATTTTTTTGGCATGCCAGAACCATGTCTTTTATTCTTTGGCCGGTCACTTCATCGTTATAGTAGCCAATAACCGCTTCGGTACCAACCAAAGTTAAAGGCACGCCAAAATTTTTGGCGTTAATTTTCTGACCCACTTCCCCCATCAACGAGGCATTTTCTGTATCATACCAAACTTCCATTTTTCTAATTTGCAAATCAGAAAAATCTTTTTGTAATTGATCCAAATATAAAAATTCGGCATGGCAGTGCGGACAACCATCACCGTAGAATACCGTTAATGTTACGGGTTTAGATTCAGCGGCAAAAACCAGAGCTGGCCAAAACAAAAAAAACGCGGCCAGGGTTAATAATATTTTTTTCATATTTTATCTATCCTTATTTTCTTCCAAAAATTTAATTAAATCTTTGCGATCGATTTCTCCCTGCCGGCGCGCAAATTCTTTACCGGCAGAGTCTAAAAAAATAAAAACCGGAATATCACGGCCAATGTTATACTCTCTTAACTTCTCTGTTTCCCGATCAAAATCAAAGTCAGTCCAATCTAACCAAGGCAATTCGGATCTGATCTTTTCCCAGCGATTTTTCATGACAATGCAAACCGGACACCAAACCGCCGTAAAACTGATTATTTTCATAAATTATTCCGCGCCAAATAATTTTAAGATAAACATCATCACCAAAGCCACCAAAAATATCAAAAAAGCAAAAATTGATTTGCCGGTTTCCTTTTCCTCATGAATCTCCGGAATTAAATCGGAAGCGGCAATATAAATAAACCCGCCCGCGGCAAAACTTAAAAGAAAAATATTGATCCCGGCGATATTATCCAAAAGAAAAAAGCCCAAAACCACGCCGACAATGGAAGTACAGGCCGACAAAAAATTATAAAATAACGCCCGGGCTTTGGAAAAACCGGAATACAATAATACACCAAAATCACCAAGCTCTTGGGGGATTTCATGAAAAACTATGGAAAGAGTTACGGTGAAGCCCAAAATGGGACTAACGGCAAACGCGGAAACAATAACCAAACCATCAATAAAATTATGAAAACAATCCCCGATTAAATTTAACCAGCCCAAATGTTGGTGAGCTTCACAGGTTCCGTGATGGCAATGATGCCAGCGCAGTACTCTTTCCAAAATAAAAAACAAGCAAAAACCGCAAAGCAAATAAACGGAAACCGTCAAAACATTAGGCTCCAAATCAATCGCTTCGGGCAACAAATGAAAAAAAGCGCCGCCAATCATTGAACCGGCGGAAAAGCTGACAAACAGCAAAAGCACCTTGTCTAAAATTCTAGAATTTAAAACCATGCTTAAAGCACCTACCAAAGAAATGGCGGAAATGATAAAAGCGGCGATTAACGCAAAAAATAAAACAGTCATAATGCAAATATCATAACAAAAAAATTAACTAATTTCAAGTCATTAAAATTAGCAAATTAAATCTATCTTTTACCGTGATTAATATCTATTCCACTTTCGGCCGATACTGCAAAGCTTCGGCCACGTCTTGCAGCTCGATTGAATCCTTGCCCGCCAGGTCGGCAATAGTTCTGGCGATTTTTAAAATTCTGAAATATGACCTGGCCGATAGTCCCAACTGATTAACGGCCTGGCGCAGTAAGGTCATGGTTTTTTCGTCCACGACGCAAAATTCACGGGTCTGGCGCGAGGACATTTCGGAGTTAGTAACCAAATCTAAATCTAAAAACCTCTGCGCTTGTCTATCTCGAGCCGCCTCCACTCTTTGGCGAATGGCTTCGGAATTTTCCGATTGATCATTTTCCGATAATTTATCAAATTTAACTTTTGGCACCTCCACGTGCAAATCAATTCGATCCATGAGTGGTCCGGAAATTCTTTTTTGATAATTAATAATTTGCCCGGGCAAACAAGTGCAATTTCGATCCGGATCATTTAAATATCCGCAAGGACAAGGATTCATGGCGGCAATCAAAACAAATTTAGCGGGAAATTGCAGGGTGCCCGAAGCTCGCGAAACCGAGATGACACCATCTTCTAACGGCTGGCGCAAATTTTCCAAAACCGGTCGGGGAAATTCGGGAAATTCATCCAAAAACAATAGGCCGCGGTGCGCCAAAGATATTTCGCCAGGTCGTGGCCAGGTTCCCCCGCCCACCAACGCCACGCCCGAGGCGGTATGATGCGGCGAACGAAACGGCCGAATTTTTATTAAAGGCATTTGCTGGGGCAAAATTCCGGCCACCGAATAAATTTTGGTCACTTCCAAAGATTCGCTCAAACTCATCTTGGGCAAAATCGTGACCATGGTTTTGGCCAGCAAAGTCTTGCCCGACCCGGGCGGACCGGACATTAAAACATTGTGCCCGCCGGCCGCGGCAATCTCTAAAGCGCGCTTAACATGCGCTTGACCCTTAATAAAAGCCATGTCATAACCGCTGGGCTCAAGCTTAACATCAGCTTTATTATTATCAAAAACAAAAGGTGATAATTTTTTTTGTTCCAGCAAATGCCCCGCGATTTCAGCTAAATTTTCGCAAGCAAAAATTTCCAGACCCGACACTAAAGCGGCCTCGCAGGCGTTGTCCTTGGGTACAAACATTGATTTAATTCCTAATCTTTTAGCTTCCAAACAAACCGAAAGAATACCGGTAACCGGCCGCAAACAACCATCCAAAGCCAGCTCGCCAAAATAAATTTGCCTAGACCAGTCGTGCCAGTCTTTTAATTGGCCAGTAGCCAAAAGCAAACTAATGGCAATGGGCAAATCATAAGCCGGACCCTCCTTACGCAAATCCGCCGGCGCTAAATTAATAGTTACTTTTCCGCGCGGAGTAGAAAACCCGGAATTTTTCAAAGCCGAAAGCACCCGCTCTTTTGATTCTTCCACGGCTTTGTCGGGCAGACCGACGATGAAAAATTTAGCTTGACCGGCGGCGGTGGTATCAGCTTCAACTTCTACCAATTGGCAATCCAAACCCACCACGGCCGCGGATAATACTTTGCTAGACATAAATTTTTTAATCAAAATTAAAATTTAAACAAAAAAGCGCCCAGGGCGCTAGGTTGAAGTTATTTAATTTCTAAATGCAGCTTACCGCAAAATATTTTTCCTGTCAAAAAAAATCAAAAAGACAAATATGACTACCCCACTAGAAATCATCACGTCAGCCAGATTAAAAACCGTAAACCACGGAATATCAATATAATCAATCACAGAGTTAAACCGTAGACGATCAATAAAATTAGAAACAGCGCCGGTAATAATCAAAGCATAAGCGCCCACTAGCCACCAATCGGATTTTTTGCCGGCGGCCACCAAAAAAAACACCAAAACAATCAAAACTCCGGCCGTCAAAACCAAAAGCCAAGGCTGACTAAATGGCAGACCAAAAGCCAGGCCGGGATTTTTTACCAAATGAAAGTCCAATTGGCGCATAAAAAAATCCCGCCCCAAAATTTGGTCGGAATTTTTTAAAAAATAATATTTTATGGCTCGATCAGCTACGAATAAAGTCACCAAAACCAAACTAAAAACCAAAAAAACAATTCGGCGCCAGTATTTCATCTTCTAGGCTTCGCCTTTCAGTTTCTTTTTACATTCCACGCACGATGAAGAAGCCGGCCGAGCTAATAGGCGTTTTTCCTCAATGGGATTGCCACAATATTTGCAAATACCATATTTACCCGCTTCAATATTGGCTAAAGCCGTTTTAACGTCACGCAATTGCTCTTCCAAAGTATGTTCAATCGAAAGCCGATCTCCGTATTCGGAAACCTCCGCGGCATTTTCTTCATCACTGCTGCCATACTCCGGCCAATCTGATTTAAAATTATCATTTATGGCTTCATCTTTGTGAGTAAAGCCTTTCAGCTCATTTTCTAATTTCTCTTTCTCCGCGGTTAAGTTGTTTTTAATGATTTCCAGGGTCTCTTTTTCCATAGTTTTGATTTTTATTAATCAAATTGCCTAATTAATTCTATAATAAACCCGCCGAATGGTCAATCATCGCTAAAAATAAAAACAGAGGCGCAGTTAGCGCCCAATTAAAATTGTAATGTGGCGACCGCGCCTCTAAAATATGATCTCGTGGTCGTCCACACACTCACTAGGCAGACAACCAATCGCTTGATTATCTCTCTGGTGAATGTATAGACATTACCGCGAAAGCAGACTAACGCTTCCACTGACTGAAGCACCCCTCTACCTCTCTTTAGCTAGGACTCCTTTTGTAGGGTCCATGAGCTTGTTTTTTTGTTTTTGTTTTAGTGGAGTATAGCCAGTTTTATGCTCCAAGTTTGATAAGAGTAGTAGAGAAGAAAAAAATTCCTCCAATTATTTGGGGAAACTTTTCTTGGGTTGTAAATAGCATTCGCTTGTTACATATACACTATACCATGCCAAAGAATACATGTCAATAATCCATGTCAAACTAGCATATATTTTGGCTAATTATAGCTATTTAATACCACTTTACAAAGCGTTATTTATCTGGTTTAGTATAAATAATGATATCAACATCTTATCCACAGATATTTTAATAAATTTTTATTTTGGCTAAAATAAGACATTTATAAATTTAATAAAAAACCGCCTCAGCATTAGCTATGGCAGTAAAACAAATGATCCACTAACAGTTAAAGAGGGATGGATTTAAACCTGAACCGACCCTTCAGGCGTTCGATGGCACCCATTACCTTAACCTCATTACCAAAAAAAAGCACAACAGCGTGGCCACCAGCGGCATACCAATCAACTCTTTGGCCAGACACCCCAGCCACACACCGAGCAAATAGTTCGACTTCTTCCTGAAACTCCCCATTAGCGACATCGTAGATTTCCAGGATTGGAATGCCGAAATACCACAGGAATCTGCCACAACGATTTGACTTTCTCATGAGTAATCCTCCTGATTCAGGCCAAGACACCATTAAAATACTAATACTTTTTCATAAATAAGTAAAATACATTACCAATTTATCAACTAATTGAATAAACAAATCTTTATGGTTTTTTGGCTAAAATTACAAAAAACTATTTTTATTATTAACTATCAAATGGTGATTTAATTTGACCCAAATATCTATTGGAGACTCGGGTATATATTTGGGTGGTTTGTAAGCTATTGTGGCCCAAAAGCGCTTGGATATACCTGATGTCAGTCCCCGCTTCAAGCAAGTGCGTGGCAAAAGAATGTCGCAAACTATGAAAGGTCGCGTCTTTTCTTATGTTAGCCGCTTCCAGGGCTTGGCTAAAAATCTTCTGAGCGGTTCTGGAGCTTATTTTTTTACCGTCAGATCGCGAAAATAAATAATCATCGGCAGATTTACCAGCCATAAATTCAACAATTTCCTCGAGAATTCCCCTTGGAAGCAAGGTTAAACGGTCTTTTTTTCCTTTGGCCTGAGAAACTTTAATTAAGTGCTCAATCTGATATATATCCTTAACTTTTAAGTTTATGACTTCACTCACCCTGAGTCCGGCGCCATAGGCCAGAGCCAGCATCAAACGATGTTTTTGATTTGTTATAAGTTGAAATATTTTCTTTATTTCTTCTTTGGCTAAAATAACCGGAAGGCGTTTCTCCTTTTTTGGCAGATCAAATAAGTAGTTAAACTTACGTTTTTTAATGCGACAATAGTAATATTTTAAGGCAATAATGGCCAATCTGGCCGTGGAACTGGAAATTTTTCTATCGTTAAGTAAATACCAAATATAATCTTTAATATCCGACTCTTTGACCATTTTGGGATCTTTTTTAGCGTGTTCGATAAAATCATGATTGTAATAAAGATAAGCTTTAATGGTTTTTTGGCTAAAATTACGAGATTCGAGGTCTTTTTTTAAAGAATCAAAAAACATAGCATTTTGGTTAATTATTTGTTAAGATATAACCAGGTTATATGCGCTATGTTGATAGAAAAATAATAGCTTAAATATAATATTAAATCAACCGGTTCGTATAATAGTAGTTATATGAAATATGCTTTTCTTTTTACGGCTAACGCCTTACACTTTTCTATAATGAACAAATTTTATTTTTATTTTTTAAGAGGGGGGTATATGGTGTTTTCTTCCTCTCCGCTCCAGAAAACGATTTATTTATAAAACTATGCAAACTGACCCACAATTAAAATTCATTTCGGAAATTAAAAAACGAATTAATACATTCGAAATTGGCAAACGAGAACGCTCGGTTGAAGATTTTTTTGTTTCTTTTTTTGATGGAATGCCTGGGTTTAAAGCGTCAAGAGATAGCGCACCGCGCTTAAAATACCATAAGACTCTTTATACAGACGGGATAACATCCTTTGATAATGAAGTATTTACTGTTTTTGAATTTAAAAAAGGCGCGATAAAATTTACAGGCGAGAATCAACTTTTATTTAATCAGGAAGAAAACGTAGTTTACACCCAAGCAATCAAATATATTTTATGCTCAAATTCTGAAAAATTTGCTAGCGAATTGAAATTTAACAAAGTACTCCTTTTTAATGGTTCTCAAATCGTTAAAATTTCTATAAGCGAAGAAAATTTGAGTGAAGTTTATTCTAAATTAAAATGGGACGAAGTTTTAGTTAGTTTTTTAAATGATCAAAGAAATCTCTCATCATATTTGCAAAATATAATTCTAACTAAATTCAATACAATTAAGCCCTATGTTGAATTTACAACCATTTTAGATGCAGACAAAAAAATAGACGAGAGTGATATTTTAGAATTATACAAAGAACTTACAGATAGACCAGAAGCAAAGATAAGTATTCTTAGAATGAACTTAACAGAAAAATTTGCAGAATTTTCTCAAGCATTTGATACGCAAATAATTGAAAGAGAGGCAATAAAATTTCAGCAACTCTCTGGTTTAATTTTGAGAATTTTTATTGAAATTTCTGTTCATATAAATGAAGGCATAGATTGCATATTAAGTAGGGACAGCAAATTAATTGATTTTCAAACACAAGGACGCTCCCTCAATATTTATTACACAGAAGAAGACGATGAAGGTGAAATGATTGATCGACCAGTCACTATTTATGCAAACTACATCAAAGATATTGATAAACTCAATGAATTTTTTAAGAATCATATTATTAATAACTTAGATGTCCTTTATGAAGATTATGACAATTTAATTTCTGACGAAAGAACTAGAAAATCCATTGGCTTGTATTTTACGAAGTCTGATCTTTCTCACCTTTGTTATGAATTTTTAACAAAGGTAATTCCTATCGAAATATTAAAAACTTGTCATTTTTATGACCCCGCCGCTGGATCTGGAAATTTATTAAAAGCTCAAGAAGATTATATCTCGGTAATTGGTTCTGATATCAAAAAAATGAGCCAAGACATAATGAGGAATAGACACATAAATGTCCCAAGAAAAGAAATTGATTTCTTCCAAACAACACGAGAAGAGATGGTTACAGAACTTAATTCAATGGTGGAAAAAAATGGCAGGAATTTTATTGATAACCCGCTTTTAATTATAATGAATCCACCCTATCGTGGAAAAAATACATGGGTAGAGCAAGGGCAAATAGGAAATAAAATTGGAGTATCTAGAGATCAAACATATCTAGGCGAAGAATTTATCAAGGTATTGCGATCTAATAAAATACGATCGAATGACTTATCCTCCTTTTTTCTTCTTAAAGCACTTACGTTTTATCTTTTTGATAAATATTACGGATATGTTGCAACATTTTCTCCAACAAACTGGCTAAACCCAGGACGAGGAGAGCATGATGAATTTAGAAACTTTATATCTCAACACACTAAATTTATTGGAGGATTTATTATTAATGGAAAAAAATTCTTTGATAATTTAAACTCTAATTTGTCAATTGCCTTTTCAGTTTTTCAACTCGATAAAGACATAATAAAAGCCGAGAATCAGAAGGATTTTATCTATTATGATTTATATAAAGAGCATAATAAAATTAAAGAGTTATTTGATTTAAAGCAGTATAAGAATTGGGAACCAAGTTATTTAGATAATGAAGAAAGCAAGATTAAGTCAAAAGAAAAATATAGGAGATTATCAGATCAGATTTTTAATGATGCAAAAATAGTCAACTTCTCAAAAAACAGAGAAGAGAAAGTTTATTTCAAAGATATTTTTAGAGCTATCAACTCGCAAACCGGTGACGATCAAAAAGTGTTGCTTCATGCTGATAGCAATTTTAGAAATTTAGATTTAGACAAGGCTATCCCGAATATAGAAATCAGTAACGAAGAAATTTATATCGTAGCCACAGATAAGGCCAATGGGTATGATATTGCAATCAAACCAAAAGAAAAGAAAAAAAGAGGGTGCGTGTTTAGTATCCCGAGAGAGATAGACGGCCCAATTATGGCTTGGCATTATCTATGGGATTACTTAGCAACATATCCCACAAGATTTTATAATGCCGTACCAATTACAAGAAAGTATGCGTTTACTTACATTGATTCCAAGCCATTGCTTACAATCGAAGATATTAAAAACTCAAGAACATGCAAGCTATTTAGTTTTATTCAAAAAAATGAACTGGCGTTGGATTACATTAAAGAATGGCAGGAAAAATTAGGTGATTTACGAGGATTATTCTTTTTCTTTTTCGCTCTAACCCACTCGCAAATTGCCGTAGATATGGCAAAAAATGTATTGTACAAGAATAGTCCGATTTGGTGTCCTGAACTTAATGAAGAAAATATTGAAAATATAAAAACAGTAATTCAATTGGGGACAGCTTTTTCAATTTTCAATTTCGGAAAGAAGTTTCAGGAATTTTCACTTGCCAGAAATGGTGAAAATATTATTGATACTGAGAATTATTTTGATCTTAAGTCTATGTGGTTTAAAGAATCAAAAATATCGGATTTTCTACTTAATATTAAGAAAGATAACATTGATATTGTAAAAAGCATTCTTGCAAAAGAACTATCTGAAAAAAAGATACGAGAGTTAATAGATAGTGAAATAAAGAAGATAAAAGGTTACGCATAAATAAGGAGTCTTGGCTTCGGGGCATTCACCCCCAGCCCCTCTGCCCCTACGCCAAGACAAAAAT
>Ga0172381_10001954_pt1 | contig 23509 bp, 21 predicted proteins | sample Leawel6488metaG_FD_119754 | JGI IMG/M metagenome (GOLD analysis project Ga0172381, IMG submission 119754) | Leachate microbial communities from a municipal landfill in Southern Ontario, Canada - Leachate well 64-88 metaG | ecosystem: Engineered > Solid waste > Landfill > Unclassified | place...
AGAGAGGCTTCATACGTGCAGAGACCATCGCCTATGCAGACTACGTCCGATACGGCGGAGAACAGAAAGCCAAAGAAGCCGGCAAACTGCGCAGCGAAGGCAAAGATTATATTGTTCAGGATGGAGACGTGATGCATTTCCGCTTCAATACATAAATGGTGTTCATTGCCCGCCAAGAACCGTTTGTCTGCGAACACTGCGGCAAACATGTGGAGCCCCTGACAAACGGAAGTTACCGCAACCACTGCCCGCACTGCCTGTGGAGCAAGCATGTTGACAGGGACGGTCCCGGCGACCGCGCATCTCCCTGTGGCGGGATGATGCGTCCTACCGGCCTCGACCAGGAGTCACGAAAAGGATTTATCCTGGTGCACGCCTGTGAGCTCTGTGGCAAACATATTCGCAATCGAGCCGCACCTGATGACAATCTTGGGGCTTTCGAACATATTTTTTGATCAGTTAGCCAAAATATTGAAATCGCGGGTGTACGCCTGTTCAACCTATTTATTCATCTTTCTTCGCTTTTGCAAGGGCTCTTTTGATATTACCACTTGAAAAGTATTCCATGGAAATTCTAGGATTGCAGCCCATGCGTTACTTCTTCCTGCTGTGCGCCTTCGGCATGCTGTTCATCTCGGTCTAAGAGAATGATACTCACTCGTTCTGCAGCGACTGGATAAATTGCTGTATATACTTTTCACTGAGCGCGGATACGATTGGCAATGTTTCCTGAATATCTCCCTCTGGCAAGACTGCCAAGGTTTCGCGGCGAGTCTGTGGATGCGATTCTAACGATACGGTGAATCGACCACTTTCAACAGCTGCGCGCTGCGCATCTGGTACATGCTCCATGACCGCTTCTATACCCTGCTCACGCAGATCGTCCGCAATACGATCTTTGAGGGCATCGCGCACCGCAGGCTCTGTAGCGAGCGCGAATTTGAGTTCGGCAACGTACTCGTTGTACTGCATTTCCTCCGTGATCTGTTCCACGCTCTTTATACGTTCGCGGAGCTTGGCATACTCCGCGGGGCTGCGCATGCGCATTTCGCGGAGCTTCTGCCGCTCGCGAGAAGGAAGGACATCGAGCCATGTAGACATACAATGATCATACCGGCGCTGCTGCAAATGTTCTACTTGCGATCAGCTGCACCCCGATGTGGCCCCGCAATCCAGGCACACTTCGCAACTGCCATTACGCTTCATGCGCACAGAGCCGCATCCTGCACAGATCGCACCCGTAAATCCCTGGAGTTTCGCTTGTTCCCTACTCGAAAGAGGTGTTTTAACTCCGCGCGATTCTTCCATAACCTGCGACGATGCGCGTTGCGACACCTCCACAGACGCAACGGCGCCTCCTTCGTCCACTACTGGCAAGCGCATTGCAAAAGCATCTTTGCTCTTACTGCCTTCTTCGTATGCCTTTTCCACCAATTCTGCATTGTGTAATTGCTTCGCTTTATCCTTCGATAAGAACTTGAGAGCTAACCAGCGACCAAGGTAATCCATGATGCTCGTGACCATGGGGATTTCCCGGTTCCCCGTCATACCCATGGGTTCGAAACGAGTGTGTACCAGCTTGCGACAAAGCACTTCCATGGGTACGCCGTACTGCAAATTCATAGAAATACTCAGCGCCAGCGTATCCATGACACCAGAGAGCGTAGATCCTTCTTTGCTCATCTTGATGAAGATCTCACCGGGAGTGCCGTCTTCATAGAGTCCAACGTGGACATACGCCTCATGCCCCGCCACTTCCATTTTATGCGTTATGGCCATGCGCTCATCGGGGAGCTTACGGCGCCGTGGCACCTCTTTGATTACCTCTTTGATTTCTACAACCGTCTGCACAGCCTCGTTCTTCTCAGCTTTCTTGGTATCAGATTTGCTACTGAGCGCCTGACTCAGCTTGCAGCCGTCACGATAGAGCGCATTCGCTTTCAGACCGAGTTTCCAGCTCAGGAAATAGGCGCTCTTGATGTCTTCGACTGTGGCATCACTGGGAAGATTAATCGTCTTGCTGATGGCACCCGAGATGAACGGCTGGGCTGCGGCCATCATACGGATGTGCCCCTCCGCCGATATGAATCGTTTGCCGATTTTCCCGCACTGGCTGGCGCAATCGAAGACTGGCAGATGTTCCTCTTTCAGATGCGGCGCGCCTTCTACGGTCATATGGCCGCAAATGGCGACTGTCGCCTCTTCGATTTCCTGCTCTGTATACCCCAGCGCCGTGAGTACATCGAAAACGGGATCTTCGTACTGCTGTGCTGTGAATCCCAGTTGCTGTAACAGATCGTCGCCCAGAGCCCAGCGATTGAATGCAAAGCGCAGTTCGAAAACCTGTGGCAGCTGTTTTTCGACTTTCGCGATGCCTTCATCCGTAAAGCCCTTCGCCCTGAGGGATTCGCGATTGATGTGCGGCGCACCTTCCAATCGCAACGAACCCATAACATACTGCATGATGTCGCTGACTTGCTGCTGCGTGTATCCCAGGGTTTCCAGCGCCGGCCGCACGGATTGGTTGGCGATCTTCATGTAACCGCCTCCCGCGAGTTTTTTGAACTTCACGAGAGCAAAGTCCGGTTCCACGCCCGTGGTGTCGCAATCCATGAGCAGCCCGATGGTTCCGGTGGGCGCAATGACAGAAACCTGCGCGTTGCGGTATCCATGCCGCTCGCCAAGCGCGAGCGCACGGTCCCAGCACTCCTTCGCCGCCATAAGCAAGCTCTCCGAGCAGAATGCAGGATCGATGCCCATGGGCGTAATGTGCAACTTCTCGTACTCGCCGCGCGGCGCATTGTACGCAGCACGGCGGTGATTGCGGATGACACGCAGCATCACATCGCGATTGCGCTGAAACCCGGAAAAAGCCCCCAGATGCTGCGCCATTTCTGCGGATGTGGCATACGATTCCCCTGTGAGTATCGCCGTGATAGCACCGCACAATGCTCGGGCACTTTCGGAATCATATGGAATTCCCATGCGCATAAGAACGGCGCCGATGTTGGCGTACCCCAACCCCAATGTGCGGAATTCGTAACTCAAACGCGCGATTTCCTCGCTGGGGAACTGCGCCATGAGCACCGAAATTTCCAGCACAATCGTCCACAGGCGCACTGCATGGCGGAACTCCTCCACCATGAACGTGCCGTGCTCCTGATCGTAGAATGTGAGGAGGTTTAAGGACGCCAAATTACATGCAGTGTTATCCAGAAACATGTATTCGCTACACGGATTACTGGCATTAATCCGGCCATCCGCCGGGCAGGTGTGCCAGTCGTTGATCGTCGTATCGTACTGGACACCGGGATCGGCACATGCCCACGCCGCGTAGCCAATCTTCTCCCAGAGTTCCCGGGCACGCAGCGTCTTGCAAGGAGATGGATCCTCACCTTCTTTGGCGGCACGAGCATACTCGGTGCGCCAGTACAAATGCCACTCCCTGTCATTCTCCACCGCTTCGAAGAATGCATGCGGCACACGAACGGAATTATTGGAATTCTGACCAGAAACCGTCTGGTACGCTTCGCCATTGAAATCGATGTCGTAACCGGCCTCCGCCAGTGCGGCTACCTTTTTTTCTTCCCGGACTTTCCAATCCACAAACGCCTCGATATCGGGGTGATCTAAATTCAGGCACACCATCTTTGCCGCCCTGCGTGTCGTGCCGCCGGATTTAATGGCTCCCGCCGCACGATCGCCGATTTTGAGGAAACTCATGAGTCCCGAACTCTTGCCTCCACCCGAAAGCGGCTCGCCGTCGCCGCGGATGCTGCTGAAGTTCGTTCCGGTACCCGAACCGAACTTGAAGAGACGGGCTTCGCGCGTCCACAGATCCATAATGCCGCCTGGATTCACCATATCATCGGAAACCGACTGGATGAAGCACGCATGCGGCTGCGGATGAGTGTAAGAATCCTGGCTCTGGCACACCTCCCCCGTACTCGGATCACAGTAGTAATGCCCCTGCGGAACCCCTGTGATTCCATATGCATGCGCCAACCCCGTATTGAACCACTGTGGGCTGTTGGGAGCCGCCATCTGGTGCACCATCATGTACGAGATTTCATCTTCGAACGCCTGCGCATCCTGTGGCGTTTCGAAGTATCCGTACTGCTCGCCCCAGTGCCTCCAGCACCCCGCCATGCGGCGCACCACCTGTTTAACAGAACGTTCCGGCCCCGTGAGCACGTTGCCCTGATCGTCCCGGAGCACTTCGCCGCGCTCATCGTACTGCGGCACTCCTGCCTTGCGAAAGTACTTGCTCACCATGATATCGGTCGCCACCTGGCTCCACGCAGCCGGTATCTCCGCATCGGCCATTTCAAAGACCACGGAGCCATTCGTATTGACAATGCGGCTCATACGCCTCTCATACTGCACCGTTTCGAGCGGGTCCTGACCCGGTGATGTCCAGATGCGACGCACACTCATTCCACGGCCTATGGCACTGGATGTCTGCGTGTGCTGCTGGTGCTTTTTTGCCGCTGCCGTGGATTGCATACTGATGAGGAGGAAAAACGAGCACAACACTAAATGTTGTGTGCCTTGGCAGGCAAAGACACAAGATATTGAATCTCAGTGCAATGGTCAATAGCAGCCAAACGCCGCTCCAGCCGTCTGTCAAATACCGATTGTTCCTGCGCATATGCTCGTACATACGCCATCAGAATGACCATGAGCTCCTCCACATCAATGATATGCAGAACATAAGATGCCCTCCTGCAACAGAGCAAACATGTGCTACGTATCCGGTGTACACCACAATGCTCCCCTCTGCTACGCTCTACCACATGAAAGTTGTCATCATCATTGCCGGCACGAATGAACCGAGCAATTCCGCATTCCTCGCCACAACCTTCGCCAAAGAACTCGAGCAGCAGGGATGTGTGACTACAATGTTTCGACTGCGTGAACTCCATATCGCGCACTTCACACTGGAGCGCTACACCGATGGATTTGTGCACGAACCTGATCTTCTGCGCGTGCGCGATGCCATCCGTGCAGCAGATGGCATCGTGGTTGCTGCGCCAATTTGGAACTTTGGAGTCCCCGCCGACCTTAAAAACCTCATCGATTGTCTTGGAACATTCTTCCTAGACAGCGATGCGCGCCGCAAAGGTCTTCTGGGCGGCAAGCCTCTGTACTGCATCTTCACGGGTGGAGCGCCTGCAACCGCCTGGCATGCGATCATGCGGCGAACGACGAGCTCCGTCCCCACTGCATTACGCTACTTCGGCGCCAGCGTTATCGGCACGTTTTTCGAAGGCCAATGCGTCCCTGGACGCGGCACGTTCGGCCTGGTGGTCGACAAACGACCGCGTACCTTGCAACGCATTTCATACGAATCGCGTTCATTTGCTCGCGTTGTGCAAACATTCGCATCAACCGGAGCACCTCCTCCTAAGCAACGTATGACAAGGCGCATCATGGAATGGGGAGAGCATCTCCTGGAAAGACTGACGCCATAGAAACAAAGGTAGTCTAACTGTCATTATTATTGTATAATAATAAATAAAAATGCCACACATACAACTCCTACACCTGTGCCGCCGCAAGCGGGATCCACATCTCGCACCGTTGCCGCATCCACGAAGATCCGGGAAAGTACTCGACCAATCCGTACTTCTCATATCCGTCATAGCCCCATTTGCAAGCCTGCCACAAATTACACAAATCTACAGCCTTCGCAGCGCGGCAGATCTCTCGCTCGCTACATGGGTACTCTTCGCGATCTTCCATGTCCCAATGCTCGCCTACGGAATCGTACACAAAGAGAAAGTGATGATGCTGTACCTGGGTTTGGCACTTGCCATGGAATCCACCATCATCACCGGTATTGTTCTCTATGGTTAAGACGAACCTACCAGCACTATCTCAGCATCCACGGAGCCGGAAGCCTGAAATGCTTGCCAGGTCTTTGCACCGCCTTCCGTGAGGATACTCGCTATACCATGGAAATTTTCCTGCGGAGTCGTAAGAATTTTCCAGAGTGCACGCCATTGAAAGAGCCCACCCTGAAGCGGGCACTCCCACACCCGTGCACCGCGCTTCCGAATCCCCTCCTTCTTCTTTAGCGATCCTCCACCAGCGATGATCACGGTTCCCGGGGCGAGTTCACGGGAGAGAATCCGGGCATTCATCTGTATACGCATCTTTGGATCCAGCACGATGCGAAGAGGAGATAATTGATCACTTTTTGTGTTCGGGTTTCTAACCGTTAACAAGGGATCATCACGAATGATCGTCTCTACTCCTACCATCAGTACATCATGCTGAGAGCGCAGCCAGCGATGAGACCATGCATCCTGAGTTTGCGATGTGATTTTAAGGGGAGAACCGTCGTCGCGCGCAATGCGCCCCCCGAGCGTCTGCGCGCGCTTAAGCGTGATCCACGGGCGCCCCCGCCGCATCAGGGAAACAAATCCCCTATTGAACCATTCACAGCGCGCACGCTCGACCGGTCCGATGACCTCGACACCGGCAGCGCGCAGCACGGAAATCCCCTGCCCTGCAACCTGCGGATTTGGATCAACCATTCCAAACACAACGCGGCGAATGCCGCGATGAAGAATTACCTCCGTACACGGAGGGGTTTTCCCATGATGGCAACACGGTTCCATATTTACGTAGAGCACATCTGTTGGACGAATATCCTGATCAAATTTTTTGATCAATTCGCGTTCCGCGTGGTCGGCACCGAACTCCCTATGCCACGCTTCTGCGATGATCTTTCCGTCGCGTACGAGAACTGCACCCACCATTGGATTGATACCGACGCTGCCTCGACCACGCTGAGCGAGCTCCAGACACCGATGTATGTACGGAGAGTGCTGCACGATTGTTATTGTACCAAAAAAAGCCCCGATTCCGTGCCTGCTTCCCCTAGGAAACAAACGGTGGAATCGGGGCAACGCAATCAGTCCATGTACCCATGGATATTCTGCATCACAATGGACCTGCCGCCGGCACGCATGATGCGCTGCAGCATGCAACCGTAGGAGGTACGAGGAATGCAGATTTGTACGGCGACCCACCTGCGCTTGCCCAAAGGAGAGACCGTGGGTGCCACGGCACAGTCCAGTGTCAGGTGCGCCAGGTGCAGCTCATCGATGTCGAATGACACCATGACCTTCCCCTGTGCCTCCACAACGGACTTGAGGGCAATGGCCAGATGTTGCAATACCTCCTCCTGGTCGGGATCCAGGCGCTCACGCGCAAAGATACGGGGCGTGCTCACCAGGAGCTCTTCGCATCCGGGCACGAGGCGCAGACCGTACCGGCGCAAACTTGCGCCGGTTTCGGTTACGGTAAGCACCGCATCCGCCAGACCTGCCTGCACGCAGAGCTCTTCGGTACCATCGATTTCCTCGATGGTGTACGGAAATGGCACCTGCGCTTCATCGAGCAGGCGCTGTGCCAGACGTGGAAGCTCTGTTGCAACCCGCAGCGGTCCGCGATCGAATACCGTGCCCTGGCGGCAAGCCAGCACCCAGCGCGTTGGCTGCATGCTGGATCGCGAGAAACACAGCTCCGCAACGGAACGCAGCGACTCTCCCGCATTGAGGTACAGGTCGTACCCCGTAATGCCGACATGGAACACGCCGCGCGCAATGAGCGTGGGAATGCTCCGGCGTCCGGCTTCCGTAAAACATACGCCGTTCGCCTCCGTGTACTCGATGTCCCCTTCGGGGAGCCCATACCCTGCGATCGCCAGAAAGCGGCGCAGCGGAGCGGAGAGCGAACTCTTCTTGGGAATGGCGAATTGGAGCATTACGCCCCTCCTTTCTTCTGTTGGCCGTACACCGTATCAGGATCGAAAACCCGTTCTTCGATCACGTCCCACTGGCCTGTTTCCATATCCAGGCGTCGGTAAAAACACGTGGGATAGCCTTCGTGGCACGCGGCCCCGCCTACCTGTTCCACGAGCAGCAAGACGGAGTCCCCGTAACAGTTGATGCGGATTTCCCGCACCATCTGCACGCAGCCGCTCTCTTCGCCCTTGTGCCAGCGTTTCCCCGTACTCCGCCTGAAGTACACTGCCTGCCTAAGACGCAGAGTTTCATGAAACGCCTCCTCGTTCATGTGCGCATCAATGAGCACCCTGCCGGTTCGCACGCACTGCGCAACGGCACGAATGAGCCCGCCGTTTCGCTCAAGAAAATTTGGTAACATGACTGTTACTCCTTCCTATGGTTTGAAAGACCGATTGCGCAATCTCCGCTGCCTTTTGGCAGCAGAGCCTCCCGCACATGGGGAGGGGCTGAATACGATGTTGCGTTGTTATTTGAGGTACTTCTGCAACATCGAGGCCCGCCTCTCCCCACGAGGGGTTTGGGCATGGGCATGATGCTGCTCCATCTTTTGCTGCAGGTTTTCCGTTGGACTCAGCGGCACATCGTTTTTGGCGGCGCTCTTTGCCCGAATCATCTTCCTGTACCCGCCTTCGCCGCTCTCTATAAACCGCGCAACGCGCGTCACAGTCGTGGTACTCGCACCGGTATTTTCCGCCACTTGGCGATAACTGAGGCCGCGCGCAAGCTGTTTGGCAATTTCCAGGCGTTCGCTCCACGCCTGGAGTTCCGCGAGCGTGCCTATATCACGCAGCAAGCGAGCCACCTCCTCCTGCGATTTGCATGCGAGCAGTGCCGAGCAGAGCGCAGCAAACCGTGGATCTGTACGCCAGGATTGTTCCGTGAATCGACGCATGGGCATCGGGAAGATAGCGTGTTATTGTTGTATCACAGTGCTACATTCCCCGTCAAGAAAATACTTCAAAACAAGCAATGCTATTCGATCAACTTTTGCCTTTGCCGCTCCTCACCGCGATAATCTCCTCCGCGACGTTGCGCGGCACCTTGTCGTAGTGGGCGAATTCCATAGAGTAGTTCGCACGACCCTGCGTCATGGAACGGATATCCGTGGCGTACCCGAACATGTTGGCGAGCGGCACGAACGCATCTACCACTTTCGCCTTCCCACGTTCGGATTGCCCTTGTATCAGGCCACGACGGGAGTTCAAGTCGCCCATCACGTCACCAAGGAATTCCTCAGGCGTCACCACTTCCACCTTCATAATAGGCTCTAAGATAACGGGGTCCGCTTTTTTGGCTGCCGACTGGAATCCGATACTCGCGCAGATTTTGAACGCCATCTCGGAAGAGTCCACATCGTGGTAGGAACCTTCGTAGAGATCCACTTTGATGTCCACCATTGGATAACCCGCGAGCACGCCCCTGTTCATGCCTTCCTTGAACCCCTTGTCGCACGCTGGAATGTACTCTCGAGGAATCTTGCCACCTACGACGCTGTTGACAAACTCGTACCCCTTGCCGTGTTCCTGAGGAATCAGTTTGAAGACGACATGACCGTACTGACCGCGACCGCCCGTCTGCTTCACGTACTTCTCTTCGTGATCCACTTCCTTTTGGATGGTCTCGCGGTACGCAACTTGGGGTTTGCCGACATTCGTCTCCACTTTGAATTCCCGCCGCATGCGATCGACGATGATATCCAGGTGCAATTCACCCATACCACTGATGACGGTCTGGCCCGTTTCATCGTCCGTGTGCACACGGAACGTCGGGTCTTCCTCCGAAAGCTTGCCCAGCGCGATGCCCATTTTTTCTTGGTCCGCCTTGGTCTTGGGTTCCACCGCAATATGAATCACTGGTTCCGCGAACGTAATGCTTTCCAACTCAATGGGCTTCGCCTCATCACAAAGCGTATCACCCGTTCGCACGTCCTTCATACCGATGACGGCTGCGATATCCCCCGCCTCCGCCTGCTGCACCTCTTCGCGGGTATTGGCATGCATCTTTACAAGACGGCCGATGCGTTCCTTGCGACCCGTGCGCGAATTGAGCACGCTACCACCGGACTTCAGCACGCCGGAATACACGCGAATGAAGATGAGTTTGCCGACGAACGGATCGGTCGCGAGTTTGAAGGCAAGTGCGGCCAACGGCTCGGCATTATCCGGCTTGCGCTCAACTTCTTCTCCAGAATCGGTTTCCTTGCCTTTTGCCGCAGGTACATCAAACGGCGACGGCAGATAGCGCACCACCGCATCCAGTAATAATTGGACACCCGCATTCTTGAGGGATGAACCGCAGAGCACGGGGTAGAGCTTATTGTGCACCGTCCCTTTGCGGATACCCTGCTTGAGCTGTTCGTCTGTAAGCGCGCCGTTTTCCAAATAGGCATCCAGCAAATCGTCATCGCACTCCGCCACCTTCTCCATAAGGCGCGAGCGGTACTCGATCACCTGCGCATTCATGTCTTCCGGAATGGGAATTTCTATGCGGCCTTCGCCGTGCGAGCCTTCGAACTTGTACGCCTTCTTATCGATGAGATCTACCACGCCCGCAAAGTCGGATTCCTCGCCAATCGGCAACTGCACTGCGACCGCTGCGGTGCTTAAGCGGTCGTGGATGCTGGCGAGCGACATGAAGAAGTCGCCGCCGGTTTTGTCCATTTTGTTCACGAAAGCCAGACGCGGCACATGATATTTGTCCGCCTGACGCCAGACGGTCTCGCTCTGGGGCTCGACGCCCTGTGAACCATCAAAGACCACGACACCGCCGTCCAGAACGCGCAAACTGCGCTCCACTTCTGCCGTAAAATCCACGTGGCCCGGCGTGTCGATGATATTGATGGTGAAGTCCTTCTCTTTGCCATCCAGATCACTTGCTTTCCAATGGCACTGCGTCGCTGCAGACGTAATTGTAATGCCACGCTCGCGTTCCTGCTCCATCCAGTCCATGGTCGCCTCGCCCTCATGCACCTCGCCCACTTTGTACGTGTGCCCCGTGTAGAACAGGATGCGCTCCGTGGTGGTCGTTTTGCCGGCATCAATGTGTGCAATGATGCCTATGTTGCGAAGGTCATTTAAGTCCATGGGATTAGGGAGTTGGGAGTTGGGAATGGGAACTGGGAGGCATGAAGAATGCAAAAGCATTCCGGAAAATGCCAAGGTCTGGAAGACTATACGGACAAAGACTCACCGTTGCAATTGAGATTAGGGCTTTTCAGCGGGATGCCAAATGTGCGAATGCCTTGTTCGCCTGCGCCATGCGGAGCACGTCCTGCTTCTTTTTGAACGCCGCGCCCTGGTCCGCACTGGCATCCAGAAGTTCCAGCGCCAGGCGCTGTGCCATGGGCATGCCCTTGCGGCTGCGCGCCGCCTGGATCATCCAGCGCATGGAGAGCGATTGCTGCCGCTTGGGCCCCACCTCGGTAGGCACCTGGTACACGGACCCACCAACGCGCTTGGGGCGCACTTCTATGAGCGGAGTCACATTGAGCAGCGCTTTACTAAAGACTTCCAGCGGCTGATCTTTGGTGCGTGTTGTAATGACGTCCATGGCATCCCAAAAAATGCGGCGAGCCGTGGACTTCTTTCCTCCGCGCATCATGCAATTGATGAACTTCTCCACCGTGGGGTCGCTGTTGGCCGGAATGTAGGATTTGACGGGCTTGGCCATTGGGATTGGGAATTGGGAGTAGGGAGTGGGATTAGGCTTTGGGCTTCTTGGCGCCGTAGCGGCTGCGGCCCTGTTTGCGGTTCTGCACGCCTTCTGTATCCAGAACACCGCGTACGATGTGATAGCGCACGCCCGGAAGGTCTTTTACACGTCCACCGCGCACCAGTACCACGCTGTGTTCCTGCAAGTTGTGGCCTTCGCCCATGATATAGGCTTTTACCTCGTGGCCGTTGGTGAGGCGCACGCGTGCGATCTTTCGGAGAGCGGAGTTTGGCTTTTTGGGCGTCATGGTTGTGACCTTTATGCACACACCGCGCTTAAAGGGCGCTCCTTTGCGCAGAGGCACGTTGCGCATCTTTATGGCATTCCACGTATACTGCAGCGCCGGAGCTTTGCTCTTCTGGCGCTTCTGTATACGGCCTTTGCGGATGAGCTGATTAACGGTTGGCATAGAAACGTACGCCCGCTGCCCAGCAGTGAGCGGAGGTATGGTAAAGACCCTGCGGCATGGCGTCAAAGAGATTTAGGAGGTATTCCGTGTTATTTCAGCTCTTCGTCCTCTTCAATCCAGAAACTTTCATATTTTTCTCCCCATTCTCTCAACGCATCTTTCGTATATGCATCTTTTTGTATCCTCATGTGCAATATGATATCTCGCATATTCGCATTTGTTGATTCGACTTTGGCAGCATCCATTGCTTGCAGTACTGCATCCATCTTCGGCTTCTCTATATTCACAATATCCACTCCGTCGTCTATCAACATCTGTTGCGGAAATTGTATAGGCTCTTGCACGCCATTGAGGCGCAACCGGCCTCCAATGTGTTTTAGTGTTGCCGGAAACGTGACTTTTTCGGCATCTTTGATCTCTACATTGCCGGCTATGTATTTGATTTCTATACCTTCTGCGCGCAGTTCCTCTTCCGGCCACCAATTCTTCGCCTGTTCGCCCTCCAATACCAATGTCCCATTTCCTTGATCTAGTATAAGCGCTCCACTCTGAGAGTTGTACTTCACCTCCAACCCCGTCTGTTGTATCTGTTGATTTACAATCTCCGTCATTCGACGATCTTCTTCCTTTATACGCTCTTTTTCTGCCCGTTCCCTGGCTCTACTCTGTTCTATTTCCCGTAGCTGTGCATCTGCTTCTTCCCAGATCTTCTGATCCTCTTGCGAGCGTATAAGTGTTTTGGCGTTATCCAGCAGTTTGCGCCGCTCTTCCGGTGTCGTTCCTACCGTTAATGCCATGGCAGAAGGAAAGTGCCGGTGCTGTGCCACATTCTCTCTCAATAATTCCCGGCCTCTTTCGGTATACCCTCCAAAACCTAGCAGCTGAAGGGATATGAACGCCTCCGCAATGAGCAGCCTATCGGAAAGATTCTCAGTACTTTGCGCATATGCAAGCATTTGCGGTGCAATTTCATTCATGCGTTGCACATGGGACTCATTACTGCCATCCCCTTTCTGTAAATCAATCTGCCTAATCGCCTGTTTTAATGTAGAGACGAATTCCATGGCACGCTCAGATACGGGTGTTTCCTGTATGGATGCGGGTAAAACGTTTTGTACTGGTTCGCTTTCAGGCAGAACCCATCCCGGCGGCGGATCGTCGGCTCCCCGTTGTATTCCTCCAGGATATTGCCAGTAGCCTTTCCGTTCGCCCCACCGAAGATCCTCACTGTCTTTCCAGACGCCACCAGCGTCTCTGCGCGCCTCGTCGTTCTTTTTAGCCCTCCTTATATTTTCCATACCTTGTACGAAGGGACTTTCTGATTCTGATAGAACATCAAGAGGAGGAGGCCAAGTGCGCGGCGGCGTGGAATGCTCAACGGATTTTGGTTGTTCTTCTGTAGCATTTTCCGGTGTAACACCCCTTTCCGCCGCTGCTTCGGTGGATTCCGTGGCTGTTCCCGACTCATGTTCTGCTGATGCACCCGGAGCTTCCGTCGGAAGCGGCACCGGTACGGGATCTAATGCGGCAAGTGGCGTTTCTGTAGGCGCATCGAGTGGTGTTTCTTTGGGAGCAAGTTTATGACTCAACGTTTCCCTAATGGCTTCATATACATCATCTGGATTTTGGAAGACTTCGTATGCAGCCTCCTGGATTTCCATCGATGGTGCTATTGCCCATGTATTAGTATCTGTTCTACCAACAATATAGCTGAGCTGTGTTGTTGCGCCTCCCGGCATCACAATAGCCACTGTCCCCTCTTTATCGGTCTTAACATCCAGTTGCATCACAAGCGGTTTCAACGGGTCAGTATCCTCTAGTTTTTGTGCCATTTCTTTGAGATCCACTACTTGTTGCCTGCGCTTGGCAAGCATCCGCGGTTCTATCTCTTGCCCATCAACAATCTTTTCCTTCCCATCGATTACGTACCTGCCCGGTTTGGCAAATCGCACATGTACCGCTTTTACACGCGGGCGATCGTACGACATGGTCGTATACCGTGCTCCTCCTCCGTAATATTCCGGCTGCACTAAAATCCCCGCATAATCGAACAGGTCTTCCATTTGCGCATTCGTAAGTCCTCCATTGACCTTGTATGGCTCGTATGCGATCGTCACGGGCTTTGAATATGCCATATCCGCTGGTGCGGTCGGACGAAGCGGCACCATGCCTCCTGCATAGTTTCTTTGGCTATCACGTGGATTGATGTAATACGTTATGCGAATCACTTCGCTGGGCTGAAAACCCTCTGCGCGGCCAATGGTCATGGCATCCAAAAACTGCCAATCGCGTTGTTCCATTTGCTCCAAAACATAATGCTGCGCCTTATTGCGCTGAGCGATGGCATCCGTCTGCGTCCTGAACCATGCAAGGTCGCCATACATGCGACCAGGGTTCCGTTCCCATTGCCTCTTGGCATTCTTTAATGCGTTTACCACACTTGGGAATGCCGGATCATCTTGATATCGTGCGTATTCGCCGCTTTCCATCTTTTGTTGCATTTCTTCAGCCATATTCGTGGCATACATGTTCTTCAGTTCATCTTGTTGCTGCAGGTACCGGCGGCTTTCGCCGCGGGCATACGGCACGAATCCGGAAGGATACTGATATGCATCCACGCCACCCCCACCGCCGGAACGCGTGCCGCCTGTGATCTCGGCCCCGTATGGCAAACCGACACCGGTACTGCGCGCATACTCCACCTGTTCCGGTGTAAAGCGCGCCGTATAGCTGGTGCGCGGCGTGCCATGCCGTTCCGGCGGAGGCATGCTGAGCTGCGCATTGCGCTGTATCGCACGACGATATTCATGCATCATTTCCTGGCGAGCATGGGCGCTGATATGCGGGCTGCGCTGCGCGATTTCGCGCCCGTAGTCCTCCACTTCGGAACGCGCGTAGTTAGGCTGGCTCCATCCCCGTTCCCTCGCTGCAATCAGACCTTCTTGGCGGCACTGCTCAATAGACTTCTCTTCGATTGTCTGCCATGCAGAACCGTTGTGCTGTTCTTTGTACCACATTTTGCGCTCACGGTCGTACCCCGTGCGCACGGCGCCACGGGCATACCTGCGCTCTGATCGCCCTCCGGGTGCTCCTTCGTATCGGCGACTTACGGCCCCCAGTGCTTCCGGTGAAATGAGACCGGCGTTCTGCGCCAGCAAGAGCATGCTCTCTGTGTTCTGCAGCTCTTCTGGTACGCGGAGAGATGAATTCAAGTGTGCAAGAACACCATCCACCTGGAGTGCAAGCCCCTGAGCTTCTTCTAATTGCATTTCCCCGTCTTCCATGTACTGCTCCACGGCTCTGCTCAGTATATCTTTATATGATTCACCCGCATTCTCTAATTGATCAATGATGTCCGCTTGCTTGCGAAGCATCTCCCCGCGATTGTTCACAGGTTCCGGTGGCGGAGCTGCCGGTTCAGGCGGCGGTGTTTCCGGTGTTTCGGCAAAATACGCCAGGCGGCGCTCACGGGATCCCGTATCCAAAAAACGACTATGGAGCGGATCTCTAAGCATCCTTCTTGTGGGAAAAGAGTTGCTCCAGTTCCTGCAATTTGGCCTGGTCCACCGATGTAGCGCTCTCTTTTATACTCTTGAGCGCATTCTCTTTGAACGCATGGATTTCCCCCTTCCAGAGCTCCATGAGCAATGCAAAGCGTTCTCCGAACTCGTGAAACGCTTCCGCGTAGCGCTGCATGCGCTTTTTTCTCTGGGATCTGGTCTCTCCTTTATAGATGTCTTCTAGCGTCGTGAGCATATCAGTCATGAGCTCCGGCTCAATATCGAACATGAGCATGTCGTAGATATCGCGCATCGTCCACTCTCCGGCTCTGGATTGTATCGGTGTCTTTTTTGGCATTTTTCGTAATAATTATACTACAAAAGTGTATTTGATGCCAGACCAATGCGGTACAACAAGGAAGTCCAGGAATTCCAAGGTATCAAAGAGGTCAAGGAGTGATGATGTATCCATCCTTGATCTCTTTGATTTCCTTGATCTCTTATCCTACTGCTCCCCCACGAACCGCTCCCTGTACACGGCGCCCGTGGGAATCAGGCGGCCGATGATCACGTTTTCTTTGAGTCCCTGCAGCATATCCACCTTGCGCGTAGTGGCAGCTTCGACCAGGACACGGATGGTTTCCTGGAACGATGCGCCCGAGAGCCACGAATCCGTGGCAAGCGCGGCGCGGGTGATACCCAGAAGCAACTGGTCGTACGTGGCCGTTTTGCCTTTTTTGCGTCCTTTGGTCGCCTGCCGGTTCTGATAATCCACTTCGCCGATATCCGCCGTTTCACCGGGGAGCAAGTCGGTATCGCCCGCATCAATGATGCGCACCTTGGAGAACATCTTGCGCACGATGAGTTCTAGATGCTTTTCGTTGATGGTCTGGCCTTGGGAAGCGTAGATACGCTGTACTTCGCTGCAGATGTACTTCTGCACATCGTAACTTCCCTTTTTGCCCAGGAACTCTTGCAGATTGAAGTGACCGGCATTCAGCGGCTGCCCAACATCCACGATTTGGCCGGATTTCACCAGAATCGTTTCGCGTGCATCAAATTCGTAAGTCCGATCCTGCATTTCTGCATGCTTTACCACGATGATACCGTCTTCCGCACGCACAATCTTGCCGGCGAGCTTGGTTTTGAGCGTGCTCTTATCCAACTGTGATTTTGCCAGAACCGTTCGCTCTTTTACCTTCTCTCCTTTCTTCGCAACGATTTGGAATCCTGCCGGCACGCGGTATTCGTCTTCACCCAACTCTTCTGCCATAACATGAATGTACATGCGGCCTTCGCGGTGCGAGATCTTCACCTTCCCCCGGATATCAGAGAGCGTTGCCGGTGTGCGTGGAGCGCGCGCCTCAAAGAGTTCTTCTACGCGCGTAAGACCTTGGGTAATGTCTGCACCCTCTGCGACACCTCCCATGTGGAAGGTGCGCATTGTCAGCTGCGTACCGGGTTCGCCGATAGACTGGGCGGCGATGATTCCGACGGGTGTGCCCACCTTTACGGTATGGTTATCGCCCAGATCGCGACCGTAGCAGCGCACGCATACACCGCGGCGCGTGTTACAAGTCATCACGGAACGCACGGGCACTTCTTCGATACCGTGTTCTTCTATGAGTGCCAGGAGATCGGGACCAATTTCGTCATTGCGCTTGGCAACAGTCTTGCTTCCCACTTTGAGATCGGCCGCCAGCGTGCGCCCGTAGATGCGGCTCACGAAGTCTTCTCCGATGTCCGCGGACTCGGCACGCGTCACCATGTGCACTGCCTCGGATCCGCAATCCTGCTCACGAACGATAATATCCTGCACGGCATCCACCAAACGACGCGTGAGGTACCCTGCCTCCGCAGTTTTGAGTGCCGTATCGGATTTCCCTTTGCGGCCTCCATGCGTGGCAATGAAGTACTCCAGTACCGAAAATCCTCCTTTGAGGTTGGACTGGATGGGCAGTTCGATCGTGCGGCCAGAGGGATTGGCCACCAGACCCTTTATACCAGCCAACTGGGTCACCTGCCCCCAGTTTCCGCGTGCGCCGGAGTCGATAACATACGTGATGTCATTTTCCTCCTGTGCTTCGAAAATCTTGACCATGGCCTGCGAAATGTCGTTCTTCGCCCGCGCCCAAATGCGGATAGTGTGGTTATAGCGTTCATCCCCGGTCATGAGACCCTGACGGTAGTACCCTGTGAGGAGCCGCACCTTCTCGTTGGCTTCCTCCAGAATGTGATCGCGTTCCTTTGGCACCAAAATGTCTTCGGCTGCGATTGAAATGCCCGAAGACGTCGCGTACCGAAAACCGATATCTTTGATTTTGTCCGCCATGATCACCGTAGCTTCTTTACTCACTTCGTTAAGCACGCGCGCCAGCAGGTTTGAAAGAGTCTTTTTACGCATGGGCTCGTTGATGAATCCGATTTCATCCGGTACAACGTCGTTGAAGATGATACGCCCGACAGAGGTTTCCATGATCTGGTGGCTACCATCCTTCCCTGTAATGCGCGCTTTGATTTTGGCCTGCAAATCTACCACGCCATGTTCGTGTGCCAAAATCGCCTCATCTTTCGAGGAGAAGATCATTCCCTCACCTTTTTTGCCGTCATGGACGCGTGTGAGGAAGAAACAGCCCAACACCATATCCTGCGAGGGATTGATGACCGGCTCGCCAGCCGAAGGTTTGAGAATATTCGTTGCCGAGCACATGAGCTCGCGCGCTTCCTGCTGTGCGCGTTCGGATAGCGGAACGTGCACTGCCATCTGGTCGCCGTCGAAGTCCGCGTTGAACGCCGCGCACACCAGCGGATGCAGACGGATTGCCAGCCCTTCTATAAGGGTCGGCTTAAACGCCTGGATACCCAGGCGGTGTAGCGTGGGAGCGCGGTTGAGGAGCACATACTTGTCCCGGATGATATCTTCTAAGATGTCCCACACTTCGCGCCCGCCTTCCTGAATCAGGCGCTCCGCCCCCTTGACGTTGTGCGCCAGCTCCTCGCGGATCAATCGACCGATGACAAAAGGTTTAAAGAGTTTCATGGCCATGCCTTTGGGCAAACCGCACTGCTCCAAACGGAGATCCGGCCCCACAACAATGACACTGCGTCCGGAATAGTCGACACGCTTACCAAGCAAGTTCTGGCGGAACCGCCCCTGCTTGCCCTTGAGCATGTCCGAAAGACTGCGCAGCTTGCGGCGGTCGCCGGCGGTGAAGAGCGCTTTGCCCGCACGCGCGGAGTTGTTGAGCAGCGTGTCCACCGATTCCTGCAACATGCGTTTTTCGTTGCGGCAGATCACCTCCGGAGCGCCGATGCTCATAAGCTTCTTGAGACGGTTATTGCGGTTGATGACACGGCGGTACAGGTCGTTTAGGTCCGATGCCGCAAAACGCCCCCCGTCCAGCTGCACCATGGGGCGCAGATCGGGCGGTATCACCTGCAAGCGCGTGAGGATCATCCACTCGGGACGCATATCCGCCTTTAGCAAACCCGTCACGAATTTCATGCGCTTCATGATCTTCTTGAGTTTTTGACCCGTGCTCTGTTCGCGTTCCTTCTGCAGAACGTCCAGCTGCTGCTGCAGATCGATGTTCATCACAATTTCCTGCAATGATTCCGCACCTGTCCCGGCACGGAATACGTGGCCGAACTTCATGTTCATTTCGCGGAACTTGAGCTCCGAGAGCACGCCGCCTATGCGCAAGTTCTGTAAATCATTCAAAGCATCTTTGTGATTGTCTTTGGTGGATGTGAGCTTGTCGGCATACTCGGCATCCAGGGCATCCATCTGCGCTCTGGTCGCGCTGCTTTCCGTCAGCTGTTTCTTGGCATCTTCGTAGTCACGCTTCAGTTGTTTCTTACGCTGCTCCACCGCATTACTGAGCTCTTTGACCGCTTCTTCTTTGGCAGCATCATCCACCGTAATAACGATGTAAGCCGCGAAGTACACAATCTGCTCAAGCGTTTTGATCGGCAGATCAAGCAGCAAACCAATACGCGATGGCGTAGACCTAAGGAACCAAATGTGCGTGACGGGAACGGCCAGATTGATGTGCCCCATGCGCTCGCGGCGTACAATGCTGCGTGTGACTTCCACACCGCATTTTTCGCAAACCACTCCCGCGTAGCGCACGCCCTTGTACTTGCCGCAGAAACACTGGAAGTTTTTGGTAGGCCCAAAGATGCGCTCGCAGAAGAGACCGTCGGGCTCTGCACGCTGCGTGCGGTAATTGACCGTTTCGGGTTTGGTCACTTCGCCGCGCGACCATGCGAGCACGTCTTCCGGACTCGCGATGGAGAGCGCAACCGCATCAAATGCGTCGGTCGCCGATGTCTTCTTGTGGTTGTGGCTGGGCACTGGCATGGGAAGAGAGGGAGAGAAACGGAACATAGAAAATCCGCCGCCCTGCGGGCTGGTCGTCTGTCCCAGCTGCAGGAACGCCGATTATGGTGCGGTCATTGTACGCACTCCACGCGTGCACGCAAGCACTTTTACAGGCGGTTTTACTCCTGCGAAGACTCTGACCCAAAGATACCTTCTATGAACAACTGCCGGCCGCGCTGCAATAGTGTGAGGCCACTCTGCACTTTGCCTGTACGTTCCTCCATTTCCGTGCGCAGCTCGTACGCCGTATCTTGCACCTGTTGCACGGTGCCGCTCATCGTAACAGTGGCACCACTCATGGAACCACGCAGCATGGCCCACATGTCCGCAGCATTCGTCTGCATTGCCCGCAGCGACGGATCACATCCCGCAAGGAGCAGGCATGCAATGCACACGATACCCAAACGCGTTCCCATACGTTCATTCCACATACGAGTACAATATCCCCACTACGGTCACCGGATCAATCTGTCTGTTGTTTGGCCTCTGCGTTCGTGCTGCACTCGAAGATCTGTGTAAACGACCCATCCGCCTGCTGGAGGCTCAGTTGCACCTGCCGCACATCATCTTCGTACGATGACATGCCCGTCGATACGTTTGCGCACTCGTTCTTTTCATATGGCGGCGCGCTCAGACCCTCGACGCCTTTGAGCGACGCCTGCAGAACGATGTACGCAGCACATTTACCGCACTGCAACTGCAAAAGCATTGCATCCGACGCGACGACTTTGACGGAGTGGAACGTGATGGGCACGCGTTCGCCGCACTGCGGGCACCGTATCTGCTGCTCAATCTTTTCCAGAATCTGCTGCAATGTGTGTGGGTCAATATCCATACACCCTCAGTATAGCAAACTTCGGCGTTCTCTCCAATGCATTTGGCTCCCCAATTCGCACATGAGAGGCTAGCATGGGAACTGTATGGGAGCGTTCGCCCGATCCGCACTGGGTATCCACGGCCTGCTGGCGGCAGCCGCGCTGCTCTCCGTGGTGCTTGTCCTGGGTACCCGGCGCACAGAAGCGCCGTCTGCAGCGAATGCTGAACGCATCGCGGATATGGCAATTGAGCACGATGCACCCGCAACGCTCACAGTTGCAGCCAGCATCCTGCACGGAGGCGCACTCATAGAACTTGCCAATACCAATGCGGACGCTGTGCACATCAGCGTACCTTCCGGCTGGCAGCGCAGCGAAGTGCGCAACACGCCGCTTGCCGCGGTACAGCAAGAACCGCCGATGCTCGGCTACGTGCGCTGGCACATTCCGGCAGGCGCGCGTGTTTCGTTCCGCGCCCCGCAAGCACCCGACGGCGTACTGCTGCACAACCCCAACAAGCAGCCTCTGAAAGTCACCGTGATCCTGGTGGAATTGGAAGGCGATACAGTGATGCAGGACATTGTGTTGGTATACGGCAAAGCAGCACGCCTGTGGTAGGATTCCGGCAATGCTGATTCTCCCTATTCGCACGCCGCTGCTCCAGCCGGGCGATGACCTGGCCGCCGCCATCGCCGCATCCTGTGAACAGAAACCCGGCGACATTGTCGCCGTCTCCGCTAAAGCAGCCGCCACCTGCGAAGGTCGGCTGCTGCCTCTCGCTTCCTTTGGCAAGGGTGATGAGGCATTTCAAAAGGCGGTGCTGGCGGAGACGGAACGCATGCACGGCACAGTGCTCTGCACCCGCGCGGGCGTCATGCTCACGGAACTCAGACCCTGTGGGCTTGGGCGCGGCACACTGCTGGTCGCCAACGCCGGGCTTGACCGTTCCAACGCTCCAGAAGGATTCGCAATCGGCTGGCCAGAGGACCCCGTGGTGAGTGTTCGCGCACTGCGGAAAGCGCTCGGCACCAGCATCATCCTCACTGATTCGTGCTGCCACGTGCGCCGACTGGGCGTCACGGCCATGGCACTCGCCGTGAGCAGGCTGATGCCCTTCCGGAATCAGGAGGGCGAGCGCGATCTCTTTGGCCGCACACTCAAAGTGACGCAGGAAGCGGTAGCGGACCAGCTCGCAACCGCAGCGAATCTCCTTATGGGCAATGCGGCGCAATCGGCGCCGGCCGCTCTGATACGCGACCATGGTATTGTGATGGCGGACTTTGAGGGATGGGTGGACGGCATCGACCCGAAGGAAGACATGTTCCCTATATGTACCCCTCCATGTGGAAGCGCTCCTTCGGTATACCCCATGCACTCAAAGCAAGATCCTTCACCACGCCCGTCATGAGGGGGTTCCCACACACGTAGATGCTGCGTTCGCGGTAATCGGGAACTGCTTTGGGCACCGCATCCTGCACAAAACCCCGCATCCCCTGCCACTCCCCTTCCGGTTCGCTCAGAATGGTATGGGAATGGAATTGCGGGTATTGCTGCGCCAGCGCCGCCAATTCGCCCTGCCAAAAGAGGTGCCGCTGCGTAGGGCAACCCATCACCAGATCTATACGGCGCGGATAGCCCGCTTGCAGCGCGTGCAGAATCATGGAACGAAACGGCGCGATGCCCGCGCCCGTGCACAGGAAGAGCGCATCTCCCGACCATTGTGTATCGAAACGGAACATGCCCAACGGCCCCTGCATCTGCACATCCGCCCCCTGCCGCAGCTGCCGTTCCACCCACGTGCTGGCGCGCCCGCCTTCTTTGAGTTTGATGACGAATCGGAGATCGGCTTCTTCGGGCGCCGATGCGATGGAATATGCGCGCGGCTGCAGATCCGCGGCATCCGTAGAAAGTGGCACGGAAAATAGAACGAACTGGCCCGGCGCAAAATTGAAATCCGCGGGTCTACGAAAACGCAGTTCATGTACAGAGGCAGCGATACGCTCATTACCTGTGCAGCGGACGGTGTATGCGGGTACGGGCATATGGCCGCATGAGTGTACTGGAGGATTGCGAGGCATGCGAGGAAGAGGAATGCAAAGAAAATAAAGAATGCAAGGAATGCAACGATTGTGAGGAGCCTTGCATTCTTTATTTTCTTTGCCATCATCCTTTCCGATGAACTTCATCGTCCTCAGCTCGTCGCGCGGTACGACCTTCCAGGCAGTCATCGACGCGCTGCGCAGCGGCGCGCTCACGGCAACGTGCCTGGGGCTCGTGGCGGATCGGGAAGACAGGGAATGCGTCGCCAGAGCGCGGGAAGCCGACCTGCCCGTCGCCATCGTCACCAGGCGTGCATCGGAGGACCGCGAAGCATATGATCGCCGCCTAGACAAAGCGATCCGCTCACTCGGCAAAGCCGACATTCTGGCCGCCATGGGATGGATGTGGATCCTAAGCGCAGAGTTCGTCTCTGAGTGGGAAGGACGCATTGTGAATGTGCACCCCGCTCTATTGCCCAAATACCCCGGCGCGCATGGCATCGCCGATGCACTCGCCGCCGGCGACACAGAAACGGGCATGACCATCCACCTGGTGGATGACGGCATAGACACCGGACCGATTTTGCTGCAGAAAACGTGCCCCATAGAACCCTCCGATACAGTGGACACTCTCAAAGAACGCGTGCAGGCACTGGAAAAACAGTGGTACCCGGCGGTCCTGCAAATGATTGAAAAAGGGGAAATATTAGTACGTTAGTGGTTTGCAGCCGTTGATACGGTAATTTCAACACAAATGCATTGTATAACACTAACCACTATTCACTCACTACTCACTACTCTTATAAACTCATCAAACAAATAATCCGCGTC